>LFFM01003326.1_pt1 | contig 10195 bp, 12 predicted proteins | sample 643131 | NCBI WGS metagenome assembly LFFM01 (sample SAMN03777445, study PRJNA286221) | soda lake metagenome | biome: soda lake; feature: Kulunda steppe; material: water; isolation source: sample Tc-Br brine of Tanatar trona crystallizer | place: Russia: Kulunda steppe | collected 2011-07 | reverse complement strand
GCAACATATGATTTATAGATTGGTCGGCACAGCGACCATCTCCGTCCGCGGAAGCCGAAGGGCGTTTCAACCGCCGCGACCGAGAGGCCGGTATGACAGAGACGATCCGGCTTGCGACCCGGGGATCGGACCTCGCTTTGCGGCAGGCCCGGCGGGTTGCCGACGCCCTCGAAAGCCGCCGTCGGGACGTAGAGTTGGTTGAGGTCGAAACGACCGGTGACGCCGTCCGCGACGAACTGATCCACCGCCTCGGCAAGACGGGAGCGTTCGTCCGAAGCCTCGACGAGAAGGTCCTCGACGGCGAGGTGGAGGCGGCCGTCCACTCGATGAAAGACATGCCGACGGAGTTTCCCCCCGAACTCGTCGTCGCGGGGGTCCCCGAACGGGCTGCCCCCGGCGACGTGCTCGTCACGCCCGACGGGACGGAGCTTTCCTCGCTGCCCGAGGGTGCGACGGTCGGGACGTCGAGCCTCCGGCGAAAAGCGCAACTGCTCGCGGACCGTCCGGACCTCGACGTGCGTCCGCTCCGCGGGAACGTCGATACTCGGGTCGAAAAGCTCGTCGCACCGAGCCTCCGGGCCGAACACGAGCGCCGACTCGATGCCGAGGAACGCGACGAAGAGGAGGACGGTCCGACGTACGATCGATCGCCCGACGAGTGGTTCGACGATCTGGCGGAGTTCGAGCGGCGAGCGCTCGGCAGGGACCCGGACACCGAGTTCGACGGGATCGTGCTCGCCGAGGCCGGACTGGAGCGGATCGGCCTCCTCGACGCCGTCGAGCACCACCGACTGCCGAAGGCGTTCGTCTCCGCCCCCGGCCAGGGAGCGTTGGCCGTCACCGCCCGCGACGACGAAACCGCGACCACCATCCGGAAGCTCCTCGATCACCCCCGGACCCGGGTCGAGACCACAGCAGAGCGGACGGTGCTGGGGACGCTGGGCGGCGGCTGTGTCGCCCCGGTCGGGATCTACGCCATCATTCAAGGGGAGTACGTCCGGACGACGGTTCGGGTGCTCTCACAGGACGGCACCGAGGAGATCGAAGCCGCCCGGGAACTCCCGGTGGAAACCCACCCCGAAGCGGCCCGGGCGTTCGCGGAGGATCTCGCCGAACGGGGCGCCTCGGAGTTGATTCAAAAGGCGCGGAGGGACGAATGACCGGAACCGTGTATCTCGTCGGGAGCGGCCCGGGCGACCCCGAACTGCTGACCGTGAAAGCGCGACGACTGATTGGGGGGGCGGACGTCGTTCTCCACGACAAACTCCCGGGGCCGGAGATCCTCGAATCGATCCCGGAGGAGAAACGCGAGGACGTCGGCAAACGCGCCGGCGGCGAGTGGACGCCACAGGAGTACACGAACAAACGGCTGGTCGAACTCGCAAACGACGGGAACACTGTCGTTCGACTCAAGGGCGGAGACCCGTTCGTGTTCGGCCGGGGCGGCGAGGAGGCCGAGCACTTAGCCGAACACGGGATCGACTTCGAGTACGTCCCCGGCGTGACGAGCGCGATCGCGGGCCCCGGAGTCGCCGGAATCCCGGTGACCCACCGCGACCACGCCTCGTCGGTGTCGTTCGTCACCGGCCACGAGGCCCCGACGAAAGCCGAGTCGGCGATCGACTGGAGCGCGCTCGCGGCCACGGGCGGCACGCTCGTCGTGTTGATGGGCGTCGGCAAGCTCCCGATGTACACCGCGGAACTGCTCTCGGCCGGGATGGATCCCGGGACGCCCGTCGGTCTCGTGGAACGCGCGACGTGGCCGGATCAGCGGGTCGCACTCGGCACGCTCGAGTCGATCGTCGATGTACGCGACGAGCAGGGGATCGAACCCCCCGCGATCACCGTTATCGGCGACGTTGCGGCGACGAGACGTCGTCTCGGCGAGTTCCTGCGAAACGGTCACGAAACGGGGGCTGAGAGCCGATGAATCGTATGGCGCTATATCAAATCGAGGTGGCGAACCGATGAGCCGCGTTGCCTTCTTCCGACCGGACGACGAGCGTGCCGACTCGGCGGCCACGCTCGTCCGGGAACTCGGCGCGGAACCGCTTTCGGATCCGATGTTGGCCGTTGAACCGACCGGCCAAACGCCGCGATCGGACGCCGATTACACAGTGATCACGAGTAAGACCGGGGCGGAACTCGTCTCCGAGGCGGGATGGATTCCCAACGGCGAGATCGTCGCCATCGGGACCCCGACGGCGAACGCGCTCGAAGACGCGGGCTACACGGTCGATCGAACCCCATCGGAGTTCTCCTCTACGGGGCTGGTCACCGACCTCGCTCCCGACGCGCCCGGAGCCACGATCGAAGTGGCACGCTCCGATCACGGCTCCGACGTTCTGCCCGAGGGGCTGAACGATGCGGGTGCGTACGTCCACGAAACGGTGCTCTATCGCCTCGTCCGACCGGACGGGTCCGGGGCGTCGGCCGTCGCCGCGGCGAACGGCGAGGTGGCGGGCGTCTGTTTCACCTCCTCGTTGACCGTCGAGCATTTCCTCGATGCTGCCGAGGAGCGGGGCGTTCGGGAGGCGGCGATCGAAGGGGTGAACGCGGCGACCGTCGGCGCGATCGGGGCACCGACACGGGAGACGGCCGAACGCTTCGACATCGACGTCGATGTCGTCCCAGAGACGGCGTCCTTCGAGGCGCTTGCGGCGGCCGTCGTCGACCGGTTGTAGGCCGCGGCGGAGAGTAGGGCTTTTGACCGGTCGGGACGACCCGACGGTATGGACGCGCCGCTTTGGACGGACGAACACGCTCCGGACCGATCGGAACTCCCCCAACCGGAGGTCCGCGATCACCTAGAGCGTGTCGCCTCCGAACCGATGAACCTCGTCGTCTTCGGCCCCCGCGGGGTCGGGAAGACGGCCGCAGTCCGGGCGCTCGCACGGGAGACACACCCGGACCCGGAGAACGACTTCGTCGTCATCAACGTCGGGGATTTCTTCGGCCGAACGAAAAAGGAGATCCGAAACGACGAGCGGTTCGCGGGGTTTCTCCAGGGCCGATCGGCCCTCTCGAAGCGCGACATGATCAGCCACGTACTGAAAGAACAGGCCTCTTATCGGCCGGTTTCGGGCGATTTCCGGACGATACTGCTCGACAACGCCGAGGCGATCCGCGAGGACTTCCAGCAGGCGCTGCGCCGGGTGATGGAGAAACACTACGAGGCGACGCAGTTCGTCATCGCCACCCGCCAGCCCTCGAAGCTCATCCCGCCGATCGAATCGCGGTGTTTCCCGATCCCGATGCGCGCGCCGACCCACGCCGAGACGGTCGCCGTCCTCGAACGCATCGTCGATCGCGAGGGCGTCGAGTACGACACCGACGGTCTCGAGTACGTCGCCGGGTACGGCGACGGCAACCTCCGGAAGGCGATCCTGGGCGCACAGACCGCCGCCGAGGACGCCGGGGCGGTGACGATGGACGCAGCCTACGACGCGTTAGGCGAGATCGGTATGCGCGACGACGCCGAGGCGATCCTCGCGGCCGCCGACGCCGGCGAGTTCGAGGACGCCAGAAGCGACCTCGACGAGTTGCTCTACGACGAGGGGTACGACGGCGGGGAGATCCTTACCGAACTGCTCGCCGCGGCCCGGAGTCGGTACAGCGGCGACGAGCTCGCGCAAGTGCACGCCCTGGCCGGCGACGTCGAGTCCGAGATGTCGAGCGGGACCTCCGACCGCGTCCACCTCGGTCGGTTGCTCGCTGAACTGGGTCGGTAGACTACCCCTCGAACCCCTCCTCGAACCGGAACAACCCGTTTCGCTGTATCGTCTCGCCGTCGATCTCGATCCGCGAGGCCTCCGAGAGGTCCGTTATCAGATCGACGTGGACCGCGGAGTCGTTGCCGGACTCGTCCGCCGGGAGGTTGGCGTCGTACGCCCGGCCGAGCGCCAGATGGACGGTGTCGCCCATCTTCTCGTCGAAGAGTATGTTGTCGGTGAACCGGTCGATACTCCGGTTCATGCCGATCCCCAACTCTCCGAGCCGCCGTGCGCCGGAGTCGGTGTCGAGCACCGCTCCGATCGCTTCCTCGCCGGAGGCCGCCTCGAACTCGACGACGTCTCCGCCCTCGAAGGCGAGCCGAACGTCTTGGACCCGGCGACCGTTGACCGTCATCGGGACGTCGAAGAACACCTCGCCCTCGGTGTCGTAAGGGGCAGTGAACACCTCTCCCGAAGGAAGGTTGTGCGAGTCGTAGGCGACCGAGGCCGCGGAGTTGACGGCGGTCCGGCCGGTGATCGACATCGTCACGTCGGTCCGCGGTTGGTCGTCGCGTTCCTTGACGATCCGGACGGTGTCGCCGTCGTCGAGCAGCGTTTTCACCCGTGCCATCTCGTCGGCGAGTGACCCCCAATCGCGGAGCACCGCGTCGTAGACGAACTCGCGGTACTCCTCGTACGCCATCCCGGCGGCCTGTGCGAGACTCCGGGTCGGATGGACGGTCGATACCCAGTCGGTCTCCATCCGGGCCTCCCGGATCTCGTTGTGCGCGTGACTGTACGCCTGCCTGGTGTCGGCCCCGACGTCGGCCGTCGCGGCCGTGTTCCGGCCGCCGCCCAACCGGAGGTACGCGTCGGCGGTCTCGAACAGCGCGAGTTCGCCCTCGGGCGTCCCGAACTCGTCGTCGCTGGCCCGCAGGTAGGCCCGCGCCACTTCCTCGGAGCCGTACGTGACCGTGAGGGTCGCTCCGACCTCGCCGAGCCGTTCGGCGACGGCCACCGCGAGGTCGTGTGCCCCCTCGGCGACGTCGACGACGACCTCGTCACCGGGTTCGATCCGTGCGCTCCAGCCGACCAGCACGTCGGCGTGTTCGCGTACGCGTTCGTCCATACCGGGGTTTCGGGCCGAGGTGATTTTAACTCTCGCAGGCTAACTCCCCGTCCCCAAGGAGTCGTTCGAAAGACCAGCGGTCTTTCGTGATGAGGAGAGAGCTCCGCTCTCTTGAACCACCGCCGAAGGCGGCGAGTAGGCAGGGGTAGTTCACCCGCAGGTCCGGTTCGCCGTTCTCGCTCCCGGGGGAGGGGCTTGTGAGGTGCATTTATAATGAATAAAAATAAAGAATAACGTTGAGAGGACCACAATCATGAACGAATCAGGCACGCGCGTGACGTTCGACTGCTACCTGAGAGCGTCGACGATCGCCGGACCACTCGACGACATCGTCGAGACGTTACACGAACACGAACGGTGCGGAACGATCGACGAGCTTTCGGTCACCGTCTGGCCGAACAGGATACGGCTGACCGAGGAGACGGAACGCGACTCCATCTTGGACCGCTACTGCCAATTCCGGGCGTGGGCCGACAAAAACGGGGTTTCCCTCGAACCGGCGTTTACGCTCGAAGAACGGATGACGTTGGTCTGTGACGATCCACAGACAGTCCTCAACCTCCCGGCGTTGTGTCTGGCAATCAGCGTCGACGGCGACTTGGTCAGCGTCGTCCCACACAGCACGGAAACGACGACGTACACAATCGAAGATGCGTTGGCCGATATCGAAACGGCCCGGCCGGCCGGGGCCGGTCTCCTCGAATCACTCCCGACCCCCCGTCCGCTCGGCGACAGCGACACAACCGTTCGGAGAACCACCGGCCAGCGAACCGAATCGAGAGGACTCATACAGCAGTAACTGCCTTTTTGAGTCGGTTTCACTCCCCGAGGCGGTTGTGGTCTCAAAGGACTGTGTCGCGCGCCCATCGGTGGAATAAAAATACCCCTTTCCGCTCGAAAGACCTCTATCGACCACAGCATTATGCCTGTCCATCCTCTATCTGAAGGGATGGCAGACGATAAAAAAGGTCGAGACAAGCAAGCGCGCGACGCCGAAAAACGCCAACGGAAGCGCGAAATCGCCGCGGAGTTGGAGCGTGGGGACGAACCCGAACCGCCGATCGATCCGGCGGATCTCGCCGACTTCGAACGGGCGCTTGAGTCGCTTGAGTTCCCGGTGACGGGGGCCGAGGTCGTCGCTGCGGTCGGCGACCACGAACTCGAGTCGCCGGCGGAGGTGTACACCGTCGACGAACTGGTCCCGGACGCCGGGGCGGAGACGTTCGATTCCCCTGCCGAAGTCCGGACGCGGGTGCAGCGACCGACGATCGCCGCCGCGATGAAACGGGTCGTCGAAGCCAGCGACACGCTCCCGAACGCGACGCTCGCCGGGTCACGGAAAAACGGCTACGAGAAAACGTTCCGGGAACTCAAAGCGGTCGACGCGGACGACGACGACGAGGGGATCCCGGCCATCCGTGACTGGATCGTCGCCTACATCGACGACAAAGGGAAGCTCCCGGGATCCCGCGCGGTACGGCGAGAAGCGGCGAAGTTCTGTCGACAGAACGGCTACCAGGTCAGAAACTCGGAGTGGCTCGGGATCTGACCGATCGATCCGAAAAAAGACGAACCGTCTCACACTGTCGGACGTAACTACGTGAATCGCAGCTTCGTCGAAAAAAGCTCCACCGCGTAGTTTTGGGAGTTTGGCGGTTCGGATCTTCACGAAATCACGTCCGACAGTATCAGTCGTCGGCCGGGGTCGGCGCGGCGTCCATGTCGGCGTCCTCCGCGTAGGGGTACCACGTCATCTTCGTGTTCCCGAGGTAGGGGTCCTCGTAGGACGTCTCCTCCGGTTCGGCGAGTCCGTTGAGGTCGTCCTCGTCGTGGCGGGCGATGAACTCACGGAACGACTCCCGCTCGACGGTTTCACCGTCTCGCTCACGCTGTTCCGTCGGAACAGCGCGCTCGTCGTAGATCCGAAGCAGGTTCCGGATGTAGCCCGGCACCTCGTCCGCGGCGACGCGCATCTCGACCCAGTCGGCGAACTGCGGGTTCTCACCCAATCCGCCGCCCAGTCCGATGTCGAACGCCTCGACCGGTTCGCCGTCCTTTCGGGTCTTCATGCCGCGAAGCGAGATGTCGGCGATCTGCGGTTGGGCACAGGAAGCCGTACAGCCCGAAAGGTGGATGTGGAAGTCGTTGATCCCGTCGGGCAACTCGACGTTGTCCTTCAGCCACCGGCCGTATCGGACCATCCGGTTCTTCGTCTCGACGATCGACAGCGAGCAGTACTCGGTGCCGGTACAGGCGATCGAACCACGGAGGAACGGGTGGGGGTCGGGCTGGTGGTACTCCAGGAGATCCTCCCCGAGGAAGTCGTCGAGGTCGTCCTCGTCGATGTCGGCGACGATGATGTTTTGACGCTGGGTGAGTCCGATCATCTCGGAGCCGTACTCCTCGGCGAGATCGGCGAGTTCGATGACGTCCTCGGCGCCCATCCGGCCGACGAGCACCGACAGTCCGACGAAGTAGTTGCCGTCCTTTTGTTCGTGGACGCCGACGTAGTCGCCGATCTCGTCGGAGCGACCCGAGTTATACGTGTACTGATCGCGGAGCCCCTCGCCGGCCGAGCGGAGCTCGAAGTCGACGTAGTCCTCCTGGAGGACCTCACGAAGCTTCTCGGGACCCCACTCGTCGACGAGGAACTTGATGCGGGCGTTGAATCGGTCCTCGCGGTCGCCGTGATCGCGGAACAGCGCCGAGATCCCGCCGGCCACGTCGGGCACTTCGTCCTCGGTGACGAACACGTCGATATCGCGGGCGAAGCGGGGCTCCTTGCGGGAGAGGCCGCCGCCGACGGTGACGTTGAACCCCTTCGTCTCCTCCCCGTCGATCTCCTTCGTCGCGGGCTCGAAACCGAGGTCGTTGATCTCGGCCTGCCCCGAACCGCGTGTGTCGCCGGTGACGGCGACTTTCCACTTGCGCGGGAGGTTCGAGTGCTCGTCGTTACCCTTGAACGTGTCGTGGAGGTTCTTGATAACGGGCCAGGCGTCGATGTGCTCTTTGGCGTCCCGGCCGGCGACGGGTGAGCCGACGATGTTCCGCCAGGAGTCGCCACACGCCTGGATCGTCGAGAGATCGTGGGCTTCGAGTTTCCCGAAGATGTCGGGGATGTCCTGCAGTTGGATCCAGTGGAGCTGGATCGATTGCCGCGTCGTCCAGTCACAGTAGGCGCTTCCGAACTCGGGGTTATCGACGGGACCGCGGGCGTACTCGTCGGCGACCTCGCCGACGACGCGGAGCTGTTCGGGGGTCATTCGCCCGTTCGGCGTCCCGATCCGCATCATGAAGTAGCTCTCTTGGCCCTTTCGCTGGTGGTACAGCCCCCACCATTTGAAGCGCTCGAACCACGCGTCCTGTTCGTCCTCGGGGATGGCGCTCCAGCCCTCCTCGGCGAATCTAAAGAGATGGTCCCGGATCTCGCTCCCGTAGACCTCGTCCTTCCAGCCTTCGACCTTGCTCGACATGTCATTCGTCTGCATCGCCGAACATATACGCCCAGCCGTCGCGTCAAAGCTCCCCGCCGGTTGTGCCTTTGAAACAAATTTGCCGGTTATTCGTCCGGGGACGCGAGCCGTCGCCGTCGGTCCGGAACGTGGACGCTTCCGGGATCGACACCGAAGAACTCGCCGTCGTCGGGATCGACGACGCGCCCGAGTATCAGCCAGTCAGTGACGCCGCTCTCGCCGCATTCGATACACCGTCCGGCGATCCGTCCCTCGATGTTCGAGTGATCGACGCCGATTTCGACGAACCCCTCGGCGAGAAAATCAGCCAGTTCGCAGTCACAGAAACCGTGGCGTGCGAGCCACCAGAGGTCGCTCACGTTTACCTGCCGGGCGTCGTTGACGCTCAGCCACGCGCCGTCGTCGAGTTGGTGCACCGAGGTCGGCATATCTTCGGACAGTCGTCCCACGGCGGTAAGGCCGTCGGCCCCGACACGGGTTGCCGGCCGTCACGGGATTCGGTGACGGTCGATTCGGCGCAAACACACAGCAGGGAACGGGATTCGACGAACGTCGTCCGTCGGAGAAGGCAGCAACAGAGTCCGGAAATCGGGAGTGCGGGTAGCGTTTACGGGTGCAGCGTTATTTAAACGTATACCCGACGTACGGAAGGATGATGAGAGACCGACAGCGGGAGACGACACGGCAACACACGTCCGCCGATGTTGCTCCCGAACTGTACGAGGAGGAGTCGCGATGACGGGACGCAACGACGAGACGGAACGGGAAGCGGTCGACACGAGCCACCTCGACGACGTCGAGGACGGGTGCGGCTGTACCGAAATCTGGGAACACATGTCCGACGAGCGCGACGAGTAGTCGATGTGCGGCCGCAAGACCCGCCGTCGGGACGTTTTTTACGATGGTCATCGTACCCACAGGCAATGAACCACGACCCGGACGGGGACCCCCCAACCGATCGAGAGTCACCCGTCGGCGAACCGGTCATCCGACGCGATCCGGCGGCCGCCGGCGAGCAGGCGGTCCGGTTCGATCCGGACGACCCCGAAAGCGTCGCCGAGGCGGCGGACACCGTCCGCCGGTTCGCCTCGAACACCGCCGGCGCCGAGGACAACGTTTACATGCTCCGTGGGGCGGCCGCCTGCGCGGCCTTGGTCCGCGGTACCGGATCGTACAAAGCCGCAGCCGAACGGGCCGGCGGGGAGGCGACCGTCTCGTTCATCCGGAAGTGGGCCCGCGTCCACGACCTCCCGCGGCCGATCCGTCGGCACGTCGCCTTGGGCGAGATCGCGCCGACGGCCGCAAAACACATCGCCCGCGTTTCGGGTGAGTCGCGGTTCCTGCTGGCGTGGGCGGCGCTCGATCACGGGTTGACGGTTCGGGAGATCCGCTCGATCGCCTCCAGAGTGAACGAAGGCGTGAGCGTCGAGGAGGCGCTCGCGGCCGAGGGGATCGATCTCGGACAGCTGTCGGTGTCGCTGCCGCCGGCGACGTACCGGGAACTCCGCCGACACGCTGCCATGGAGGAGACTGCCCCCGGCGAGATCGTCGCGCGCGCTCTGGACGAACACCTGTAACCGGCATCGAAAGAGTTTATCAGGCCGACCGGTAACGTAGGAATGAGGGCCGATAGCTCAGTCCGGCAGAGCGTCTGGCTTTTAACCAGACGGTCGGGGGTTCAACTCCCTCTCGGCCCGTGCAGTGCGTTCGCGAGCCTTGCGAGCGGACGAACGAACCGGCAGAGAAGGGGTTGAACCACGCGAGACGAGCAACACGAGTCCCGCACCGGGTTCAACTCCCTCTCGGCCCGCTTTTGTGAGGAGCAACCCGCCGAGCGCCTCGTGTGCTCGGCACCGACGCGACGACCAACGCGGCCCGGG
>LFFM01003324.1_pt1 | contig 10198 bp, 5 predicted proteins | sample 643131 | NCBI WGS metagenome assembly LFFM01 (sample SAMN03777445, study PRJNA286221) | soda lake metagenome | biome: soda lake; feature: Kulunda steppe; material: water; isolation source: sample Tc-Br brine of Tanatar trona crystallizer | place: Russia: Kulunda steppe | collected 2011-07 | reverse complement strand
TAACTAACCCTTTCTTTACGAGGTTGTCTATAATAAAGGTGATATTTCCTTCACTGGTAAGAATCTTTTTACCAATGGTTCGCTGATTAAGCGGTCCGAGATGGTAAATAACCTCTAAAACTCCAAACTGACTGTTCGTAAGCCCTATTTCAAGCAGATTACTGTTATGGCGCGAGGGAATGGCATGAGCGGCTCTCATCAATTTAATAAATGCATCAAGAACAAGCTTTTCCCGCTTTGTGCCACGATGATGTGTTCCCATATATTTAGTTCCGGTTTAGTACGCTTGGTAAGTAATTTCCATGTTTAATTATTCCATCTGAAAATAGTATTCCATATGAACATATGAAATCAAGACCCAAATATAGAGTAGTTGTTATTAACAATTATTAGTTCAAGCATAAGAAGATTAGATATGTTAAATAATGTAAACAAAATAATATCTTTAGAATAACCTGTATGAGGGTAAAAAGAATATATAAGAAATGTCGCACCTATTCTTGTTAAAAAATATTAAAATTAAAGAGATTTATTGACTATTTCTTATTGTAAAATAATATTCGCGGTGTGTGAAAATTGTGAGGATTTTTAAAAATACCTTGCAGTGTGTTTACAAGATATACTAAAGTTGTATTCAAAATATAAGTAATCAATACAAGATTGATTTTTATTTAGGTAAGTGACCTAAATCCATGAGGTATTTTAATCTGTTTTAAAAACGTATACAGGGTTGCAGAGGGTGGAAGTTCATAACGGTGAATACATATTAAATTATGTTAATCATTTGTTTAGAAAATCCCTTGTAATCTAACCTAAACAATCATATCAAAACAAAACATATGAAAAACCATATCGCTACGAAGTTTCTATGCCTTATTGTTGTCTTTTTGTGGGCCGGTACGGCACTGGCGCAGGAAGGCACGATTACAGGGCAAATTATAGATTCAGAATCCGATGAGCCTCTACCCGGGGCCACTGTGCTCATCGAGGAATATGATATTGGTGCAACGGCAGATGCGGAAGGAGAGTTTGTACTTACCAACGTACCTGCCGGTACACACGTGCTTGCTGCTACATTTGTAGGGTATTCTCATGTAGAACAGGAAGTTCAGGTTTCTGATGGTGAGGATGTTGAGTTAACACTTGAACTTGAACCTGATGTTTTTGGATTAGATGAACTGGTTGTAACCGGAGTTGTAGGAGATACCGAAGCTCGTTATACACCATTTAGCGTCGGCCGTGTTACATCTGATGATATCCGCGTTGCTCCACCGGTTTCAGCTGAAGGAGCTCTACGTGGTAGAGTTGCCGGTGTAAGTGTATCTCAAGGCAGTGGCCAGCCTGGTGAAGCTGCCTCTATTCAGTTGCGCGGGGTAACATCAATGTCTACTTCCAATGAGCCTCTTTTTATAGTAGATGGTGTGATTCTTGGCGCTTCATCTGTAGATATCGACGCGCTTGACATTCAGGATATCCAGGTGATTCGCGGTGCCTCAGCTGCTTCATTATACGGGTCGCGCGCTGCAAATGGTGTAGTTGAGATTACGACCGAATCCGGAGAGTTCCTTGAAGACGGTGCTACCGAGATAACTATCAGAAATGAATATGGTATCTCAAGCCTTGAAGGTGATGTGGATCATAATACAGCTCACAGATTTGCACTGAGCGGTGATCCCGATCAACCCTGGATTGCCGGATCAGATGATGAAGCAGCAGGTGACGTGGCAGGAGAGCCCACCGATAACCTGGATAACCGGGCGCTTGCAGAAACTCCATTCTATGATAAAGATTATCCGGATGGAGTAGAGACCTGGGATCAGATAGATCGTTTTTTTGATCCTGGAAATTCTTACTCTAACTTCATCAATGTACGCTCAAGAGTAGGAGCAACTAACTTCTCCTTGTCATTTAATAACACGGGTGAGGAAGGAGTACTCGAAACGCTGGACGGATACAACAGAAGAAGTTTTAGATCCAATATAGACAGCGAGTTAACGGATAACCTGTCTGTGGGATTCAGGGGATATTACTCATGGTCAGAAAGGGATCATGTTCAGACCGGCTCAGGTTCACCATTTTTCGGGCTGGCATTTGCGCTTCCTGAAATTGATTTGATGGAAAGAGATGATGATGGCAGAATTCTTGTAAATCCGGCGGGTGTTGCTATTGAGGAAAATCCAATGTACGATACTAAATATAATGACCGGACTCAGCGCCGCCAGCGAATTATGGGAAGCTTAAACGCAGACTGGGATATAACCGACTGGTTCGCGCTTTCCGGAGATTTCAGCTATGATCGATCTAACCGGAATAGCAATTACTTCTATCCCCACTTCTGGGATGCGATTGATCAAAACCAATATCCCGGTGGCGGTATTTGGGAGTCTGAATCATTCGATGAAGCGATCAACGCCAGTGCGGATGCTCTGTTTTCACAAAATTTCGGAGCACTACAAACCCAGACACGCCTGCGCTGGTTGATTGAAAGCCAGGAATTTGAGTATCTGCAAACTGACGGTAATGACTTTGCCGTACAGGGAGTCCCCACATTTGATAACCTTGACCAAGACAATGTTACTACAGAATCCGAATCAACAACTGTGCGCTCTGAGGGATTCTTTGCCATTACCAACTTGAATTATGACAATAGGTATATCTTTGATCTTCTTGGTCGACGTGACGGAAGCTCTCTCTTTGGTGAGGACGCCAGATGGAACAACTACTACAGAGCAAGCGCTTCATGGAATATTTCCAACGAAGATTTCTTTACGGTAGATCCCATCGATGACATGATTGTCCGGGCATCCCGGGGAACCTCCGGTAACCGGCCAACATTTAGCATGCAGTATGAAACTTTTGGAGTTACAGATGGCTTTCTCAGTAAAGGTGCGCTCGGAAACCGCGAGTTGGTACCTGAAACTGCTACAGAAACAGAGTTCGGTTTTCAACTTGGCCTTTTTGACCGGCTTCTGTTTGAAGTCACATTGTCCCGAAATGTGATTGAAGATCAGCTCTTGCTGATAGATCAGCAGGCTCTTCAGGGTTTCTCCCAGCAGTGGCAAAATGCCGGTACTCTGGAAACTGATGCTTTTGAAGCGAGCTTGGACGCTTTTATACTTCAGACGGAGAATACCAGCCTCTCAATGGGAGTTAACTATGATCAGTTTACAAGCACGGTAACTGAGTTTAACGCACCACCACACCGCTATGGAACAGGTGGCGGATTCGCAGCATTTGCCCAGGCCAGTGATGTCTTTTTGTACCAGGAAGGGGAAGAATTCGGAACCTTCTACGGACAATATTGGGCTACAGGTGAATCCACACTGCCCCATAATCTGCAGGACTACTCAAATTACTTTGATGAGAATGATGACGGATATCTGGTTCCGGTAGGTGAAGGCGGTTCCTGGCGTGATGGCAACTGGGGAGAAACTGTAGAAGTTGGAGGTGAATCTCTCGACTGGGGTATTCCGGTAGCCTATACTGATGAAGATGGAAATGACTTTCAACGGCTTGGCAATGCAATTCCCGACTTTAACCTGTCCTGGACCACTCAGCTCACCCACCGAAATTTCGGGTTTGATATGATGTGGGAAGCTCAGTATGGTGGTAAAATATATAACCACACCAGAGCATGGGCATACAGGGATGAACGCCACGGAGATTTTGATCAACGCGACGTACCTGAAGATGAGCGTAAAACAACAGCTTATTATGCGCAACTTTACAATGTAAACAGCTCCAGCTCACATTTTGTGGAAGATGGAGATTTTATAAAGTTACGCGAATTATCGCTCAGTTATCAGATTGGTCAGGAAACTCTGAGCGGTTTGTTCGGTGAAACGGTGAATTATATCAACTTCAGAGTAACGGGTCGAAATCTGTTAACATTTACGGATTATACAGGGTTTGATCCCGAAGTTGGAACGACCGAATCTAATCACATCAGATTTGATAGCTTTAACTATCCGAATTACCGAACTATAACCGGAAGCGTTGAAATTCAATTCTAATTTTTAAAAGAGTTTATCTATGCATTTACCCATCAAATTATTACTAATCGTAGTGACCGCTTCATTTATCGCGTCCGGCTGTATGGATTTGGATGTAGACAATCCGAATGAGCCCGATGCAGATGCGGCACTGGCAACTCCATCAGATCTTGAGTCTTTCGGAGGTGACCAATATCTCCAATGGTGGAACGGAACTCAGAAAAGTTATCCCGGGTACACCATGTCCGTAATGGGGCAGGAGCTATCATCATCCTGGGGTAATTTCGGGAAGTTTGATCTCGGAAGGCAACCTCGTGAACCCTTTGTTAATAGTCAGGATTATGACTATAATAATTTAGTCGAAACTCCCTGGAGTAACCTTTATGCAGCTGTTAGTAATTCCATAGATGTATTGGAGGCAATCAGGGAAGATGAAGATTTTGAGTTGGATACACCCGGAGCGGAAGAACGCCTGGAAGTGTTTGTGACCTTCACGAAGGGTCTGGCGTACGGTTCTCTTGCGAATCAATTCGACCGGGCAATTCTGGTAGATTCAGAAACCGAAACGGTGGATGAAGATGGAATTGCTATTACGCTTGATCCGCCGGAGGAACCAAATTATAAGGAAACCCTCGATTTTGCCCTGGAAAAGTTATCCGATGCACAGGATTTAATTGATGCTTATCCGGATATGTTAAATATACCGAGTAGATGGATGTTGGGCGGACCGGAATTATCACCGGATCAGCTCAGCCAGCTCATCAACTCCTATAAGGCAAGATTTACGTTGATGAATGCCAGACGTCCGGCAGAACGGGATAACCTTGATGTCACCGAAACTCGTGACCTTGACTGGAATGACATCATAAACTGGGTTGAAAATGGTTACCGTGAGGATCTCATCATGGAAGCTGACGGCAGCTTGCGTTGGGGACATCATACCAACCTTATTAATGATCCGATATGGTTCCGTGCCAATTATGAATTGATCGGCCGTAAAGATGAGTCCGGTGAATTTCAGGATTGGCTTGATACACCTCTGCCTGAAAGGGCAGCAATTACTCTTGATACTCCTGATGAGAGAATAGATGGTGAAGTTTCGTATCTGGTTAATGCAGGAGCACCGTTTCACGATCCTGCCCGTGGTACATACTTCCATTCTCTCTATCAGTTTGTTCGTAACTTTGAGTCTTACGATGCCGGAAATGTGGGTCCTATGCCACATATGTATGCGGCAGAGATGGATATGATCCTTGCGGAAGCAATGTTGCGAACCGATGGTGATAAAGGAGCGGTAGCAGACCTGATTAACCAGACCAGAGTTGAGGTAGCCGGACTCGAGCCTGTTAGCGATGATGACAGCTATGAAGAGCTGTTTAATGCGATGCGCTATGAGTTTGAGCTGGAAACCATGGGAAGTTATGGTGGTCTGGCATATTATCATAAACGAGGATGGGGCAATCTTGAAGGCCGTGATTATGGCGGGCTTCCGGAAGGCACTCCTTTACACTTCCCCATACCTGCACTTGAAATCGAAGGTATTCTTGAGATGGAACCTTACACATTCGGTGGTGTAGGTGATGAATGGGGTGCCGGTTCCGAATCGGTGGAAGCCAGGATAAGTAATGCCGAGATTGAGCGGATTCGAGAAGCAATCGAAGCCGCAAATAAAATGGATCATGTAAAACACTAAGTTGAACTATTCTAAACGAATAGTCATACTTAACCTCAAACCCGCATCATCACTTGGTGCGGGTTTTTTTATGGGCTGAATAAATTATCAAGAGCATGGGTGTTCGATTGTAAATCAGCAGTATTTATAGTACATCTGCCAACATCTGCGAATAAATATAGGCTGTCCTGGTTTATGTCGGGATGAATTAGTTGTGATCGTTTTGGTGAAACTTGCTGTTTGTCTAATCACAACGGTCACAAAGAAGGCACAAAGGCCACTAAGTTTTACAAGGAATGATTCTTTCGTTGTGTTAGCCGTGTCTCCGTCGTGCTCGTGGTGGTGAAACTTCCTGTATGTGCGAAAAACTCCCGGTCTATGGTTTAGGATAAGTGCATAAATAAAAACTTAACAATTGCTTACTAAAACTATGAGTAATAGAAAACAATCCAACTCAGGTCGGGATAATTATCGTAGAAGCTGAACGATATGCCGCCATATTTTGATTGGTATGGGACGAAGAACAATCAGAATCGATAAAATTATGTCAATGAAAAACTGCCTGGTGACTGGTTCCACTTCCGGTATTGGTTTTATAGCAGCCAAAGAACTCGCCCTTAACGGCTGGCATATGATCCTGCACGCCAGAAACAAGGAAAAGGCCGAGCAAACTAAACAGCAAATCATACAGGAAACAGGCAACCAAAATGTGGATATCCTGCTTGCCGATATGTCTTCTCTTGATCAGGTGAAAAAAGCCGCTTCCGAGCTCAAGGAGAGCCTTGATCATCTCGATATTCTCATCAACAACGCCGGATTGATTCTGGGCAGTGAGCGACAACTGTCTGAGGATGGATACGAACAAACAATCGCTATCAACCATCTTGCCCCGTTCTTGTTCACCGCAGAATTATTTGATCTGTTAGAAAAATCAAATGAAGCCCGGATAATTAATGTGGCTTCCGAGGCATATCGTGCGGCTGCACCTGATTTTCAGGATTTTAATATGGAACAATCCTACTCCGGCTGGAAAGCTTACGGCAACTCCAAATTGTACAACATCATGTTTACGGAGGAACTCGCCGAACGCGCTAAATCATATTCCAACATATTGGCGTACTCGATGCATCCCGGAACCGTCGCTACCAACTTCTCTCAAAGCGCCGGTGGTCTCACCAGCCTTGTATTCAAACTCATAAGACCCTTCATTTCCACGCCGGAACAAGGTGCGGAAACCATAATCTACCTGGCAACTGAAGAACACATCCCCGCCTACAGCGGAGCGTATTTTATCAATAAAAAACCGGCTAAGGTGAATCACAAATTTTTCACTCTCGAAAACAACCGCCGCCTTTGGGAAATGTCGGAGCAATTGGTAGGCTGCAGGTTTTTATCTGAAAAGGAGAAAGTAAGGTGATAGAGTTTAGAAGAAGTAAAGAAGTAAAAATGTGAAGAATTCAAGAGGGGAAGAAGGTGATTCAATCCTACAGTAATTGGAGAGGTTTGATGTTTGGTGATCCGTAATTTTAGGATGGGTCTTAGGTTCCTGCAATCTGAAATCACAAATCGTCAATCGTACGTCGCAAATCTTTTTGAGCCGCGCAGGTTTTCGCCATTGTTATTATTCGAGGTGTAGCTGCACTCCGAACCCGAGCTGGAACCAAGAGATTTGCGATTGACGATTTGCGACGTACGATTTGCGATGTGGGACCCGATCCTGCAATAATTAGTGATAATTGATGTTTTTATAATAAAATTCTGTCCAGACAGTCTAGACTAAAGGTTTGCTATGGAAACTAAAAAATGGAACTTGCAAGACGCTAAGAATAAATTTAGCGAGTTGGTTCGAAAAGCTTCAGAAGAAGGGCCGCAGTACGTCAGTAAATACGGAAAGGAGTCTGTGGTGGTGCTTTCCATAGAAGATTATCGTAAACTGGAGCGCCCTGAAGATTCCCTTGTTGATTTTTTACAGACATCGCCTCTGAAGTCTGTCGAACTTGATATTAGCAGAGACAAATCTACCTCACGTGATGTTTCAATATGAGCTATCTGATTGATACCTGTTGCATTTCTGAATTGACTAAAGATCAGCCCGACCCGAATGTCAATAAGTGGTTTTCCAGCCATGATGAAATCGAAATGTATTTAAGTGTTATAACTTTCGGTGAGTTGATCAAGGGTATCGAAAAACTAACGACATCAGGAAAAAAAGCCACGCTTGTAAATTGGGTGAATAACGATTTGAAGCACAGGTTCCGAAACCGTGTGATTCAGATTGACATGGCAATAGTTAAAAAATGGGGTGAGGCACAAGCAGATTGTGAAAGAAAAGGAACACCACTGCCTGCTATCGACGGATTAATTGCCGCAACAGCTCTGGTTTATGATCTGAGTGTTGTCACAAGAAATGTCAAAGATATGAAGTCGTCCGGAGTTGATATTATTAATCCTTGGGAAATTTCCGATAAGTAGTATAATTTCAATTCCATTCAATCTGAAATCACAAATCGTCAATCGTACGTCGCAAATCTTTTTGAGCCGGGCAGGTTTTCACCATTGTTATTATTCGATGTGTAGCTGCACTCCGAACCCGAGCTGGAACCAAGAGATTTGCGATTGACGATTTGCGATGTGATGTTGCAACGATCCAATTAGTCGCTCTGTGTCTGATTTGTTGCCTCATGCATTGGGGTTGATGCGAAATTAGCCCCGAATGGGGCGATAGCATTAGCATGGGACGTAGTCCTATGTAACCAAGCCCACCCTCCCATAGCTCTGAAAGAGCGCAAGCTAATTGCTGTGGCTAATGCCCAAAACTAAATGTCACTCTGTCGCATTTATACTGCTCATAGAGATTACACCGGTAAGGCCAATTCAGAGGGCTTCCGCCCTCTTCGGGGCTATCCATTGTGGGGAACCTCCAAACATAGGACTACGCCCCATGCTATTGCTTTCACCCCTTCGGGGCTTTTCTGGATTAAATGAATCTTTTGTCAGTTACAGATTTATTGCAGGAAAAACGGGTCAGAGTTCTCAAAATAAATGAATAACCCCTGATTTCTTACAATCTTGACTTCTTAATCTCTTGACATCTTGACTTCTTGCTTAAAAAAATCATTAAACAACCCATCATCCCCGCTTAACTGGTCGTTCCCACATTCCCATCAGCAGGATCAGAAAGAGCGTGCTTGTTGCCAGGCCCCAAACTACTACGGTGGCGAGTGTATTCCAGAATTCGCTGGTTTCAAACAGGACGAGCGGCATCAGTCCGCCTAATGTGGTTAGGGAGGTGATGAGCACCGGCCGCATTTTGGTGCGGTACACATGCATCCAGCTGCGCAGACCGGAGATGCCGGCACGACGGGTTTGCTCTTTGCCATGCATCAGTAAAATCGCGTTGTTCACGACCACTCCACCGGCAAGTAAGGCACCGGCCGTAGCGCTTCGGTCGAAATCCAGGCCGAGGTGCAGCGTGCCGTACATGATGCCGATAGCGCTGAGCGGCACGGCCAGAAGAATAACGATGGGATCAAGCCATTTTTCAAGAAGGGCAGAGACGATCATCCAGACGCAGACCAGCGCCAGACCGAATATCAGCAGCAGATTTACACCGGCGTCATCATCCTGAAAGCCAAACCATCCCGCGCCGAACTCGATGCTCGAACCAATCGGAACCGGGAAATCTTCAATTACCTCTTCTGCAAATTCTCTTCCAAACCGGTGTGGACCCAGAAAATCAAAACTGACCGTGCGGGAATATTGCTGATTTTCCCGGCGGATTTGATCCATCACCCGCTCCTGGTTAATACTTGCCACTTCATTCAGCCGGAACGGCGTGTCTGCATTGTACCGCAGCCGCTCTTCCAAGTCACGCTGATATTCACCCGGCAGCGTGTTACGCCCGATCAGCTGCATCTCTTGTCCCCCGAATTCAATCAACCCGAATGTGTTGCTGGGGTTAACATCCATATTCAATGCTCCGAACAGTTCCGTCCGGCTCATTCCCTTGGCTTCAAGCCGGTCCACATCCGGATCCACCACATAGTGATAGAGATTTCCCCGTGAAAAGAAACCGGTCTGGTTGATATCAACCTCTTCCACCCGTTGGTTTTCCTTTAGCCGGTCGCCGAGGTCTTCGGCCATCAGTTCCAGTTCGTCGTAGGAGTAGCCCGAAAGCGAAATGTTAAAAGAATGTCGCGTACCACCGATAGTTCCGCTGGAAAAGGCATCTCCGAAACCGCTCACCGAAATTCGTGAGTTTCCGGTGCGGGCGGCCAGAAACGAAGCTTCCGCCATCAACCGGTAAGGCTCGGGGCGCATTAAGTATTCATCTTCAAAGAAAAACTGAATCCGGGCGCCGGTATGCCGATTGATGCGTGTTTCGAAATACGACATCGCATGTTCGTAAGGTCCTGCAATTTCCTCGAAGTTGGATGCAATTTCATCAATTTGCTCAAATGGCGTCCCCTCCGGCGTGCGGATGTTGACGGTCAGTCGTTCATATTCAGGCCGGCCCCACGATTCTCCGAAATGG
>LFFM01003322.1_pt1 | contig 10199 bp, 9 predicted proteins | sample 643131 | NCBI WGS metagenome assembly LFFM01 (sample SAMN03777445, study PRJNA286221) | soda lake metagenome | biome: soda lake; feature: Kulunda steppe; material: water; isolation source: sample Tc-Br brine of Tanatar trona crystallizer | place: Russia: Kulunda steppe | collected 2011-07 | reverse complement strand
GCAGTTGATTGCGAGTTGCGTGTGTTCAGCGATGGACAGGAATTACGACAGGCAGTACTCAACCGGCTTGGCTATGACGAACGAACTATTCCGCCACATCCACACCGTGAGGAACTCAATCAAGTAGGAATTACTGATTTCTAACCATGCATATCCTCATCATCGACCAGTGCTCGAAGGACAAAGAGATGCCGGAGAATGTCACGGTACTGGATGCAACTGACCTCAAGAACACTACTGATATCGACGCTCTTTGTGCTGAACAGACACTCCCCGTTCGCCAGGCAAAAAAACTCTATACAGGTCGTCAGCAGCAATACATCTCACAGGCAGTAAATAAACTCCGACAGAAAGCCGGTGACACTGTAGATCGCTACTTCATCAGTGCAGGATTCGGACTGGTATCTGAAACTGAAAAGCTACCGCCATACAATGTGACATTCACTGACTCTACCAAAGCTGAAATACAGACTCGGTCGGAGGAGTTGGCTATTGAATCTGCACTCTTAGAACTCGTGACTAAAAAGTACGATCTGATATTTTTTGCGCTTGGGAATGACTACTACGGAACGTTCGACCTCTCACGGGTACTTGATGCCATTGGGCCCGACACGTGGGTCGTCTGTTTTAACCAGGAATTGGTTGAATCCGAGTATGACAACGTCATTTCTTTGCCTGCACGGACTGAGCAAGCTAAAGAACATGGAACAATCACAGTTGCGCTTAAAGGGCGATATCTTCAGCACTTTGCCACGCATCGAGCGAATGGAAGGAGTGCTACTGACATTGATGAAGTTGCAGAGCTTTGCACCTCAACAGCGCAACAGCAGTCTGACTTCGATGATTTTGTCAGATAGGATGGCGACGACCTCTGAAATGCAGAAATATCAAATATATTTAATAAAGCTTTATTATCGAGCCGAGCTAACCCGAGCGCGCCGCACATGCTGTACAAACAACGAACGCTCGAGACGCCCCACGGACAGGTAGAAACACCAGTATTGTTTCCAGTTCGTAATGTAGGAAAACGCTCAACCGACAATACCCCAGAGTATGCAGATAGCATTCCTGATTTGAACACTGGGATGGTAAACACCAGGGCCATCAGACAACGAGCACCCCAATGGGACCGTATTCAATCTGGTACTAGTCTTCGTGAGGAGATGGGAGTACCCAAAAGCATGGTTATCTTTGCAGATAGCGGTGGATTCGACTTCACTGAAGAATCGCCTGATATCACTCCAGAGGAAGTGCTTGAAGCACAACGAGCAATCGATGCCGATATTTTTGGCACAGTCGATCTCCCCCTGTCCCGGAGAAACCATCCCGAAAAAAACCAACAACGCGTGGAGGAAAGTACGCGTCTCGCACTGCTTGCAAGTGACCTCCATGATGGAGACCAGTTGTTGTTCGCCAGTGTCCATGGCTATGATCCAAAAACGGTGCGCAACACGTTACGATACCTTGAGAAGAATGGTGACTTCGATGGATATGCACTTGGCAGTATGGTCCCCATCCGAACAAAATACGAAAAGGTGACAAAGTTAATATTATCTGCTAGACAGACAACAGACAAGCACCTACATGTATACGGTCTCGGGGGACTTGTCTACCAACCACTTCTCTTGTATTTAGGAGTGGATAGCTTTGACTCGACAGCATTTATCAGGAGTGCTGGCAATCGAAACTACCTCATCCCTGGTTTCGGTGGTGAAGAGATGAGAAATATCGAAGAGTTAGCGTATCCGCCGTGCTCATGCCCAGTATGCGCGACACGTACATTCGATGAGATACGAGCAGACCGGGACCTTCTAACACAACACAACCTCTGGTCACTGATTACGGAACTCCGACGGTTCAAATATATCTCTGAATCAGGGGAAGACGTTGAATCGTACCTTGACCTTCGCTTTCGGGAAAACGAGGTCACGCAACGGGCCTTCCGAATAGCAAAACAGCAAGTTCGGAGGTTAACATGACAGAAAGACCAACAGTTAGGCCGGTAACATTAGCTCGCTTGGTCGAGTTGACAAATGTGTGTAAGGATAATGGACGGACGACAGAAGAGGTGGAATCCATCTTGGATGTCAGCCATCGTCGTGCTCGAGAAACTATTCTCGAGGCGGTTCGTATCGGGCTATTAACTGAGGAGGAGTTGGATACAGAAGATCAGAGTTCGGTGTATTCGACGACCCCCGTCGGTTCGTCTTTTCTTTTGGCCATCCGAAACGAATCGTGGTTACGTGCCAGTACAATCCTTCAGCAACAGAGTCCACACTACGGGGCATTCCTCGACACAGTAGAAGCCATCGAGCCTGCAGACCCGGAGCGTATCTTGTGCCAACTTGAGTCTGATGCGGAGGAAACGGGATATGATTACAACGAGACGAGTATCGATGTTGTCGGTGACTGGGGAGAACGATTAGGGGCTATTCAACGGAATTCGTTCACTGGAGCGTACTACCGATGCAAAAAGGCAGGGATTCCTGTGGATTTCGATGAGGTTTTGTTGTCGGTTTTCGATGACCTCGAAGAGACGGCTGGCCTCAATCTCAGCCAGCGGTATCTGTCAATTCCAAGACTTCGTGAGCACGCGTGTGAAGCACTTGGATGCACCCGCGAAGACTTCAATACAGCACTATTGTCGCTTGTCAGCCAGAATGTCGGTCGTCTCGAGTTGTCAGGCGCGCCCATAGACACTGGCGCAAAAGATGCTGCTCTCGGAATCAAGCAGATTGAGTTGAGTGATGAAGAAGGACTAGTTTCAACGAACCAGTCCACAGAACGTGTAATGAGCGGTGTGGAACAGTACGGCAAGCACTACTATTACCTCGCAGTCCACGACAAGAATATCACATACACACCATCCACAGAACAATGAGCGAAAACACCTTCACCTTCACCGACGAAAAGCGCGATTACTCGATGTATGGACTCGAAAAGAACCCATTCCCGTACAGCCCTGTGCCGAACGACGACCCCGACGTGTACTGTGGGCAAGAGCACGTTGCCGATGCAGTGAGCGACACAGTCTCGACCTTGTTATCAACGGGGAAATCAAAACACCTCGTCATCACAGGTAAGTACGGAAACGGCAAGTCTCATACCCTGAAGTATGCCCGTTCACTTGTTCGTGATCGTGATGATATCATTGTCGGCTATGTTGCACAGCCTGGGGACGGATTTCTCGATATCTATCATGAATTCATGTACGACATCGGATTTTCACGTGTCGAGGAACTCGCGTACGAGTTCCTTGCACTCATTGCCCGTGACGTTACTGACACAAACCCAAACGGAGCAGATTCGATGCAAGCGTTAATAGCAGATGGTGACATTCTTCTTTCTGAACTGGTCCCAACAGCAGTGCAACGACTCAGTGACATCACGAAGTTTGCGGATTTTGCGCGAGCGATAGTCCATATGGTCTATGAAGATACGAACCTCTACGCCTGGCAGTGGCTAACCGCTGAAGGAATCCGGTACGAACAGCGAAAAGAGATGGAAATACACACCGCCCTTGATGATGATACGATGTGTGTACGGGCGTTCACATCGTTCAAAAACCTTCTCCTAGAACTGGGGTACACCGGCGTGTTTTTATTTATTGACGAATTCGAATCAATCGCTCGGCTCAAAGCGAATCAAAAGCAGACAACATTAAACAGCATTCGTCACCTCATGGATCAGAATAGTTCTGGCCTGTCAATTTTGTTTGGATGTGCACCAGAGGTCTGGCAAGACGTAATGAGTGAGTACCATGCGTTCTCTGAGCGTATCGGTAATGAAGTAGCACTAAGGCCATTGACAGAGGAGGAAATAAAAGAGCTTGTCAAGGAGTATTTGAACACCTCTCGAGCACAGAAGGGTGATCATATCGAACCCTTCCAAGAGGATAGCTTAGCTGCTGTGCTTCAGCGCTCACAAGGAAATGTTAGACAAATACTCTCTCTCTGTGGACGCGCAATTGATGAGGGAATTAAATCAGATGCCGAAAAAATTGAACCAGCGGTCGTTGAGCAAGCGATGAATTAACTGGACCGGACTGTGAATATCAAACGGACTACAATATGAGACCTACACAAATCAAAGAGTCTCAGTCCGTTTGGTCAACTCCCTCAAGTATCTCTCCGATTTTATCGTACATGTTTTCTAGTTCACCCGGAGAAAATTCCATGAATGCTGTCGCATTCGCATCAGAATTTTGATCAGCAATTGACATCCTGAGCAGAACGGTGTCGTTCGTTCCAGCAATCTTGAGTCTTCCGTCGTATGAAAAGCCAATTTCCATCTTAGACACTCCCTGGCGTACGGCGATGTGTGTCTTTCTCGGAGATACCAGTGATGTATTCGAAGCGGATTTCTCAGTCTTGTCAACGATAGGATCACAGTCAGTCATCGATTCAACCCTCCTGTTTTGTCTATGTGCGACGGATTTTGAGTCACGTATTCGTGCATCACTAGGATGATACCCATCACCATATATAAATAAGAAAGCGAAGACAGAGGAGAGCAGGGATAGACGATGGTATTGTGGAAGATTCAGTCGAAGTTATTTTCCTGGCAGAATAGTTATATACTTGGCGTAACATTACCAAATATCCGTTGAATGAGGGAGCTGGATAGAATAAATAACCATCTAATCAAGGAGGAGTTGCAGTCTAGATCGAGACTGCGAAATCAAGACTTAGAGGCGATGGTGAATCGCCATACGTAGGTTAATTTGGGACGGTGACGGCACGACTGATGTTGTAGACGGAACACATTGCGACGATTTTACGGAACTCGCTACCACGTTCGGGTACACACAGCGTGGCCAAGCGTTCGCTTGATCACGGAGAAGACAGTTTCAGACAGGACTCTCTGGCCGTAGAGTGCCTCATTGGTTCGTGCGTTGTGCGGGTGATCGAGGGATGGAACTCACGATGTTTAATCAGTGGTCTCAGCCCTCTTCGCGTAATTTCTGTCGTAACTCCTGCCAGTCATAGCCCTTGTCGGCAGCGAGGCTGTCGTGTTTTTTCGTCGTGGTACAGTGAACGGCAAGCACAGCTTGTGAGGCAGTGTCCACGAGCGCGGTTGTTTTGAGGGTCTGGACACGGTAGTTGGTGCGGCGGCAGTAGTGCTTGCTGGCTGTTTCACGGTCGAAATACGTCGAATCGATGGCAGCCTCGCCGGAGGGTTCGTGCTCCTGGGCGGAGAGGCGCAGAAGCACTCGCCAGACCGCCATCGTCAATCTCTCAAACCACTTGACTGACGTCGAGTGATGAGGCAATTCGTCCGGTTCAAGCCCTATCTCGGCCAAAATATGTGGCATCTCGCTTAGCAAATCAAGCGCTTCGCGTTAGGATTTCCCATGTAAATCCGCAGACAGTGCAGGGAAACAACGGCGTAGTCGGCGAAACTGCTTCTCCCACTCCGACGGTCATGGGCCGTGAAGAACGCAACCAATGTAGTACTGAAAACATAATCGAATACGAATAATTTATCTACGAATTGGAATATTCGAAAGATCATATTTACGTCTAATTTCATTTTCAAGGAACATAATTTCCTTTTCTGTTGGTTCATCCACTTTCTGTTTGATAGTTTCCAGACGTTTAAATAGCTCATCTAGCTCATTATGTTCTTCGTATGTGTGAAAAATATGACTAATCATCAAGTCCACGTCAAATCCTCCATTACCTATTATATTTAGTAAGTGTTCTTTATGCCAGTTTCTATCTACAGGGTATGTTATCTGCATGATAGCTGCCTGGATTAATTCATCCTGTGTATTTATCGACCTGAAACCTTGTTTTTGATTGAGTAAAAATTTTTGAAGGTCCTTATGTTCCTTTCCATCGTCATAGTTCTTGATAAGTTCGCTAGTTGCGTAAAAAAATAACACAACTAACATTTTACCCATTCGAAGAGGAGCATTTTTTTGATATAAGTACAGATCGTATATATTTCTCTCTGTTTTATTTATATTTTGGTGCATTTTAAATTCTGATATAATTTTCTCGATCAAAATCTTCTCACCTAATAACTCATCCAGAATTTCAAGTATTGTAACAAAAATTCCACGATACAGGTTCCAATTCATTTTATTATCAAGTACGTGGTAGTTATTTTGTGCTATTTCAACAAAATTCAAACTTGATTTAATAGTTTTATCCATAAAAAGTGCCAAATCTGTATCACTTATTCTTTCATTAACTGGATCGCCTGTGATAATGTCCTCACCTGTCAGAGTATCAAACCACTTCTTGATCATGTATAAGCAGCTTTCGACCTCCTCATCATCCGCAGATGGCAGTGGGAAAAGCACATCTTTGGTTTCGGAATTTAAATAGTAGTAGGTGCCCCCTTTTTCTTTTATTTGCACAACGTCATCATGCTCATCAACAAGCTCACGTAATTTTTTATCGATTGTAGATTGACTTCGATCAATAGTTTCTATTATCTCACTCCGTCTTCGCTTACCCCATCTTAACATACGAATGATATCCTGTTTTGTATCGTCCTGCAAAGTCATTAATTGTATGTATATTATACTTGTATTTAAATATTACTCATAGAATTGTATTTAAAAAATTTCATTTTTGTTTGTGAATTTTGTATATTAACAGGCAGAGGTACTGCTAAATGCCAGGTAGATCGGCAGTGTGTCCTGACCAGATTGCTAAGCGTATCTCACTAAAAATATGAAGTAGACACTTCCAGTAGCGATTTGCGAGAGTTTGCTTGAGTCGTATTCAGTATCCTTCTGTCGGGTTTAATTGTGGTAACTCGGTCAAGAAATGCACTAACCCAGTGGTTCATTAGTGGCGAATTTTTCACTACCGAGGCGGTGAAGTATGTCACTTGATCCAGGTTCACAACCACTTTTTCACAGGGTTTTACTTAGAGATGCTCCAGAGATAGGACCATCACTCCACCAGTGAACAATCGGTCACACTTTAAAACTATCTTGTCTCCATGCTCGGTGATTGCTCCGAGTTGATTCACTTCCTTACGAGAAGCCGACACGCCGACTACCAGCCTCTCCCTAAGTGGATAACACACCCTATAGAGACAGCAATAATTGGTTTGCGGATTTGATCAATTATGACGATGGTTTTATTTTGACCACGGAGGCCTACTTTTTTCACCGCGTGTTTGAGCAACCCATTGCTCTTTCAACGGTGCTTGACACATTACTTAACAAAATCGGGTGCCAACTGTCGAAATGATATTTAAAATATATTATAGTGCGTTTAAATATCATATTTGTGGCACAACGTCCGGAACTAAATACAATCTGTTAATTAAATATAAATTATTAACATGCACAATGGAATTTTGATCCTCTTAAATCCGCGCTCAGTACTAATTCGAAGTCTCTGTTCAAGACCAGATTACAGCGAATAATAATCATATTATTGACATTCGGGCATATATTGTGTAACCATTCGTTCGATTTTTAACGCGGATGTTTTAGAGACGTAGAGTCTGAATATCGTAACACACTCTACCTGTACTTCTGCGGTTTAATCACCAGTCAGTCAATCCCTTCACCATCGCTTCTGCGACTTCCTCGGCTTTCAGCCGTTCTAGCCCTTCAGATTCCGCGATTTGTGTTGCCATTTCGTAGACGAGATTTTTTGCGACAGCAGGAAATGGAGGTGGCCGAGCGGCCGCGCCCTGCGCGGCGCGCTCGGTCGCAATAAACGCGTACGTCAACAGTACGATTGTGACATGGTGGTGCCACCCTTTCCACGAGCGCCCTTCAAATTGATCAAGGGCCAATACCTGCTTGGCGTCTTTGTGGAATTGCTCAATCGCCCACCGAAGGTGGGCGTAGCTCGCCAATTTCTTCAGGGACCACTCATCGAGTCCCCAACACATCCACGCCCGGAGCTTGTCTTCAGTTTCCTCAAGAAGCAACCAGCCAGTCTCCTCGGAGACCCGGCGCTTACTAACCTTCTTGATGGTTCGTACCTGGGTCCGAAAGAACCGCCCGGAGAGCGGTTCTTTCGTGCCTTTTGCCCACGTTACCGTGGTCCAGTCCTCGTCTGAAAGACTCTCCGCAATCTCCTCCGGAGATTGGGGAGTCACATCTTCGGGATACCGCGGTTCCGTGGGAGGGCGACCTCTCCCGGAAACATCTTCGACAGACTCAAGCGGCGTTGATTCAGGGATGACGCGCAGGTCCTTAGGACGGACGCCGAGGATGTACGGTTCGTTCCACTCTCGGAGTTGCTTTCGAAAGGAACGGACTTTCCCATAACCGGAGTCGGCCCCCACGCAGGCGTGGGGGACCGACTTCTCTCGTGCACGCCCGAGCAGTTCAAGGGCGATTTGGGGTTTCTTCCGAAATGAGAGATCAAGAGGAACGCCGCAGTTACGGCGGCGTTCCTCGAATTCAGTACTTGTTGCCCAATTTCGTGGGAGGTAGATTTCACAGCCGAGCGGCCAGGTGAGTTGGTCGGCGTTGTAGTTGTTCCCTGGGACAGCAAGAACACAATCAACACCGACTTGGCAAGATGCAAGCTTACCGATTGACCCGGCGTACTGTCGTTTGACGCCGACGCTGTCATGGCCAGCCTTAATGATATCGACATCATCGACGATCAGCATCGCCTCGGGCGATGCGATCGTCTCGGGGATGTATTCGTTGAGATACTCTTGGACGGCGTCGTGGTCCCAGGGACTTTCGCTGATGAATCGACGGACTCTGTGCTCGTTGATATCCATGCGTTTCCCGATACCACGCATCGTCTTGTGAGTGCCAGGACGAATCAGTCCTTCAACATAGGCAGGAGCGACACGCCACGTGTTTGCTGCACGTGGCCATGAACGCCCGTCGGGACGCGTTGTGAACGCGTCCCTGAAGGGTGCAAGAAACCGGCGGATGTCCATTTTCGGCGTGTGACCTCTGTATGAAACGGCACTCATGATGGAAATACGTCATGCAAAAAGATAGCCTCGCCGTTTAACCGCAGAAGTACAGCTACTCTGGTGGTTACGAGTGATAATCTGATGAGAAGAATCGATAGTGAAACAATTTAGGTAACTTAGTAGCACTCAGCTGGTCATTTGCGAGGAAGTTATTAACCCCGAACTTGATCGCTTACGATACTGTTTCCAATTCTTGCGGGAGTATGATTATTACTCAGACGATTAATCCAGACCGAATGGTTGTGCAAGTCAATTTGTGCATCACCCTGCAGTATTTGATGTTCCATAGCTTACCATTAACCCTACCAAAATTATAATAATTATGTCGTATTTGGCCAATCGATTCTTTTTTTACCGGACCCGAATGTGCTCATATGGTGTGGCAAATAATTAAAATAATATGATAGTAAGGCAGTGGTGCAGAAGTCTTCACAAGGAAAGCGGTAGGACGAATCTGATGTGTCCACGACCAGAGCCGTCCTACCAGATAATGATACGGTCGAACAGGTTTTCAAAGCACTGAAGACAGAGACGACAGCGCTGTTCGAACGCCTTGATTTCTCCTTTCTCATGGACTTTCCCGTGTTCGCTCCCGATTCGAGGGGGCGAACACGAGTCCACGAGCCTCCAGAGTTGCTGAAAGGCGTCCTTCACTGCTTCTACAAAGAGATCTACGGGCTGCGGCCAATGGCGCGAGAACTCCGCAACGAAGATGTGCGGCGACAATGCGGATTCGAGCGCTCACCGTCCCGGTGGACGCTCTCACGGTTCATCACTGATTTCGCTCTTGTTGCAGAAGACATCTTCATCGAGTTGGTGCATGAGCTTGCCAAGCGGAAGTTGCTCGGCAAGCTCTTCCGCATCGATGGCACCGACAGTTCCGTCGATCAGCGTGATGATGACTAGCTGGAACTATGACCACAGCTAGGACGATTACTACTATGGCTACAGCTGTTGTGTCGTGACCGCAGCAAACAACATTCCGGTCGCAGCAGCGTTCCCACCAGCAAAGAAAGTCGATCAGGAGACAGCGATGCGCGTGACGCGTGACGCACTCGCTGTCGAAACCCCACGCAGGATGATCGGTGATTCAGAGTTCGATATGCTGGAGTGGCACGACCACCTGCTGGGGCAGGCGGTCGTACCGGTTGCGCCGTACAATCCACGAAACACAGACGACCGCTGGAGATTGAGTATCGCGTCGAAGATCAAATCAAACAGCACAGCGATACAGTTCGTCTCTGGCAGAAACAGCTCGATAAGACGTATGATCAACG
>LFFM01003320.1_pt1 | contig 10202 bp, 10 predicted proteins | sample 643131 | NCBI WGS metagenome assembly LFFM01 (sample SAMN03777445, study PRJNA286221) | soda lake metagenome | biome: soda lake; feature: Kulunda steppe; material: water; isolation source: sample Tc-Br brine of Tanatar trona crystallizer | place: Russia: Kulunda steppe | collected 2011-07 | reverse complement strand
GCGAGCAGAACCCGCAAACCGTGACCGCATCCAAACCGTTTTGCACCGAGGGCACCCACCCCCGACAATGGCAGTACGCGTAGGCGTCCTCGGCGCAACTGGTGCCGTCGGACAGCGACTCATCCAACTCCTCGACCCGCACCCTGACTTCGAAATCGCCGCACTCACCGCGAGTGACTCGAGTGCCGGCAATCCGTACCGTGAGGCAGCCAAGTGGCGGGCGGACAGCCCGATTCCGGCAGCCGTCGCCGACCTCACCGTCGGCCGAACGGACCCCGACGCCGTCCCCGACGACGTCGATCTCCTCTTTTCGTCGCTGCCCTCGAGCGTCGGCGAAGCCGTCGAACCGGCCTTTTGCGAGGCCGGATACGTCGTCTCCTCGAACTCCTCGAACGCCCGGATGGACGCGGACGTCCCGCTCGTGATCCCCGAAGTGAACGCCGATCACCTCGACCTCCTCGAGGTTCAGCGCGACGAGCGCGGCTGGGACGGCGCACTCGTCAAGAACCCGAACTGCTCGACGATCACGTTCGTGCCGACGCTGGCCGCCCTGGCCGAGTTCGACCTCGAGCGCGTCCACGTCGCGACCCTCCAGGCGGTGTCGGGCGCTGGCTACGACGGCGTCACCTCGATGGAGATTCTCGACAACGCCGTCCCACACATCGGTGGCGAGGAGGAGAAACTCGAGACCGAATCGCGCAAACTGCTCGGGACGTTCGACGGGGCCGAACTCACCCACCACGGTGTCGAGGTCGGGGCCTCCTGTAATCGAATCCCCACGCTCGACGGTCACCTCGAGAACGTCTGGATCGAAACGGGAGCGGATCTCACGCCCGAGGCGGCAGCGACGGCCTTCGAGACCTTCCCCTCGCTGGACTTGCGCTCGTCGCCCGAGCCGTTGATTCAGGTCTTCGATGACCCGAGTCGACCACAGCCACGTCTCGATCGGAATCTCGGTGATGGGATGGCGATCTCCGTCGGCGGAATCCGGGAGTCGACGTTCGGCCTGCAGTACAACTGTCTGGCACACAATACCCTCCGTGGTGCTGCCGGGGCGAGCGTGTTGAACGGTGAACTATTGCTCGAGAACGGCTATTTATAGGCGGCCACAAGACCGGTTGGCCCGCTGTCCTCACACTCGTATTGTTCCCGCTGCTCCCGAACAGCTGACTTGGTGAGTTATCGATCGCCTCAACGTGGGTACGAACGACGGTTCGGCTGTCGGCTCTCGTGACCCTGATCTCAGTGCCCTCGAACCGTGAACCGTGTTCCGCGAGCAGGTCTCCCAACGACGGGCGGCGATCGGCCCATCCCTCAGTCAGATTCCACCGGGAGCACGAGCACCGGGGACCGTGCCTCCTTGATCAGCCGTCGACTGTGATCTCCACTCAGCATCTCGAGGAGACGATTGGCCCGTCGTGGCAGGAAGACGACCCCCTCGGCGTCGTACTCCTCGGCGGCGTCGTAGATGGTGTCGATGACGTCGGTCCCGTAGTGAATCTCGGTCTCGACCGTCGCGCCGGTCGGCTCGAGTTCGGTTCGGGCGGCCTGAAAGACCTCTTTGGCGTAGTCCTGTCGCCCCGCCAATGGCGCTTTGTCCGGGCTCCCACCGCCCTTTTCGATGACGTGGATGACGATGACCGTGGTGTCTGGATCGAGACGCGAAGCGAGGGCGCTGGCTGTGCGCTTGCCATCCTCGGGGTCGGCCGCCGGAACGAGCACTGGGCCGTCGAAGTTCAGCGGCATGGCAGCCTCCGCGCGTTCGGGGCGGCCGATTGCTGAGCTGGTGGCAGTCGGGTCGAACGTCGAGTTCGGTTGGACATGACGGTGGGTTCGACCCCCATACGAATAAATCCGGCCGACCCGACCGGCGGTGGGGCGTCGAACCCACGCTTGCGTCGTGCCATTGACTTCGCTACCCTTTCGTGGTTCCGAGCCCACTCGAGCGGGTCGCCCTGGTGCCCGTCCGATCGGTCGTGTGTTACCCACGAATGAACGCAGAGGGGTATACTCACTCCAATTGAAACCTCTCGGCGATGGCAACAAGTCACGAACGGAAACCGCAGTACGTCGAACTGTCCGCCAGGTACTGGCTCAACATCGCGGTCGCGGCACTCGTCGCTGGCGGCCTGATGGGGGTGGTGATGTACGAGGTGATGGGACTGATCCAGGCCGTTGGGGCTCTCTACGGGGCCGAGGGAACGGTCACCGGTTGGCTGTTTCACCTCTGGCACGCCGTCGTCTTCGGGGCCGTTTTCGGCGGTTTCTTCATGTGGTCGCGCCTCGAACCGTTCCACGACCGCGTGCTGGCGAGCACGACCGTCGGCATCCTCTGGGGGACTGGCCTCTGGCTCGTCGCTGCTGGTGTGATCATGCCACTGTGGCTCGGTGGTGTCGGCGCGCCTGCCCCGGCGGCTCCCGCCCTCGATCCGTGGAGTGGGCTCGGTCACGTCCTCTACGGCGGCGTCCTGGGTGGTCTTTCCGCCGGGTTACACCGATATCTCTGATCGAGGACGGTCGCGAGCCGAACGGGAGGAACCACCGGACGTCATTGCACACTCGATCGCCAGATGACTCGGCGATCAGTGTGTGACTCGTTTCAGTTGTTCCGCTCACAATTCACCGCTCAGGGCAGTCGAACCGAGTGCTCGAGGGTTCCCACGCCCTCGACCTCGATTTCGACGTGATCGCCGTCGGCAAGTGGCCCGACCCCTTCGGGCGTGCCGGTGGCGATCACGTCCCCTGGCTCGAGGGTCAGGTACGTCGTGATCTCGGCGACGAGTTCGGGCACCGTGAAGATGAGCTGTGAACGCGCCCCGTCCTGTTTCAGGTCGCCGTTGACTCGCGAGCGAACGGCGGCGTCGTCGGGTACTTCGTCAGGGGTTGCAAGGACGGGGCCGATCGGGGCTGCGCCGTCGAAGGCCTTGCCACGGACCCAGTTCTGTTCCTGGCGCTGATCGTCACGATTGGAGAGGTCGTTGACGCAGGTGAAACCGGCCACCACGTCCATCGCGTCGGCTTCCTCGACGTGGCGACACTGTTCGCCGATGACGACGCCGAGTTCGGCCTCGTGATCGATGCGCTCTTTCCCGGCAGGTAAGGTCACGACGTCGCCGTGGCTCGCGACTGTGTTCGGGGGCTTCAAGAAGAGGAGTGGGCGGTCGGGGACGTCCGACCCCATCTCTGCAGCGTGGTCAGCGTAGTTGCGACCGATGCAGACGATTTTCGATGGCTCACACGGTGGGAGGATGTCGATGTCCTCACTTCGGAATTCGTAGTCTTGGTTCCCGAATCGGATTCGAGGGGGTGTGCCGTCGTCCTCGAGGACGCCTGTTCGGATGCTGCCGGCTGGATCGCGGAATCTGACTCGTTTCATGACCTAACGCGCGCCCGCCGGGGGCAAAAGAATTGAGGACGCGGCGATGGTGGCAGGCAGTGGCATCCTCGAGACGGAACGGAACCCTTTTTATTGGGCCACGGCAACCCGATAACGCAGTCGCTCCGTTGGTGTAGTCCGGCCAATCATTTCGGCCTTTCGAGCCGATGACCTGGGTTCAAATCCCAGACGGAGCATGTTGTTACGAACAGTACGTGAGTCGCAACTGCGACCGGGGTTTGAAACACGGAAACCCGAGCGAAGCGAGGATTTGCATCGGGTTCAAATCCAGACGGATTTCTCAATCCGATTGTAGAAACGCAGAATACGACGTTGCGTCTGATTGATCTTTCGAACGTTGATATACGTTGGCGAACGTGTTACATACAGCGGATGGGTGCAGCACGACGGGTTTGTTCATCACGGCCATTCGCGTCGGATCCAACTGGCACCCGCTCGCTTCGTCAGACCCAATTACCGGGGAGTTGGGTCGCATTATCATCCAGCAGTTCAATGAGTGGCTCGATCTCCTCGAATCGGGGGCCTTTGACCACTTCGTTTGTGTTCCGGTTCCACCGGACGAAGTCAGCATCTGCCAACCAAGGGAGGTGGTTATGGTACAACTCCGCCTCTTCGTGTGTTTTCTCCACAACGGTTTCTGGCGGCAGTGTCCCACCGTCTGTTTGCAGATCTCGATCGAGTAATTCGACGAGTATCCGGCGCCGCTGAACATCTGATAATGCCGTTATGTATTGATCCATGGACTAGAAGCGCCATTATCAAGCGGAAAAAAGGCAGTCCCAAAACATTTTGGTGCACTTTTGTATAGCGTAGTATTACGATTACGAGTCTCAACTGATCACCACCTTTTGTAGATCGACGTTCGGCTCGCACCACGTTCGCGCTCTGTATTCAGGATGCAATTCCCGCAGGGCACATACTATCAATAAGCTGTATAAATTCTCGATTTAATGGAATTTGAACCCCGCAAGCCGTAGCACTCGAGCGGGGGAAAGTCACTGCCTCGTCAGTCGAGCCCACACCCCGGACGACGGATCTCCTGGACGAGCACCGTGACGAGTGTGTGTACCTGACCAACCCTACGCGGAGCCGTGATGGGCAGTGCGATCAGATCGTCCGCTGGCGCCCCTTCGGCACCATCGACCGCAACTCGCCGTGGAGATAGAGCCCGACACCGATCGGCTCGAGGCCCCCCGCAATGTCGTGGGCGGCGATCAGGTATCCCCAGTCGCCGTCCCACTCGAGGGATTGATCCTCGCCAGCGGCGAAGGCCGTGGCCTGTTCGGCGTCGAGGGTGATGACGCAGGAATCGGCCGCTCGTCCGAACCGCTGGGCGAAATCCGTCGTCGGCTTCCAGTGTTCCTGGCGCGTTCGCAAGCAGGTCATCCCAAGGGCCTCGAGTTCCGCAGGGGATGGACTTTCCCCCGCGTAGATCCAGATCTTCCCGGCCCCCTTCTCCCAGAACGTGTACGACTCGAAGGTCTCCGAGGGCATGCCAAAGCGGTCCGCGAAGTACTCGAGGACGGCCCGTCGTGTGGCTCGACCCGGAACGGTGCGCTCATCAGCTGTCGACGGGAGTCGATCGAATCGCTGGCCAACGTTGTCCGCCATCAGGCCCTCACCTCGAGTTTCGCGACGAAGAACCCCCCGGTGTCGTTGTGATGGGGATAGAGGCGGATTGCCTGCTCGAGGCTCGGGTCGTATTCAGTGCCCTGCCATTCGATGACCCCCGGTGCTGACTCGAGGTCGACGTCGATGGCCTGCAATTCACAGGACTCGGCCGCGAGGACGTGGTCGACGACGCCCTCGTTTTCCTCCGGGGCGAACGTACAGGTCGAGTAGACGACCGTTCCCCCAGGTCGCGTGGCCTGGACCGCCCGCCGGAGAATCCCTTTCTGAATCCCGGCGACGCTGTGGACGTGGTCTTCGGTCCACTCTTCGAGCGTCGTCGGGTTTTTCCGGATCGTGCCCTCACACGAGCAGGGTGCGTCCACCAGCGCGTGATCGAATTCGTCGAACGCCAGGTCGTTGAACGAGAAGTTCCGGGCGTCCTGGTGAGTGACCGCGAGGGCGGTCGCCCCGAGGCGTTCGGCGTTGAACCGCAATGCCGACAGCCGCCCCAGGTTGTTGTCGTTCGCCACCACGGTCCCCCGGTCCCCGACGAGCGCGGCCAGCTGGGTGGCCTTCCCGCCGGGGGCCGCACAGGCGTCGAACACGCGGTCTCCCGGCGAGGGGTCGAGGACGAGTGCGGGCAGTGAGGAGACCTCCTCCTGGGTGTGGACGAACCCGTGAAAGGAGGCCCAGGTCGACCCGGGTGAGTCCGTCTCGAGGCGCAACACGGTCGGGTGCCAGTCAGCCTGTTCGACGCCAACGCCGTCGGCCCGGAGGGCCTCGATGGTGCGATCGGGATCGGCCTTTATCGTGTTGACCCTGGCGGCGATGCCCAGCGGACGCTTACAGGCCGCCTGGAAGGCCCCGAAGTCGTCGATGAGGGGTCGGTACCGCTCGAGTGGCTCCATTGGCCGAGCTTCGGGGGGCACCCGTTTGTGGGTTTCGGAGCACGGCGTCCCGGAAGATTCAGCTGGGTACTCGCGGTCGGTTTTAAGATCGTTGCTATCGGATTGATGATCATGTCACAGATTCGACTTCGTGGCGATCGCGTTTCTCTCGACGAGCCCGTCCTCGTCGAGGGATTTCCGGGTGTCGGACTGGTCGGCAAGATTGCGACCGACCACCTGATCGACCAGCTCGAGATGGACTACTACGCGAGCGTCCACTGCGAAGGCTTGCCGAGGGTGGGCATCTATCGGCAGGGAGCACAACACCTTCAGCCACCCGTTCGGATCTACGCAAGCCAGGCCCAGGACCTGCTGGCCATCCAGAGCGATATCCCGATCGCGGCACAGGCCATCGACGCCATCGTGGGTTGTCTGACCGGTTGGATCGACGATTACGACGCGACATCCCTGTTCCTCAGCGGCCTCCCTGCCGAACGCGAGGGGACGCCAGCCCTCTTCGGCGTGGCAACCGGCGATGGGGCAGCCCTTCTCGAGGCCCACGACATCGATGTTCCACCCGAGGACGGCGTCGTCAGCGGGCCAACTGGCGCACTGCTCAACCGGGCCACCCAGAGTGGGACCGACTCGCTCGGACTGGTCGTCGAGTGCAACCCGCAGTTCCCGGACCCGGAGGCGGCGAGTGTGCTGCTCGAGCGGGCAATCGGTCCGGTCGCCGATGTGAACGTGGACGTCTCGAAACTGATTGACCGGGCGACGGAGATCCAGGAACAGCGCAGCGCGTTTGCCGAGCGCATGCAAGAGGTCGGTGAGGTAGAGAGTACGCAGGCCCAGCCGTTGCGGATGTACCAGTAGGCACCCGCCATCGCAATGCGCCACCGTTCGATCCTCTGTGGTCGCTTCATTCACGACATCGACAGTCAGGTGCGGGAGCCCTCATAGGGAGCGATCTCGGGACGTAGGGGCCTCATGCCAGGGGAGCTCCGCGGTCCGCCGCAAACGCCCTCGGTCGTGAAGTCAGCTGCACGATCGGGATTCTCGACGCAATGGTCCACAGGGAGTCAACGCCGTCGACGTCGTGTGTACGAGGGCTACCCACAGCGGGTTGTGAGGGGGGTTGACGAGGGCATTCGACGTTGGTATCGGGTGGCAACCGCATCGATCTGCCCTGTCGGTCGTCATCTCACCACGCCCCCGTGGCAAGTCGTCGCCTGCAGGGCCCTGGCCGACCGTGATCGGCCACACGAGCGGGCCACGCTGCACTCGCCCGGTGCTTCCGCAATCCCAACGGCTTTTTCAGTGCTCTCCAGAGACGGGGTATGGACACCGCCAATATCAGCAGTGTCGACTGTCCGGTTTCGAACGGGCTCCCGATGCTCGGCCTGGGCACCTGGCAGAACACCGATCCAGACCAGTGTGCCGACAGCGTCACGACCGCCCTCGAGATGGGGTATCGACACATCGACACCGCACAGGGGTACGATAACGAAGCTTACGTCGGCGACGGCATTGAGCAGGCAGCTGTCGACCGCGAGGACGTCTTCCTCGCGACGAAGGTCGCCACCTCGAATCTGGCCTACGACGACGTCCTCGAGACGACCGAAGAGAGTCTGGACAAACTCGGCGTCGATCGCGTCGATCTCCTGTACGTCCACTGGCCAATCCGGACCTACGATGCCGAGGAGACGCTCGCAGCCTTCGACGCGCTCTACGACGACGGCAAGATCGATCGCGTCGGCGTGAGTAACTTCGAACCCCGACACATCGCCGAAGCGATTGCCATCCTCGACGCACCGGTCTTCGCGAATCAAGTGGAGTGTCACCCGCTGTTGCCCCAGACCGAACTCCGTGAGGTCTGTGGCGATCACGACATCGAACTGGTCGCGTACTCCCCACTCGCCCGTGGCGAGGTCTTCGACGTCCCGGAGGTCCAGCAGGTCGCCGCGGCCCACGGCGTCAGCGAAGCCCAGATCAGCCTCGCCTGGCTCCGCGAGAAGGGCGTGACCGCGATTCCCAAGGCGACCGGAGGCGATCACGTCGCCGACAACTGGTCTTCACTCGCCGTCGACCTGACCGACGAGGAGCTCGAACTGCTCGATGGGATCGATCGGACCCACCGCGAAGTCGATCCGGATATCGGCCCCTGGCACGATAGCTGAAAGGGATCGGTGTGGCAGGTCGCCGGTACTCGTGTTGACCGATTCGACGACGATTTCTTGGAGACGGTTGTTGGGAAGACAGCTCGAGGGGAGGCGGCCACCGCCGTGTTACGCAATCGGGTGTCGTTGACATCCTCCCCGCCCTGAAGGGCGAGGTTTTGCGCCTGCTCATCCCGTAACTCGAGTACGCCACTCACAGTGATGAGCGGTCGTGGGATAGGTCGAGTCCGTCGCTGCTACTCGTTTGGCGTGTAATTCGGCGCCTCGTCGGTGATGACGACGTCGTGGGCGTGGCCCTCTGCCTGCCCGGCGGCGGACACCCTGACGAATTCTGCACGCGATTTGAATTCAGGGATCGTTTCGGCACCGACGTAGCCCATTCCCGATTGCATCCCGCCAGCCAGCTGGTGGAGTTCCGACTGGAGGGTTCCCTTGTAGGGGGTCGCCGCTTCCACGCCCTCGGGGACGTACTCCTCGTCGTCCTGTGGGTCGTCCTTGAGGTACCGGTCGCCATCGCCGGATTTCATCGCACCGACCGAGCCCATACCGCGGTACTGCTTGTATCGCTTGCCGTTCATCGTGACGACGCGCCCCGGTGCCTCGTCCGTGCCAGCGAAGTACGAGCCGAGCATGACGGCATCCGCACCGGCGGCGATGGCCTTGATCGCATCACCGGAGTACCGGATGCCACCGTCGGCGATCACCGGGATATCGTGTTGGCTGGCCACATCCGCAACCTGAGCCACGGCCGTGATCTGGGGCATCCCCGACCCCGAGACGACCCGGGTCGTACAGATCGATCCAGGCCCGATGCCGACCTTGATACCGTCGGCGAAGTCGACCAGGTCCGCGGCGGCTTCGCGGGTGCCGACGTTGCCAACAACCACGTCCGCCTCGATTGACTCCTTGATCTCTCGAGCACCGTCGATCACGTTCAGGTTGTGTGCGTGGGCACAGTCGATGAAGAGGACGTCAGCGTCGGCCTCGTCGGCAGCCAGGGCGCGGTCGATCTCGAAGGGACCGACGGCGACCCCACAGCGAAGTCGGCCGTCCTCGTCGCGGGCCGCCTCCTTGTATTCGCGGCGCTGGAGGATTCCCTGCATCGTGACCAGGCCGACGAGCAGGTTCTCGTCGTCCACGACGGGCACGCGCTCGATTTTGTGTTCGTACATCAGATCGAACGCCTCGCGGGCGTCGATATCTTCGGGGGCCGTGATGACCTCGTCGGTCATCGCCTCCGTCACGGTGTCGTTTTCGCCGACCTCGAGGTGCGGGCGGATGTCCGTACTCGAGATAATACCCAGAACCTCCCCGTTGGTGTTGACGACTGGGGCACCGCCGACACCCTTCCGGGCCATCATCTCGTCGACCTCCCGGACGGTCATCTCGGGATCGGCCGTGACCACGTCCTCGAACGGGATGATGAGTTCGTCCGCGCGCTTGACGCGGCTGATGGACTCGACCATCTCGTCGATGTTCATGTTCCGGTGGAGGACCCCGAGACCGCCGTGGCGGGCCATCGCGGTCGCCATCTCACTCTCGGTGACGGTGTCCATCGCGGCCGAGAGGATGGGAACCGAGACCTCGACGGACGTCGAGACTCGCGAGGTGAGATCGGCGGCATCGGGTTCGACTCGGCTCTCCTTTGGTCGCAACAGGACGTCGTCGAAGGTCAGTGCTTCCGGAACGCGCAATTTTGCAGAATAGGGCTCGTGCTCGGGAACGTCGTTCGCCATGTAAACTGTCCGAAACCGTCGGTGAAAAGCGTTGCGAGACTCGACGCTCGTGGTGGGTGGTGTCGTGGTTCGAGATAGTGGTGCCAGGACACTCCCGAGGTGAGGGTTCCAGAGGTCACAATCGACCGAGTGAACCGGCGCGTTTCGGCCGACAACTCGGGACTTTGACGGCGGGAACCGAAAGTTACCACCCCCGGCTATCGCTGCCCACTCGAGCGAATTCGGTTCTGATACTATGTGGGACATACACACGCTCAGATCACGATTTCTTGCCATCTGGCCTCATCGAGCGACAATCCATAGGATTGTGCACTCCCTTCCCACACAACGTTTAATACCACACAACCGTTGTGTCATGATATGGACGCTGTGAACCACTGCGATTCCCGCATTG
>LFFM01003319.1_pt1 | contig 10212 bp, 4 predicted proteins | sample 643131 | NCBI WGS metagenome assembly LFFM01 (sample SAMN03777445, study PRJNA286221) | soda lake metagenome | biome: soda lake; feature: Kulunda steppe; material: water; isolation source: sample Tc-Br brine of Tanatar trona crystallizer | place: Russia: Kulunda steppe | collected 2011-07 | reverse complement strand
ATGACCCTTCAGCTACCGCCGTGAGTAACAGCGACTGCATCTTCTGAGATGGAAAATCCGTCTCTAGCGCCGTGAAATTGTAGATCAGCAACCCCACCCCGACGCTGTCTTGCGTTCAACAAGGCATGATTCCAACAAACCCAGTTCCTTTGTTCTAGAGATTAGCGTCACTCACTGAGTAGATATTATTCCTAGCTCAGAGTTTCCGAAGTGTTCTAATCTCATCGTACTGACATCGTGTTAATACCTACCACGACAAATAGGATTTCCAATACTTCTGATAGGTGAATTCAGAGTCCGATCGGTACTACTTACCACATGAAACAAGAGAGTTAACCAACTCAACACTTCACATGTCTGAATACGCATCCGTCTCCGATCGTCTAACCAACTTCTGTTGTGAAGAACACGAAGAGCTGCTGGATGGTTTAAACAACAAGACAGCATGGAGCAAGGAGGCTGACCTAGGCTATGGGAATCAGGTTGTCTCCGCCGCTCATGATGATCGCACAGTCTTAGAGCTCGTCCAGAACGCACGGGATGCGATCATTGAGGGAGACGAGGAGGGACGTGTCTCGGTGATTGTTGGTCCTAATTCGCTGATGGTCGCAAACACTGGGAGTCCCTTCCGGCTGGATAACGAAGAGGTATTTCGGGCTGTTACCTCCCTTGGACGATCTGCGAAGGCTCAGGATCGAGGATCTATTGGTGAGAAAGGTGTCGGGCTTAAGTCGGTGCTTCAGCTGAGCGAGCAGTTCAGTATCTATTCGCAGGTTAACTCGGAGCAATTCTCGGCACACTTCTCTCGGGCAAGAGCCGCCCACATGCTGCTCACGACATACGGAAGGCTGCTTGGAGAGGATTCGTTCAGGAAGCGTATCGAGCCGCCCACTAACGACGACCTCGTCGATGCCTGCCAGTCACTCGCGACAGATATCGATGCTAGTGCGTTACCAGAGTATCTCATTCAAGACACGGTACAGCATCGGTTGCTCAACGAAGAGCAGGAGCCACCGAGTCCCAGTACGCTCCTCTCAGACCTGCCACGGCTCTCATTGTTCCGATACCCGTTCCCCGATGCCTCGCAAAAAGACGCCTCTCCGCTGCGATCGGGACTCGTCGGGACGAACGAGGCAGCCCACACCACGGACGGTCCGTTTAGTGAAAACCTACGTTCGTGGATGGATATCCACGGCGGATCGTACACTACGGCTGTCGAGCTCGACTACGTCGATACTGAATGGCGGACGCTCCTCGACCGTGTCGACGACCTACTCACAGACGCCGACAACAAGGTAGCGTCGACGTTTCGAGACCACCGATCGTCGACGGACAACGATTCAGCGGCGTTCAGTCAGCAGCGTCAGGAGACGCTCTGGGAGGAATGTACAAACATCTCTCCAGAGACACTGATCCTGCTCGGACACATCGAGCAACTAGACCTGGTCCGAGTATCACGGAGCGAAGATGGAGTTTTACAGATGGACGACCATCGACAGATCACGGTTGATCAAGGAAATTCCAATCCACTCTCGAACGCGCCTGCAGTCAATCAGCGAGAAATTACATATACAGTTGATAACCCACAGAACGACAATTCCGAGTCACACGTTCGGACGTTTTGGCAGTACACCCGAACGTACGACGACATCACTGACAACGAGGAGGCGGAGCCGAGCTCCGACGATGTACATCTCCTATTTGAAAAACCGATAGCTACGGACGGTTGGAGACCCAGATCGAAACCACTCTATCTGTACTACCCGATCGAAGAGGTCGAGACTCCGTTCCCCTTTGCCGTCCATGCGCCGTTCCGAGTCGGGTTTGACCGCCAATCGCTCACGGCGGATGAACAGAACGAGCGGATACTCGACAAACTACCAGGGCTCGTCGCAACCGCAGCAGCTGACCTCGCGACGGCAAAGTCACCGACAGATTCGGCTGAGCTGGATTCGTTCCATCAGTGGATGCCGTGGCTGGTTACACCACTCGACACTAGAGATAACACCAGTACATCGGAAATCGTTACAACCGCCGTAAAAGACACGCTCGGGCGGCTCCGCGAAGAGCCAATCGTCCCGACCGACGCTGGCGAACCACAACGGCCGACTACGGTGCTATGTGACCCGGAACGTCTCCATGCCTTCGAGCCACTCCGACGTGACGCACCGGCGGCACCAGTCCCCGGACGCAGCGTCATCGAATCCGGTAGGTGGTGGCAGACTGCTGTTTTCGGATCCGAAAATGAGTCAGATTTGGCGTTTCGACAGTGTGCGGCTCGGATCGGACTCACAGACGTTCTCAAACGGTTGTTCGACGACGATGAGAGGCGTCGCGGCTGTATTGACATCCTCAGCGAGTACTGGGGTGTAGATAGTCATACCGAGGGCACAATTGACTGGGCAGTTCCAGTCGACGAAGTCCGCCACGCGACAGAGTACTTCGAGTCCATCTGTAGTGTCCTCCAATCAGCCTCAGATGGTGAGGAACTCGACATCAAGAACGGGACAGATGCAAAGCGGGCGGCAACACAGCTGGGAGACACACGCGTTCCCCTATTGCCCGCCGAGGCGCATCGAGACCATGACGACGATGATTCACCAGCAATCACTCACCTTGTCAGAGCACGTTCGAGACATGATGGCGGTGAGAGTAGAGGGGCAAAACGGAGCGAACGCATCGTCTTTCGACGGACCGGGGGGAATACGGCGCGGTCGATCATTTCTGATCTCCCGACGCCGCCGAGCGACCTGCCTGTGTTCGTCGTCCCGTTCAGATCAGATTGGACCGGGCCGCTAGAGAGTTTTAACAGAGAATGGGGAACACGGAACCTCGATAGTCCTACAGAGTTCTACCGCCGGGTAGCCGCCGAGGCGGGTGGGTACTCGGGAGATGCAACGTCGGATCCCGACGTGATTGGATACATCGTCGACCTGTACGGAACGGTGACCCAAAACCAGATTGCCGACTGGCTCAACCCGCAGCCCCAACGCCATCACCAGTTCGACGACCTACAGGAAACTCTGAAAGGCGGGAAGACCAGTTCGCTACCTTCGAATTATGACGACTATTTGGAACAGCGCTACGTCCAACGGGTACAGCTCCCAGTTTCCAGATCCGACACGAGAGCCAATAGAGCGACTTCCACTGGGCCATCAGATCGGAAACAGAGCGAGACACGCCCAGCTGAAGAGCTAACATTTGGAGCCGAGTGGGCCGCTGAGTTCAATACGGCTGCAGATACACTCGAAGCTGCCGGGCCAGAAGTCGATCGATTTAGCGATCGGGATAACTCTGAGAATACGCGAGCGGCTTCCTTCCGACGATGGGCAGCGGCGATCCGACTCGCTGCTGAAGCGAGACCTAGCGATACCCACGAAATCGCTCCCCCTGACGACGGGTACTGGACCGCGGTCTTCGGTAATGATGGTGATTCTGATGAGCTCGACCGCATCCGGCGTCTCAATGCCTTGATTCACCTCGGCGTACAGGTTGGGCCACGAATCGAGTGGAGGTGGATACTTCCGACGCGGGGAGACCGCGATTCCGAAGCGGGTACACTCACCGTTTCTGACGCACAGACCCTTGCGAGTGGTGAGCTTCCTGAAGAGTCAGATTTCTGCCCGCCGAAGGACCTCGTCGAAGCGTATCGGGACACAGTCTGGCAGTCTGACAACAATCCGGCGTTCAGTGCCTCTCATTCGACTGGTTGTGGAAACAAGTGGCTGGATCCAGACGTCGACAGACTCGTGGGGGACTACCCCGGCGCAGCACTGCTCCCAATGTGGTGGTACTTCCCAGATCTTCCGAAGTCCGAGTCGGCCTCTGGTCGTGACTACCGTGATGCTATCCTTCTCATGTGGCCGGAGCTGTCCAACGGCGTCGCCGAAGTCGCCTGGCTCTGTAGCAGGTGGCACTCCTTCAGCACCGCCATCGACGATAGCAGAATTCCGTCTCTCGGGCTTGTGCAACTCGCCCGCGAGCAACTGTGGCCTGTCGAGGGGATGTTCGAAGAAGAACCAGGCGATGATAGGCTTACCATCCCGGATGGCGACCAGTTGTCGGCACGAAAACTCTTGCTTCACGACGACGACCATCTACGAGGAGCAATCCAGTATCTACCTCGTGTCGATGTTCAGGCGCTAGAGGATCGATTGGCAGACGCAACCAATTCGGATGCAGGAGAATCAGACATCGTCGATGTTCCGGAAGCACTCCGATCTTTGGGTATCCAACAACTCGATGCGTTGACTCCTCCAATGGCGGCTGCACGACTCAAGTGGTTCCTCTCACAGTTCGATGATGAGGTTAGCATCGGGACTGCCGGCCAGACGTTTACTGTCAAAGCGAGTTGGGCCACCCAAGCGCTGTCGGTGCCGATCGACGCACTGCTTCGTCGACTCGTTGCCGACGACGCACTCTCTCGGGAACTCGACGACCGTGAGCCAAAGCGACGCTGGATCCGCCGTGATATTCATCATCTCGGCACATGTCTCCCTGTCACCGAAGGCAGCACACCGAAGGGACTTCACATCGGACGTGACCACTCCCCGGACGGAGATTCTGAGACGGTCGTGTTCACACAACCACTGTCGAAATACTCTCGTGAGCGACTAGTGAACGACGGCCGGCGGTTCGTCGAGCGACCGGCTGATGAGACCGAACTCGCGTACATGCTTGGTGACGAATCTGATGTCGTGGACTTCGGCATCGTGACCGAGACGAAACCACCGTCGCCACGACCGATTCACGGAGCGAATGTGGAATCCGGCAGTGCCCGGCTCGACGAATTACGGTCGATACTCCGTGATCGGCAAGAGTACCTGCTGGCAGGCTATCTGGAGAACGCAACTGCACCAGATCTTCAGTCGGTCCATGACGATCTGTCGGCGGTATTCGAGAATCAGATCGGCATCGTTGGGCGAAGTGAAAACGACGATGGACGGCGGAACTCAGCGGAGTGGAAGCCAGGTAAGGGAGATACGTCACCCCACATCGCGCTCTTTCAGGATTCGGTCGATCGGTACCAGACAGACGATGGGGCGATACCACCGTATCTCGCCGCCGATGGACTCGTCCAGGTGATCGAGCAGTTCGACTTACGGGACACCTTCGAGAACGTCCTGTTCAAGAACGAATCTGCCCTCGAAGACGAGTACAGCGACGCGCTCAATAATATCCGTCGTGAGGTGACCGAACTGCGAACACGCCGTCTCGAGCAGGTCTTCCAGACACTCAACGGGCTTGTCTCTACACACTGGTCGGACGCTTCACTCCCTGCGCCCGACGAATTCGACGTCGAACCGCGGGAGACATTGACGGCGGCACGGTCTGCGACCGAGCATGAGGGATTTGCCGACGGCAACCCGCTCCTACAAGCGTGGATCGAACAACTGACCACTAAATGTGGCCTTGAGGGAGATGCCGCAGCACTGTGTCTCGTCGCAGCAGCGACTAATACTCACGAGACAAGACTGCGGATCACCTATCAGCTTACACGCGATGGCGTTCTCGATATCGACACCCTTGCCGATGTCGGCCACCAGTGGGTGGACCTTGATGAGTGGCCGCAATCACGGTCCTCCCGATCGGTCGAATCGTATGTCGCAGCAGTCCACCGCCTCCGACAGTTCTGGGATGCGCTGGCCGACCATGAGGACGAAGGTGAGGAAGGTATCGAGCGCGCGGTTCGCGAAACAGCGACATCCTCTCGGATACCTGGGCCGCGCCGTCGCGTCGCTGCGATCGTTCGAGGCGACAGCGATCTCAATCCGTCGCTTCGGAACCTTCGTCTCGGCGATATTCCGTACGTGACACTGGAGCCTCCGGCGACCGAGCAGTTCGTCGACGCCGTCACAGAATGGGTTGAGGCGGAGCGGGTTGCGCTCCAAGAATCGGATATCGTCTACAACGAGCCGGATATTGACGACTTCCTTAGTGCTCTAGTCGACGCAGTCTCAGATTACGAGGCCGCAGAAGAGCGTGTTGCTAGCGTACTCGCGACCTACGAACAGAGAGATGGCGAGTCGACAACGGGTACCAGTGCGAACCGGAGTGACCTCACCACGGACTGGATCACAAGCAACGACGACGGGATGGAACAGATCACGACAGAGTTCGAGGCAGCCGCCGCAGTAACCGAAGGTGGTTCTCCGGATATCGGCGAGTCATCCGGAGATGGCTACTCCCATGTGAACGCAGAGATCGACGCCCGTGGCCGCGAGGGCGAACTAATTTGTCTGGACCGAGCTTGGAGGCGGTTTCGCGACGCCCCTCAGACAGTTCGCAAACGGATCTTCGACGTAGTTCGAGAGTGGCGGGCAGACGAAAACTGGCGTCTCAACGGGATCGAAGATGTCGCTAGCTCACTTCCAGATTCTGTCGCCGGCGGAGCCCAGAGTAGTGAAGATCTAGTAGCACTGCTCGGCGCCAGCGAACTTGAGGCAACGCCTGAGACGAAGGCTGCATTCCACGCACTGTTCGACACCTCCGCAGAGCGTGGGCCGGGATTCGACCTCATCGACCCGTTCGCCATGATGCCGGTAGACATGGAGCTAGCGAGTTGGCAGTCCACATGGATGCGACGTGTCGAGGTTAAGGCCGTCGACAGCGGGCGTATCCACAACGGCCGGATCAAATTAACAGGTAATGAGTTGCGGATGGCACTTCGTTCTGGCCCGACAGGCGGTGGTCCCGATATCACAGATGGCGACACAGGACACAGCTACCTCGTCCGCCTAGTCGGATTCCCTACAGACTGGCGTGAAAAGAAAGATGAGCACAATCAGTTACAGATCTTTGACATCGAGAACGTCGCCGACTTCGTGGGTATCGAAAGCGATTCAGCTACCGTTCTCGAGAAACTTCGAGGAGGATCGTTCTACATCACTTTCCAGACTTAAATCAGCTCTTAGGTGAGGTACAATTCCCGTGCGCTGAACCACAGAGATTCGTCCGTCACTCTGGTTTGTTGTGTATCGGGTCAACGATTGTTTCGCAGTTGGGGCACTCGGCCCAGGCACCTGCGTCGCCCTCAGTAGTTTCATATTCAATCATCACCCACGCCTCACGAATATCATGTCCACACTGCGGGCAACCACCTAAGACGGCGTTGTTTGCTGTCATGAGTTCATGTGAGGCATACTATCTCCGACGCTCTACGTATCATTATGACCGGTAGTCTCCTAACTCTTTGTCAGATATCCTCGTGGACCACGTTCTAAATTTGTAAAAAATATCTCTCCAAACAACAGCCAGCTGCCACACAAGAGATTCATTCGAACGTGTTAGCGGCACTGGCCGGCCCCACTCAAATAGAGGGGCGATACAACTACATCCCGAGGAACGCCGGATCGACATCGTTCAGGCGACCGGTCGATTCGAAGTGGTTTCTGAAGTCGCGGTAGAGTTCCGTACACTTCCCATCGGTGTCGTATCGAAGGGTGTGAAAATCACCGACGATGGCACAGTATCGCTTGGCCCGAGTGAGAGCAACATTGAGCCGGCGTGGTCCGTCGTTGGGTCGCCCAAGAAAGCCAATATCACCTTCGGCGTTACTCCGAACAAGCGAGATGACAACTGCAGTCTTTTCGCTGCCCTGGAAAGAGTCGATCGTGTCGACAGTGATCGGGGGAGCACGGTCGACATGGTCGTCAAGGAGGTCACGGAGCAGGTGGGCATGAGCAGCGTATGGGGTGATGACACCGATTTCTTCCGGCGGGACATCGTCGAGGATAGTCTGAGCAAGATGGACGACAAGGCGTGCCTCAGCTTTGTTAGCCCGAGAATGATTGACGACATCAACCGAGCCGCCGATGTTGTACCCTTCGATCGCTGGTGTCTCCTCAAGCGGCGTGACAACCCGGCCGGTTCGGAGCGAGCCATCATAGAACTCGCGGTTAGAAAAGTAGGCAATGTCAGGGTGCATCCGATATTGGGTTTTCAGTTGGAGGCCAACCCCTTCGTAGACGCCGCCATCAGCGTAGAGGTGTTCAAACAGTGAGAGTCCATACCCCGAATCGGGTGGATCTTCTGTCGCGGTAAACGGAGGGAGTTGCTGGTGATCACCCGCAAGGACGGCCCGATCGACGCGGGCGAGTGGAATACACGACGCGGTACAGGTCGACTGTGTCGCTTCGTCAAGCACAAGGAGGTCGAACTCGCGAGCGAGTGTGGCTGCACTGCTGTTGGTCGCTGCAACAACTACAGCCCTCTCGGCAACATCATCGTACTTCTTCCGGACGACATCATGCGTCGATCTCTCAGCGTTGACGCGATCCAGTGTGAACTCGCCGGTCCCATGTTGCCCGTAGGCGTGGAGTGAGCCAGCATCGGGATCACCCTGTGTCGAGTTGCCGGCGACGAGGTTGTCCAGCGCCTGATTCGAGTCCGCACAAACGAGTACATCTTCACCGGCATCGGCGGCCCGGCGGATGATCTCAACGAGTGTCCTCGTTTTCCCTGTCCCTGGCGGGCCATGAATACAGAACAGTTCATCGGCGAGGAGGGCATACTCGACGGCCAGTTGCTGCTCTTGGTTGAGATCGTCGTCGAAGGATTCGCTCACTGCGGCAGCCTCGTTCGAGAACGTAAGCGGGCGATCGCCGACAAGCACCTCATGGAAGGAATCGTTTTGTAGAGTCTCGATGGCGGTAAGCTCGCGGTCAAATGGAACAGGATTGAGCCGTTCGGAACACCCAATCGTATGGTCACCGTCCAGATACGCGCTGACTGTCCCCGTATTATCCACAGTCTCCCACTCAAGCGTGAGCCAGACATTTAGCCCGCGGATGCGTTCGACCTCAGCAGAGATTGGGAAGGAACCAGGTGCGTCTGTAGCGTCGGCGTGGATCAGGACTTCGTTTCCTTGGTAAATGCCGAACTCGCTCTCGACGAAATAGGCCCAGTCGTCATCACGGCGGTCTTCGAGTTGTGGATCGAGATCGACCCGGAAGCGATACTCGCCATCTTCTTCGCCGCGGCACATCAGCTGGGGAATAGCAGATTCGCCGCGTTCGTATAGCGCCCGTGCTGAGAGATTACGAGCTCGCGTCTCGTTACTTGCTCTCGTCGCTGCACGCTCATTGGTAATGTAGTCCCGGAACTCCGTGAGTAACTCAGCGTCTTCTACCGGATGCTTCGGATCTTCGTGGTCATCGATCGGAGCATCATACCCTGGTGGGTAGGTCTCCGGGAGATAATCAGAATGCCAGAATCGAATACGATTTGCGAGTTGCGTTTCTCCAAACTCGTCGGCGGCAATAGGTTTTACATCACCGTCTTGCTCGATGAGGAAGATCTCGCCACGCACCTCGTGGTCGGTGTAGGCAACGAACTCCTCGGTTGGGGTCGCGTTGTCGGGCTCGTGTAACGGGATACACGTCCAATCCTGGTCAGGATGGTTGAGTTCGTCGTGGTGGCTAGCAAATGTGGCGATAGGGCGGACGGGAATGTGATCGTTCGTCTTGGAAAGCATGGCTTCAGAGGCGGTGGAGAGGGAAGCACTAGTGAGGGAGAAGTGATCGACGGCATACTCAAACAGCAGTGACATTATAGAACCTGTTTTCTTGATACCATATAACACTTCGTCGCTATCGGGTTACACAAGGCACCCCCATCAAACAGGCAGGGGCCTGTTTTGAATACCCGGCTCTGTTGAATTCCACAATTACAGATACAGTCTGGCCGGGGTGCGATCACCACCGAAAACTCACGACCGACGTAGAGCACCAACCCGTACAGACCGCGTTAGAACCAATCTGTGGGAGACAGAGTACGCGTTAATCACGAGAGTTCTACAGAGCTGTCCGAGACAGAAACTCGAAAAACCGCGAGACATTTCTCTTTCTGAACTCATCGACATCTGGGGTAGTTGTCCCAGTTGGTAATTCCAGCATCGCTAGTTTCCGTCCGTTTTTTACGGCATAATCATTCTCAACAGCACCGTCGTTATCGGGATAGACTAACACACAAGGCGCATCATATGCCGTCTGGTACGCCACGACCTGATAGATATCATTGTTCTTGACTTCGGTCTTCCACTTGGCGTCCCCAACCAGCACGGGTTCACCGTGACGCTTGATCACGAAGTGCCTTGTTTTGCCGCCTAGTGACGACGGTCTCGGACGCTCTTACTGTAATATTCCGCCAGATTAACCCGGAAATGGACGCAGTCTGGCGATATGGCATCGCTCAGACGGCTTGCTTGGATGT
>LFFM01003318.1_pt1 | contig 10212 bp, 9 predicted proteins | sample 643131 | NCBI WGS metagenome assembly LFFM01 (sample SAMN03777445, study PRJNA286221) | soda lake metagenome | biome: soda lake; feature: Kulunda steppe; material: water; isolation source: sample Tc-Br brine of Tanatar trona crystallizer | place: Russia: Kulunda steppe | collected 2011-07 | reverse complement strand
TATCTCATTCCGTTTGCTGCCTACCGGCACCACCGCGACTGTGCCCAACAGGGCCGCTGTGAGTCTGCAGGATTCAAATACGGGAGTACGACCGGTGATACAGAGGGACTTCATGCCGCAATCGAATCATTCCCTCCAGTACAGTTTCTTGGTCGGTTCACCACTCTTCCAGCGATTGTCGACGAAACGGGCGAGCGCATCGGCTCGGCGAGTTATCGGTGGGGACAGTCCGGACGCCTCGTTGTCAGTGGCGAGTCAACCGGGGTGTTCGCGGGTGGGCGATTCGAGTTTGAACAGCCACTGTTGGATCTTCTGTGAGCCGTCTCCCGGTGCGTTGTCGACGGCAATGTTCGTCGTTTTTAGGTCCGACGCGCACAGATTCGGTCGATAATCGAGCCGGTCGAAAGCAGTTCGTCTTCGTACTGTGACGCTCGCGGTGTTGCTCGTTCGACTCGACAGTCGATTCCGCGCGCTTCGAGCGCACGACTGATGGCCGTCGCGTCGTGATGCTGGTCGTGGCCCAACACGATCACGGTCGGCTCAAGCTGCTCGATCGGGACGAAAATATCGTCCAAATGGCCGAGATGGGCTTCATCAACAACATCGAGGGCGGCAACCATCTCGAGTCGTTGGCGGTCTGAGAGAATTGGTTTGGCCTTATGGGTCACGTTCTCACTGCGGGCGACGATTACGTGCAGTTCGTCACCATAGGTTGCCGCATCCTGTAGATAGTGAACGTGGCCCGGATGCAGAATATCGAACGTTCCCTGTGCAACCACCCGTGTCGGCGCAGTCATAACCAGCCACCCGCATCCTCGTCTGCGAGTTCGGCGTCGATGTCTTCCTGTGTGAAGTCGAAAAATGTCTCTTCGGGAAGTTCGACGTCGAGAACGTCGAGCGAGCGGGGCTTCCCGCCGCTGTCGAAGGCTTTCCAATCACCCCAGCGGTACGGGGCTCCGATGATGATATGGACATCACCTTTGGTAAAGGTCCCGAGGTCGGCGTTGCTCGGCCGAAGAACACCATTTGGATGTGAGTGGACCGAGCCGACTGCGCGGAGATCGTTCGGCACCATGTTCGATTGAACCGTCGCACTGCTCGGATCTGATTCAGTTCCAGGAATCACGAGCACGTCGGTGATGATCTGTCCCGTTTTCTCAAAACCAAACTTCCGGGCATCCTCGCCGCGAAGAAAACCCATATATTCGTTTGGGTGTGTCTCCTCGCTCGCTTCGAGCGCGAACTGCAATGTATCGCGTGCAATACCGAGAATCTCGCTCGAACGAAACAGCCGCATTGACTAATCTCGGCTCGCCGAGGTTCTAAGGGTTCCGAAAGGGGTCACGACTCTCGCCGACCAAGATAATAAGCTTAACACGTCGGTCGCTCGTAGGGTGCTCATATGACCGACGATACCGCCGGGGAGTCCGGCGCTCGGGATGATTCGCGTCCCGTCGTCTACGATCTCGCACCAAACTGTACGCTAACAGATGTTTCTGCGGGCGAGCATTACCATGCTGTAGTCAACGGTGTTGTTGCCTACGGTGTGTTCGTTGACATTTCTGACTCCGTTTCCGGTCTGATCCACGAATCGAACCTTGATCGCTCCTACGACGTTGGCGACCGTCTCGTCGTCACGCTCGAATCACGAAAAGAAAACGGGGACATCGCCTTTGATGTACCCGACTTCGAGGAGTACCGCACCGAAGTCGTTGACCACGAACCCGATATTACACCGATTGCCGATCTCGAAACCGGCAATACGGCGACCATTGAAGGCACCGTCGTCCAGATCAAACAGACAGGTGGCCCAACAATTTTCCACGTTGCCGACGGGACGGCGATCGTGAGCGGTGCTGCCTTCGAAGAGGCAGGCGTCCGTGCGTATCCTGATGTCGAAATCGATGATGTTGTCCGTGTAAGCGGCGATGTCGAGGCCCACCGTGATGTCCGACAGCTCGAAATCGATTCGCTGTCGGTGCTCGATGGTGCCGCCGAATCGACTGCACGCGAGTCACTCGAAACCGCGTTGGCGACGAACGCTGCGCCTGCGGATATCGAGCCGCTTGTCGACTGGCCCGCATTCGAGCCCATCTTCGAGGAGCTCAAAGCTGTCGCCCAACTACTCCGTGAGACCGTTCTTGAGGGCCGACCGATTCGAGTCCGACACCATGCAGATGGCGACGGCATGTGCGCAGCAACGCCACTACAGCTTGCTGTTGAAAACCTCATTGCAGAGGTCCACGCCGACCCCGACGCCCCACAGCACCTGTTCAAACGGCTGCCGAGTAAAGCACCGTATTACGAGATGGAAGACGTCACGCGGGATCTCAACTTCGCCTTAGAAGGCCAAGAGCGACACGGCCAGAAGCTGCCGTTCCTCTTGATGCTCGACAACGGGTCGACCGAGGAAGACGTTCCTGCCTATCAGAATCTCGCTCACTACGACATTCCGATTGCCGTTATCGATCACCACCATCCGGATCCCGAAGCAGTCGAGCCGCTGCTTGATGCCCACGTCAACCCGTATCTCTACGGTGAAGATTACCGGATCACGACCGGGATGATGTGTGTCGAACTCGCCCGACTTATCGACCCCTCGGTCACCGAAGATCTCGAGCACGTCCCGGCGGTCGCCGGCCTCTCGGATCGCTCGAAAGCCGAAGTCATGCCGCAGTTCGTCGAGCTCGCCACCGAGGCTGGCTACGACCGCGAGGCGATCGAAGCGATCGGAGAAGCGCTCGACTACTCGGCCCACTGGCTCCGCTACAGCGAGGGAAAAACACTCGTCAACGACGTTCTCGATGTCGGCTGTGAGGATTCCGAGCGCCACGAGCGACTCATTTCGTTCCTCTCGGAACGCGCCGAACGCGATGTCGACCGACAGCTCGCTGCCGTCGAGCCCCACGTCGAACACGAGCGGCTCTCGTCGGACGCACACCTCTACCAGATCGATCTCGATTACTTCGCCCACCGGTTCACCTATCCTGCACCCGGCAAGACGACCGGCAACCTGCACGATCGGAAAGTCACCGAAACCGGCGAGCCGGTGATTACGATCGGCTACGGCCCGGACTTTGCGGTGCTTCGATCTGACGGTGTCAGACTCGATATCCCACGGATGGTCACTGAACTCAACGAAGAACTCCCTGGCGCTGGGGTTTCGGGTGGCGGTCACCTCGTCGTTGGCTCGATCAAGTTCGTCAAGGGACGCCGCGAGTCCGTTATCGACCTACTGGTCGAAAAAATGGCCGAAGCCGACCTCGATGAAGCGCTCTCGAGTACGGCTCTGCTCGAATAGCCGGCTGGTCGAATCGGCCGACTGCGTCGCGTGACTGTTATCGCTCAGCGGTAAATTCGAGCCGACGCTTTGCAAGCAGTGTCGCCGCGCTGATCACACCGAGTCCAACGACAACAATACCGGTTGGAATCTCGTCTGTCTCGCCAGTATCGTCGCTCCAGTCGGCATCGAATACGCTCCGGTAGTAGTCGGCGACCGTCTCGTCTTCGACCATGATCGCGAGTTCGCGGTTTTTTTCGACTGAGTTGTTGTTCCAGTTGACGCTCCCAATAACGGCGGTGTCGTCGGCAACGATTCCTTTCGAGTGGATTTTCCCAAATCGGTCATCACTGTCAGCCAGTCGAACTTCGAGCGGCATGTCGGCTCTTTCGGCCTGTTGGTTGAGCGCGGCTGCAAGTTCGCGGTTGTCGGATTCGACGTACCAGGTGCTGTCGAGAAGGATACGAACCTCGACACCGCGTTCGGCTGCGCGGACGGCGGCTCCCAAGAGTGGAAAGTCCGGATCAGAAAGCTGTGGCTGTTTGATGACGAGTGTGTCATCCGTCTCTGCGATAAGCGCGGCTAGCTCCGTAGCTGCGTTATCGGGTGCGGTAAGTACCGTTAGCTCATCGACCGTTGCGGTCACCGAGGGATGGCGTGTCGGATACGACCCGGTTGCGGACTCCTGTGTGTAGGTACTGATTCGCTCGCGGGCATCTTGCCACCGCAGGGTATCGTCCCACGTCGTATCGTGTTCGAAAATCGCGTTCAGTTCGTCAGCCGTCCGTGGCGAGTCGATCGTAATCCCCCAGCCGCGGCTGTCGGCCCCACCCGTTCCCGAGGGTTTCCAGTTTTCGGTGAGCACGACGACTCGGTCGTCTGCGACGGCGTACTTCGCGTGTTGGTACCGAAACCGCGTCTGGTCGCCAGTCATCACGCGAACATCGATGCCGTCGGACGCGAGATCGTCAAGGATCGCTGCCTGCTGTTTCGACATCCCACCGACCGGCCCTCCCTCGATAAGGACGACCACATCGGCTCCACGGGCGTTTGCAGCCCGTAGTTCGTCAGCGATACGCTCGTCAGTTAGCGTGTAGGCTGCGAGATAGAGCCGGTCTTCAGCACCGGTAATTGCGTCGAGTGGCGCATCAGGGGAATCCGGAAGGACGAACGATTCAACTGGCTTCGAAGTAACGGTTTTCGGCGGCCGTTGATTGAATCCATCCGGCTGCCAGTGTGGCTCGCGGTCGTACCGCCAGCGGTGGCTTTCGGGAGCCTGCTCGTAGCTGACGGTATCGACAACAACGCCGTCGCGTCTGAGTTCGAGTGTATCACCGCTGACAGCAAATCGGAGATGGCCGGTCGCTTCGACCGCCCGAACGTCGGTGTGGGCGGCTGTTTTTTCGGGATGACGTGTTACGGCAACGATCCCCGTTTCATCCGTCAGGAGTTTAGCAGTACGGTGCCCATCAGTCAGCGTCCAGTTGCCCGAGACGGTGAGATTGACAAGTGCATATTCTCCGTGATTCTGTGGCGTCGTCGGGTTCGGAAAGAGTTCGACAATATGGCCCTCTTGTGTCTCAGCTGGTGTCGTTGTCTCACTTGCGCTTGCTCCGGAGACGCCGCCAACAGCGCCAAAAAGGACGACGAGACAGCTACAGGCGAGACAGATACCGAGGAGACGAGTGAGTAGACGACCGTCAGTCAGATCGGACAGGGCCACAGCGACGCTGGCTGCGTCTTATGATAAAAACATTCGGCCTAGGGTGAGTATCAGTAAACAATATCTCGGCGGCAGCGTGCCCTACTGGCCCCTCGTGAGTCGCACATCGAGACAGACGTTGACCTCATGAGGGGCGTACGACCGGACGACGTGTTCAGTTTCGACGCTGACCTCGAAGACTGGCTCGGCGGCCGCCCGAATAGCCTCGATGCCTGGCGAAAAGGGGTCCTCATCCGACTGGATATCGTAATAATGGATCACACACTCGTCGCCCGCGAGCTCAACGGCCGTCTCAAGGAAGTCGTCGGCGCTGTGTGGCAGGTTCATGATGAGCCGGTCGGCGGTGCCCTGATACTCCTCGGTAATTTCGCGCACGTCGCCAGCAATCGCCGTGATCGCGTCGGCAACGCTGTTTCGACGGGCGTTTTCGCGGAGATACTCGATTGCGACCTTGTTGAGATCAGTTGCGACAACTTCGGCTCCATGGCTGGCGGCCGGAATCGCAAACGGGCCGACACCGGCAAACATGTCGACGACGCGCTCGCCTGCGGTGATCTGTTCGACGATCCGGTGGCGCTCGGTCGCCAGCCGTGGCGAAAAGTAGACAGCCGCGAGGTCGAGCAGGAACTCGTGGCCGTACTCGCGGTGGACGGTTTCTGTCGGCGACAGCTCCATTGCTGCGGCCATCTCATCGTCGACTGCCAGTACATCCCAGTCGCGAACCCGGAGCTCGCCTTTGATTTTCGAGGCTCGGTTGAGCACCGACCGAACCGGGAGATCCGAAGCCAACACGGCCTCGGCGATCTCGGCGGCGCGCTCGGACTCGTCTTCGTCGATGATGACGACATCACCAAGCCGTTCGAGCGAAGGCTCATCGCCAAGGATATCCGCGGGCGTCACGACACCGCGGCGCACCGGCAGCTCTCGGGTTGTCGTCTCAAACGCGTCGGGAACGACCGACGGATCGGTCACCGGGATGTAGATCGTCCCGTCTTCGACGACGATTTCGTGGTCGTCATCGAGGACGCCCGCGGCCGCCAGCGCGTGTCTGCTCTCTTCGCCGGCCTCGCGGGCCACAGCGATACACGGGACCTCCATATGGTCTGCTCTCGGCGGGCCCCCCCGGTAAGCGTGACGTTTCGCCCGCCGATTGTGTGACACCAATGTGTCACCGAAAGACCGAGACGGCTATAGGTCGCCGGAGCCGACGAATCGATAGATGGCAGATACCGACTTTCCCGACCCACAGCCGGGACCATCGTGGGAGCTGTTGCGATTCCGGGCGATCTGCAGCAGCGGTGTTGCACTGCTCCAGGTGATCGTCTTCTGGGATTTTCTGGTCCAGTCCGTACCGTTTCTCTGGCCACCGATGGAGCCGACGAGTCAGTGGGTGAGTTTCATCATGGTTTCTGCCGGCTCGTTCGTGGTTATTTCCGGGCTCCTTGGAACGCTCATCGCAGACCAGCTGTACAAGCGGTATGGAATCGCAAAGACCGATTAGGGAGTGTCGTCGTCGGTTTGCTCGGCGTCCGACAGCGTCGTCACCCGTGGAGCGTCGGTTATGCTGTCCTGTGACACAACGGTTCGTGCGTCGAATGCCTCTCGGAGCGTCTCGCTCGTCAGGACCGAGTCCGGGGAGCCTGCGGCAAGAACCGCACCACCGGCGAGCAAGACGAGTCGGTCGCAGTAGCGTGCGGCCAGATTGAGATCGTGAATCGCTGCGACCGCTGCCGTGCCGTCGTCGACAACCGACCGAACCAAATCGAGTGTTCGAATCGCGTGGTTGATATCGAGGTTCGCGGTCGGCTCATCGAGCAAGAGCAATGGCGTCGACTGTGCGAGCGCCCGCGCAAGGAGCACCCGCTGGCGTTCCCCACCACTAAGCTCAGTGACCGGCCGGTCAGCGAACGCGGTGACTGCTGTCTGTTCCATCGCCCGGCTGACGGCGGTTCGGTCCTCGGCGGTTGCGGTCCCGAATCGACCGATGTGCGGATGCCGTCCCATTGCCACTGCCGCTTCGACTGAAAAGGTAAACGAGAGCGACGTCTCCTGTGGCACGGTCCCGACGCGACGGCTGATCTCGCGGGCCGACAGCGCCGAAATCCGTTCACCTGCGACAGTCACGCTTCCGCTGGTAGGCGTAACACTGCCGCGAATCGCGCTCAACAGCGTGGTTTTGCCGGCTCCGTTTGGCCCGATCAGTCCGACGAGTTCACCCTTTCGCGCCAAAATCGAGACCGACGAGAGAATCTCGGTCCCACCGAGGTCGACAGAGAGATCTTCGACGACGAGCGTCGGTTCGGTCTCGCTCATAGCTCATGGACCTCCCGACTACGGAGCAAATAGAGGAAAAACGGTGCGCCGAGGGCGGCAGTCACGATGCCAACCGGAATTTCAGTTGCGCCTGAGCGAGCGACCGTGTCGGTCAGGACGAGAAATGACGCGCCCGCAAGCGCAGCCGCCGGCAACAGCACTCGGTGATCGGGACCGACGACGAGCCGAACCATATGCGGAACGATCAGACCAACAAAGCCGATAACGCCCGAAACCGCGACGGCTGCAGCGGTCAACACGGCTGAGACCGCAAGCAGGATTCGCTTGGTTCGTTCGACCTCAACCCCGAGGCTGTGGGCGTCTTCCTCGCCAAGAAGCAACACGTTGAGATCACGGGCGTACGCCAACAGCACGCCGAACAACAGCGGGACCAAAATAAGCGTGATCGTCACGTCCTCCCAACTCGCGTTGCCGAGGTGGCCCATGAGCCAGTGGACAACCTGTCGAATGCCCTCACCACTGTGTAGCTGCAGAAACGAAATAACCGATCCGAGAAAGGCCTGAATCGCAACGCCGGCAAGCAAGAGGGTTGCAACCGGGGTCCGGCCGCCCTCAGTTGCAATGAGATAGACACCGAACGCAGCCATGAGTGCGCCGACAAACGCGGCTCCGCGGAGCCCGAGCCCGAATGGGATCGCCACCGGGATAACCAGAAAGGCGACCGCACCGGTTGCCGCACCTGAAGAGACGCCGATGATCGAGGGGTCGGCCATCGGGTTGCGGAAAAACCCCTGCATGACCGTTCCGGCTGCCGCGAGCGCGAAGCCGACGGCTGCCGCAAGCAACACTCGTGGGAGTCGGACACGCATGACGATCGTTTCCTCGGTCGAGCCGACCGCATAGCCGAACGGCGAATGCCACCGGATCGACGGCGCAGGAATCTGCAGCGTCCCCCCAATTGAGTGGGCGGTCAGTTCGAGCCCGATCGGAACGGCCAGGGCGTTGAGAAGCACCTTCAGCACGGCTACCGGCGAAATCGACACGGGGCCGATTCCCGTACTCACCGTGATCACAACGGCAAGCACAGCAGCCAACCAGAGTGACCAGGTTGCCGCACGCTGCTGTACGTTCATGGATGAAAGCCAACTTGCAGTAGGCAAATACTTATTGACTTACCGCTGAGCAAGAGACAATGAATTCGACGCTTCGAGTGGTTGTCTCACTCCTTGTTGTGTGTGCGATGGTTGGATTTCCGGCTGTTGGGCTTTCTGCGGCCCAATCGGCCGATGATTCTGACCTGGCTGACTCGGACGACCAGGTGTTTCCACTAACGCTCACCGATGCAACTGGCACGGACGTTACGCTTGATGAGCGACCCGAACGCGTCACCACGACAAATCCGAGTGCTGCCCAGATCATGTGGGAACTTGACGCAGAATCACAGGTCGTCGGGCTCACACAGTTCGCTCACTATCTCGATGGGGCTGAAGACCGACAGAACGTCTCCTCGACGGAGTTCGGCGTGAGTATCGAACGCGTCGTTGCAACCGAGCCGGATCTCGTGCTTGCACCGAATGCGACCGATGAAGCGACTGTCGAAACGCTCCGTGACACTGGACTCACCGTCTACCATTTCCCGGAAGCCGCTGATTTCGACGCGGTTGCCGACAAAACGCTGACCGTTGGCCAGCTAACTGGTAACGAGGCGGCCGCCATCGAGACCAACGAGTGGATGTGGAACAACGTCGAGTCAATCGAAGCGATGACGGCCGATGCCGACCAGCCACGTGTGATGTACCCACTACTTGGTGGCTTTGCGGTCGGCGGTGACACCTTCATCCACGAAATTATTGTCGCCTCTGGCGCGGAGAACGTCGTCGCCGAGGAGTTTGATGGCTATCAAGTCGTCAACGACGAAACCGTACTGACGCTTGATCCAGAAGTGTTGATCGTAACAGATCAGACTGAGGGACAGATTCTCGATGCCGAACCCTACTCGCTGACGACTGCGGGACAAGCCCAGCAGGCGGCCTACTTGGAAGTCAGCTATCTCAACCAGCCAGCGCCCCGGAGTGTTGTCTACTCGACGCGGAATCTCACTGCGCAACTCCATATCGACTCGGTGGGTGATGTGAGTGCTGCGGCTACAACAGATACTGTCGAGGACGGTGAGGAAACGTCGGTCTCTGCGCCCGGATTTGGAATGGGAATTGCACTGCTCGCGGTGACCCTCCTGGCGCTCGTCGCTCGCCGGCAGGGCCCACAGTGACGCTGGGAGCCGGTTGTGAGTGGCATACTAACCGGTAGTTTCAGGGGGTGACCCGCAGTCTACTGAACAGTTGACAGTATGGAATCGTTGCTCGCAGTGGTTGTTTGTGATTGTCTGAGACGACCGCTCGCACTGTCTGAACGGTGTTGATACAATGGGGGCGTTATCACTCGTATCGCCGCTGGCTCTTGGACCCTCGCTTTTAGCAGTGCCGTCGTCACTTCCAATCGACGACCCCGTCTTGATTTTTACACTCGCGCTGCTGACGTTTCTCGTCACGCCACTGCTGATCGAGCGCGCACGCCTTCCGGGTATTGTCGGCATTATTCTCGCCGGAGCCGCGATTGGCCCGAATGCCCTGGGTCTGCTCGAACGCGGTGAGACAATTATCCTGCTCGGGCAGGTCGGAATTATCTATCTCATGTTTTTAGCAGGCTTGGAGATCGACCGCCGAGAGCTCGCTGAATCCAGAGCTGAAAGTCTGAGCTTTGGACTGCTTTCGTTCGTGATTCCACAAGTAACGGGCACCTTCGTCGGTGTCTTCTTATTTGGGTTTTCATGGCCGACCGCACTGCTGTTTGCCTCGGTGTTTGCCTCCCATACGCTCCTCGCGTTTCCGGTAATCAGCCGGCTTGGGATTACGAACAACCGGGCCGTCTCGACGAC
>LFFM01003317.1_pt1 | contig 10212 bp, 11 predicted proteins | sample 643131 | NCBI WGS metagenome assembly LFFM01 (sample SAMN03777445, study PRJNA286221) | soda lake metagenome | biome: soda lake; feature: Kulunda steppe; material: water; isolation source: sample Tc-Br brine of Tanatar trona crystallizer | place: Russia: Kulunda steppe | collected 2011-07 | reverse complement strand
TTCAAACTGAAGGACTTGAAGATGAGATAATATTAGAGGTCGATGATGAAGGCTTAACTATACATTTTACTGGGGAAATATTATTTGAATTAGGTCAAGCAGAAATAAGACCAGAGGCTAAGGAAATATTAGATAGAATTTCTGGCTTTATAAAAAGTGTTTCAAATGATATAATGGTAGAAGGACATACTGATAATTGGCCTATTAGAACAGAAAGGTTTCCTTCAAATTGGGAATTGTCAACAAGTAGAGCAACAAATGTAGTGAGACATTTTATTGAAGATTTAGAAGTTGATCCTGATAGGTTATCTGCTGCTGGATATTCTGAATATAGGCCTTTAAAACCCAATGATACAGCTGAGAATAGAGCTTTAAATAGGAGGGTTGATATAGTAATTTTGCGCTTAGATGATGATAGGATAAATGATTTAGATTTTGGGTCAGAAAATGATGATTTAATAGATTCAGAAATAGAGGATTTAGAATAAATTGTTAAAGTAATGTTGAGGAGGGTAGAAGTAATGAGTGAAAAAGGTGGTATTAATTATCTTTTTGTAATAATTATTATGATATTTACTGTAGGTTTAGCTACTGGGTCTATGTATTTTATGTTGACTAGAGTAGGAGTGATTAATGGGAGCGCTGAACAACAGCAGGCTGAAGGAGAGACAAGTTCTGCTAGAGAACTAGGTCCTGTGACAGAATTAGAAGAATTCACTATTAACTTAAGAGATGATAGGCGTATTTTAAGAGTTAGGATTGCTCTTGAAGTTAATGATAGTGATGTGGTTGAGGAGATAAATACTAGAAAGCCTCAAATTAGAGATTTGATTAATACAATTGCTAGAGAAAAAACCTATAACGAACTTCAAAGTAGTGAAGGAATTACAGATTTAAGGTCTAAAATCCGTGATGAAACAAATACTAAATTAAGTGATGGAGAAGTAACTAATGTATTTTTTACTGAGTTTATGGTTCACTAGATTTATGATTTTAATGAGGTGATGATTAAAATGTCTGATGTTTTATCTCAGGAGGAAATAGATGCCTTAGTAAACAAAATGAAAGATGGAGATGAGGATGAAGAAGATGATGATTGAATGTGATATGGGTTAGGAGGGAAAACAATGGCAGGAAATGAAGTCATGTCACAAAGCGAGATTGATGATTTGTTAGATGCTGTATCTTCGGGACAGGTTGAAGCAGATGAATTAAAAGAAGATGAAGAAGTTGGGGTAGAGAATTATGATTTTAAGCATCCTAGTAAATTATCAAGAGATCAATTAAGAACTTTAAGAATGGTTTATGAAGGTTTTGGAAGATTATTTAGTACTGCATTATCTACTCAACTAAGGACTATGGTAGATACAGAAGTAACATCTATTGAGCAACTTTCTTATGATGAATTTACTCGTTCTCTGCCACAACCGACAATTATGGCAATTTGTGACTTTTATCCTTTACATGGAGAATTTATTATTGAAATGAATCCTAAAGTCGCTTATACAATAATTGAACGATTATTTGGTGGCCCTGGAGGGAGTATTGATAAAGTTCGTGAATTTACTGATATTGAAGAAGTTGTGTTAAAAAAAATAAATAAAATTTTATTAGATAGCTTTAGCGAAGCTTGGGATAATGTAATAGAATTAAAACCGCGCTTACAAGAACTAGAATCTAATCCGCAATTTACACAAATTGTGCCCAATAATGATATGGTAATATTAGCTTCACTTGAATGCGGGATAGGAGATATAGAAGGTTTAATTAATATTTGTATTCCTTATATAGTTTTAGAGCCGATAGTTTCTAAATTAAGTGCTCAATACTGGTTTTCAACTACTAGACAAGAGGCTACCGGAGAGAATATTAGTGATATGAAAAATAGACTTAGTAAAGTGCAGCTTCCTGTAGTGGCTGAATTGGGAACTGCTGAGATAACATTAGCTGAGTTGTTAGGTTTAGGTGTAGGTGATGTAGTTAGATTAGATAAAAAAGCTAAAGAGGATATAGATATATTTGTAAATGACAATCATAAGTTTACTGCTAAGGTTGGTAAATCAGCCAGTAATCTTGCAGTAGAAATTTCATCAATGGTAGAAGAAGATGATTGGGAGGGGGAGTTGGAAGGCGATGAATGAAAGCTTAGATCAAAGTGAAATTGATGCTTTATTAAACAATGACAGTGATAGCGAGGAAACTCAAGAAGAAAACATAGAGTTAACTGATTTAGAAAAAGATGCTATAGGGGAAATGTCTAATATATCAATGGGCTCTGCTGCTACAGCTTTGTATGGTTTATTAGATCATAAAGTTGAAATAACCGCTCCAAAAGTTAAACTTAGTTCAGTAGAGGAATTGGTAGATAATTATAGTCGGCCTTGTGTTGTTGTAGATGTTAGATATGTAGAAGGGTTACAAGGTAATAACCAAATGATTCTTGAGCAAGAAGATGCAGCAATAATTACTGATTTAATGATGGGCGGAGATGGAAGTGACCCTTCAGAAGATTTTGGGGAGTTACAATTAAGTGCAGTTTCAGAAGCTATGAATCAAATGATGGGGGCAGCTGCTACTTCAATGTCTGATTTTTTTGAGGGAGATAAGATAAATATTTCTCCGCCAGAAGCAGAGCTGATTGAAGTTAGTGGTGATGCAATTAAATTAGAGGGTGTAGATGCTGAAGCAGGAAGAGTAGTACAAGTTATTTTTAATATGCAGATTGAAGATTTAATTGATAGTCAGATTGTACAAGTGATGACTGTTGATTTTGCTAAGAGCTTAGTTGACAGTTTAATTAAACCTGTTAGTGATGTAGCATCTGGGCTTGACGAAGAAGAAGCAACACCGGAAAAGGAAGAGGCTAATTCGGGCCAACAAAGCCCACAGCAAAGCCAAGGAGCTTCACAAGGTTCTCAACAACCTCAGACACATCAGCCTGGGGCACAAGTGCAACAACAACCACAAAATCAGCCGAGACAAGCGGCTCAGCCTCGCCGTAGAGTTGATTCAGCAGCTGCTGCCAGTAATAAGGTAAGACGCGATGTAGAGGTGCAAAATGTTGAGTTTGATGATTTAGCTGGGCCTGGACAAGATAAATTAATTAGTGAATTAGATTTAATTTATGATGTAGATTTAGAATTGACTGTTAGATTAGGTAAAACTAAAAAATCAATTAAAGAAATTCTTGAAATGTCTCCTGGTTCTGTAATAGAACTAGACAGACTAGCAGGTGAGGCAGTTGATTTATTAGTTAATGGTAAATTAATTGCTAAAGGAGAAGTAGTTGTAATTGATGAAAACTTTGGTTTTAGAGTTACTGATATTGTAAGTTCAGCTGAAAGAATAAATAAATTATAATAGTTAAGGGTTGGTATAATGAATCAGTTCTTTGACTTGGTTAAAGTTATTTTTGCTTTAGTTTCAGTTTTAGCTTTATTTTATTTATTAATGAAATTTTTAAAAAACAAACAGTTATATAACCAGCTTAATCAAATGACAATTTTAGAAAAATGTTATTTAGGTAAAGACAAATTATTGTGTTTAATCAAAGTTGTAGATCAAGTTTTTTTAGTATCAGTAACTAAGCAGGAAATTAATTTGATTAAAGAGGTTGAGTTGCCAGATGAAGTTGAATTAACTTCAAACAATAATGTATTAAACCTATTTAAGAAAGGTAAGGATAAATAAAATGACTAAAGGCTATCCTAAAATAGTTTTAGCAATTGGATTAGTTTTAATAGCATTAATATTATTTCAAGGCACTGCTTTAGCTCAACCGCATTTTGAAATTCCTGATATTCAACTTGAAATTGGAGATGACGCAGCTGAAGATGCTCCTTTAAACTTGGAAACATCTATGATGTTATTGTTTCTTTTAACAATTTTAAGTTTAGCACCTGCGATTTTGATACTAGTGACTTCTTTTACTCGAATAGTAATAGTACTTTCGTTATTAAGAAGAGGTCTTGCTTTACAGATGATGCCACCTAATCAAGTAATTATAAGTTTGGCAATTTTTTTAACAGTTTTTATTATGTCACCAGTTTGGAGTCAAGTTAATGATGAGGCTCTACAACCATATTTAGCAGAAGAGATTGAACAAGATGTTGCTTTAGAAAATACAATTGATCCTTTACGTGATTTTATGTTGGCTCATACTCGTGAAAAGGATATTGCTTTATTTGTTAATTTTTCTGAAATAGATAGACCAGAAAGTGAAGCTGATATTCCTTTGTATGTTTTAATTCCAGCTTTTGTAATTAGTGAACTACAGATAGCTTTTCAGATTGGTTTTATGATTTATTTGCCTTTTATAGTAATTGATATGATAGTTGCTAGTACTTTAATGTCAATGGGGATGATGATGTTACCACCAGTTATGATTTCATTACCATTTAAACTATTGTTATTTGTATTAGTAGATGGCTGGTATTTAGTGATTAAATCTGTAATGGAAACCTTTAATTAATGGAGTTGATTAAAAATGAGCCAAAGTTTAATTTTGGACTTAGGACAAAGAGCATTATATACAGTGTTGCTTGTTTCAATGCCAATGCTAGGTTTAGGGATGCTGGTTGGATTAATAATTAGTGTTTTTCAAGCTATGACTCAGATTCAAGAACAGACCCTGACTTTTGTTCCTAAGATATTGGCAGTAATGTTTGCTCTTTTTTTCTTTGGCCCTTGGATGTTAGGAGTATTAGTTGAGTTTATCGAACAATTATATAGTAGCATTCCTCAGCTTTTAAGATAAAGCAGGTGGATAATTAAATGGAAATATATTTATTAGAAAATCTTTATATAGCTAGTCTTGTTTTTGTTAGATTCGTTGGTTTTTTCATTATAGCACCAATATTTGCTAATGAAGTTATTCCTAATAGAATAAAGTTGAGTATTTGTTTTTTAATGTCTATTATTTTAACTCCTTTACTTAATCAAATAGAGTTTGTTTTACCAGAGCATTTGTTAGTTTTTGTTGCTCAAATAATAGTTGAATTTTTAATTGGGTTTATGATTGGCTTTATAATGTTATTAGTTTTTTTAGCTATTCAATTAGCAGGAGAATTTATTGATAGGAGAATGGGATTTTTTCTAGCTAATGTAATGGATCCTCAACATGGGTTGCAAGTACCTTTAATAGGTCAATTTAAAAACATACTTTCTATATTATTTTTTTTGGCAATCAATGCTCACCATCATTTATTAAAAACTGTAGTTGATAGTTTTGAAATAGTAGAACTAACTAATTTAGATGTTTCAGAGCAGTTTTTAGGTGCGATGTTGAGGACAGTAGGAGATTTATTTCCAATTGCACTAAGAATTGCTTTTCCAGTAATGGCAACTTTATTTATTGTAGATCTTGCCTTTGGATTAGTAGCTAGAACTGTGCCACAAATGAATGTGTTTATTATTGGTTTGCCTACAAAAATATTAATTGGCTTAATCTTATTAGGAGTTAGCATGGCTAACTATTTCACCTATTTAAACTCTTTGCTTTCAGATACTTTTGAAAAAATATACCAAATACTTAATTTGCTTAGTTAATATTTATTAAAAATAAAGGGGAAAAATTATGCCAGATGGTGATACTCAAGAAAAAACGGAAGAACCGACGCAAAAACGGAGAGAAGAGGCTAGAGAAGAAGGTCAAGTAGCTAATAGTCAAGATTTAAATAGTGCTTTTACTTTATTATTTAGTTTTCTTGTTTTATTTTTTATGTTATCTAATATGTTAAAGCAATTTATGAATTTGATGGTGCAAAATTTTACGTTGGATATTAATATGGATTTTACAATTGCTAATGTGCATACCTTATTTATTGAAATAGGAATTATTGCTTTGCAAATGTTGGCTCCTTTAATGGCTGCTGTTGCAATAATTGGGGTTTTAGTTGGTGTTTTTCAAGTTGGTTTTTTAATTACCCCTAAAGTTATAATTCCTAAACTTAGCAAGTTAAATCCTATTGAAGGTGCTAAAAATATCTTTTCTAAAAAAACCATAGTAGAATTATTAAAATCTATTGCTAAGATTGCTATTATAGTATATATATCATATTTAACAATAAATGATTCTTTTGTAGAGTTAGGTTTATTAATGAATATGGATTTAGGTAGTGCAATACAAATGATTTCTACTTTGGCTATTAATTTAGTGATTCGGATTACTTTTGTAATGATTTTAATTGGTATTATTGATTTGTTTTATCAAAAATGGCAACATGAGCAAGATTTAAAAATGAGTAAGCAAGAAGTAAAAGAGGAAAGAAAGCAAAGGGAAGGAGATCCACAAATTAAATCTCAGCGGAAACAAAAGCAAAAAGAAATGGCTATGAGTAGAATGATGCAAGAAGTTCCCGATGCTTCTGTAGTAATTACTAACCCAACTCATTTTGCTATTGCTTTAAAATTTGAGATGGAAAGTATGGAGGTGCCTTTAGTTGTAGCTAAAGGTAAGGATGAAGTTGCACAAAGAATTAAAGAGGTTGCTAGAGAAAATGAGGTTGCTGTGGTTGAAGATAAACCTTTGGCTAGAACTTTATATAAAGCTACAGATATTGGCGAGGAGATTCCAGCTGATTTATATCAAGCTGTAGCAGAAATATTAGCTTATGTATATCAATTAGAAGAAGGGAGGAAGTAAAAAAATTGGCTACACCATTTGAACTATTACAAGATAATGAATATTTAAAACAATATAGTGATATAATTTTTGCTTTGGCAGTAATAATGATTGTAATAATGTTTATGATTCCTTTACCAACTTGGATTTTGGACTTTTTATTAACTTTAAATATTAGTTTAGGTTTAACTATTTTATTAGTTTCTATGTATTTAATTAATCCTTTAGATTTATCTGTATTACCTTCTTTATTATTAATAGCTACTTTATTTAGGTTAGCTTTAAATGTTTCAACGACTAGGCTAATTTTAGGTCAAGCTGATGCAGGAAATGTAATTGAAACTTTTGGTGACTTTGTTGTAGGGGGTAATTATGTAGTAGGGTTTGTTATATTTATTATTTTAGTAGCGATTCAATTTATTGTAATAACTAAGGGTGCTGAAAGAGTGGCTGAGGTTTCAGCGCGTTTTACTCTTGATGCTATGCCAGGAAAACAAATGAGTATAGATGCTGATTTAAATTCTGGCTTAATTACTGAAGCAGAAGCTAGACAAAAGCGAGAAGAAATTCGTCGTGAAGCTGATTTTTATGGTGCTATGGATGGTGCTAGTAAGTTTGTTAAAGGTGATGCAATTGCAGGGATAATAATTACTATAATTAATGTAATTGGTGGTTTGATAATTGGTGTGCTCCAGATGAATATGCCAATTCAAGAGGCATTAGAAACTTATACGTTATTAACAGTAGGAGATGGGTTAGTAAGTCAAATTCCAGCTTTATTAATTTCTACTGCTACTGGTATTGTAGTTACTCGAGCGGCTTCAGAAGGTAATCTTGGTCAAGATTTTGCTCAACAAATCTTTGCTCAGCCAAAAACCTTATTTTTAGTCTCTGGAGTACTTTTTGGTTTAGGGGCTTTAACTCCTTTGCCTAGTTTTGTATTTATTATGTTAGCTTTATTAGCTGGTTTGTCTGGTTATGCTATTTATCAATCTAGTAGTGAAGAGTTAGTAGAAGATGAAACAGAAGAAGAGATAGAAGAAGCAGAAGAGTATCGTAAACAAGAAAATATCAATCAATTATTACATGTTGATCCAATGGAAGTTGAGGTTGGTTATAATCTAATTCCTCTTGTAGTACAAGAACAAGGTGGGGATTTATTAGATAGAGTATCAATGATTAGAAGACAATGTGCTTTAGAGTTAGGAATAGTAATTCCTCCGATTCGAATTAGAGATAATATGCAATTAGAACCTAATAGATATCGAGTTAATTTAAAAGGAGTAGAAATTACAAATTATGATGTTAAGACTGATTATTATTTAGCTATGGATTCGGGGATGACTACTGAAAAAGTTGAAGGGATTGAAACTAAAGAACCAGCTTTTGGCCTGGAAGCTTTATGGGTAACTGAAGAAAACAAAGAAAAAGCAGAAATGGCAGGTTATACAGTTGTTGACCCACCTTCAGTAATTGCAACTCATTTAACAGAAATTATTAAATCTCATGCTCATGAATTGTTAACTCGACAAGAAGTAAAAGATTTAATTGATAATGTAAAAGAAGAAAACTCAGCTGTGGTTGAAGAATTAATTCCTGATTTATTAACTATTGGTCAAATACAAAAAGTTTTACAAAAGTTATTACAAGAAAGAATTTCTATTAGAGATTTAGCTTCAATTCTTGAAGTTTTAGCTGATCAAGCTAGAAATACTCAAGATACAGATATATTAACTGAATATGTCCGGCAAGATGCCTTATCGAGACAAATTTCTGAAAAATATAAAGATGATAATAATAATGTTTATGTAATTAGTTTATCTCCTAAAATAGAAGAAAAAATATCAAATTCTGTTGAGCATACTGAACAAGGTTCTTATGTAAGTATTGCTCCTAATGAAGCACAAAAAATCTATAATAATTTATCCCAGGAAATAAACAAAGTTCAAAATAAAGGTTATGATGCTATTGTGTTGACAGCTCCAATTGTTAGATATCACTTTAAAAAATTGACTAAACAAGTTGCTCCTGATTTAACAGTGTTATCATTTAATGAATTAGAATCTTATCTTAATGTACAGACTATAGGGACGGTGAAACTATAAAATGAGAGTAAAAAAATATCAAGCCGAAGACATGCAGCAGGCTGTGCTTAAAGTTAAATCTGACCTTGGTTCTGATGCGATTATTTTGCATACGCGAAGATTTAAAAAGGGTGGTTTTTTTGGGTTTTTTGCTAAAGAAATGGTGGAAGTGCTTGCTACTAAAGAGAATAAACTTAAAGATGAAATTACAGATGATAAAAAAACCAAAGTAAAATCTTCGCCACAAAAATCGAAACCGGAACAAAATCTTAAACAAAAACAAAAATTACAAGAAAAAAGTAATGATTCCGAGGTTAAAACAGAGCTAAAAGAGATGAAAAATTTAGTTAATGATATGATAGGCGAAATGAAAGAGGATAGAAAACATTTTCAGTCAGCAAATAATGCTAAGTTTCAGAAGTTTGTGAATGATATTTGGAGTTTAGGTGTGACAAACTCTACTGCCACTGATTTAGCTGACAAGGTAGTTAAAGCCGTTAATGAGCAAGAAGGAAATGATATTAAAGAGATATTAAAAAATGAATTTAGAAAAAAATTAAATAAGGTAGAAGCAATAAAGTTAAACGAAGATAGAGCAAAAACTATTGCTTTCGTTGGCCCGACTGGAGTTGGTAAAACTACAACTTTAGCTAAACTAGCAGCTAGATTTGCTTTATTTAAAGATAAAAAAGTTGCTTTGGTTACTGCTGATACTTATCGAATTGCTGCTGCTAAACAGTTAGAAAATTATAGTGAAATTATGGGTTTGCCACTTAAAGTTACTTATACTCCACAAGAGTTAGTCGATGCTATTGACAGTTATAGTGATTATGATTTGATTTTGGTTGATACTGCCGGGAGAAGCCGTAACAATCAACTTCATATGTCAGAGCTGAAAGGATTTATTAATCAAACGCCAATTGATGAAATTTATCTTGTTTTAAGTGCGACTACTAAAGTTGCGGATTTAGTTAAAATAATTGATAGTTATAAGCAGATTAAATTAGATAAATTAATTGTTACAAAAGTTGATGAAACTGATTCTTTAGGTGTATTATTTGAGGTTGCTAAAAGAACTGATAAGCCTATTTCTTATATAACTACTGGACAAGATGTTCCTGAAGATATTAAGTTGCCAAATCCTGAAGAATTAATAGAAAAAATAGTTGAGGGGTTAGATTAACATGACTGATCAAGCAGAAAAATTGCGTGAAATTGTAGCTGGATTAAAAAATGATGAGCAAAAAAATAAGGCTAATTCAAATAAAAGAAAGGATTTAGCTGAAGTTTATGCAATAACAAGTGGTAAGGGAGGAGTTGGAAAATCTAATTTCACAGCTAATTTAGCTTTAGCTTTACAAGATTTAGGAGAAAAAGTAGTAGTTTTTGATGCAGATTTAGGTATGGCTAATTTAGATGTTATCTTAGGAGTGATTAGTAGATATAATTTATTACATGTCATAAATGGGGAAAAAAATATAGAAGATATTATAATCAGAGGTCCTA
>LFFM01003315.1_pt1 | contig 10215 bp, 10 predicted proteins | sample 643131 | NCBI WGS metagenome assembly LFFM01 (sample SAMN03777445, study PRJNA286221) | soda lake metagenome | biome: soda lake; feature: Kulunda steppe; material: water; isolation source: sample Tc-Br brine of Tanatar trona crystallizer | place: Russia: Kulunda steppe | collected 2011-07 | reverse complement strand
CCCTACCAGTCCTAAAAATCAGGACTGTCCGTGAAAAACATAAAAACCATATCCAAAACCGTATCCACTGTAAACTATAAACTGGAGGATATTCGGCTAAAAAAATTTGGGGATAAATTAGATTTAAGATAATTTTATAAGATTATGCTTTTAAAGATAAGGGGTTGACTGTAATGATTTTGATTTCAACTGTCAACTGTCAACTGTAAACTGTCCTGGGGGGTGAAAAAGGTGGCGGATGTTTTTCGATATTTGGCTCGGAGTAAGCAGGGGAAAACTAAAAAGGGTGAGATTAAGGCAGTTAATAAACAAGAAGCGATTAGAAGAATAAAAGCAAATGATTTAAGGCCAATTGAAGTAGAAAAAAAGGGTGAAGGTTTTAGTATTAGAGCTATTTTAGATGCACTTGATTCGATTGAATTAACGGCTGAAAGGGTAAGTTTAAAGGAGAAATATTTATTCTGTCGGCAGTTAGCTTCAATGCTTAGATCAGGGATTCCAATTATAAATGCTTTAAAATTATTAGCTGAGGAAATAGAAAATGAAGCTTTGCAGATAGCAGTACAGGAAAGTGCTTTAGATATTGAACGTGGACGTAGTTTATCTGCCGCCTTTAGTCAACATCCTGATGTGTTTTCAAAATATTTTGTTCATTTGGTTGAAAGCGGTGAAGCTGGTGGGTTTTTAGATGAGACTTTAAATAATTTAGCTAAGTATTTCAAAAATAAAGATGAAAAGCGTAAAAAAGTGGTCTCAGCTATGAGTTATCCAGCAATTACTATGACCGCTTCTATTATAGTAGTTTTAGTACTAATGGTTAATGTATTACCTAACTTTATGGAAAGCTTTGAACAAATGCAAATAGATTTACCCTTACCGACGCAAATTTTAATGTCGATTAGTGATTTTTTAGCTAGTTATTGGATAATTATTGTAGGAGCTTTAATAGGTGGGATAGTATTACTTTATAGATTTTATAAAACTGAAAAAGGTAAGTATTTATTTGACACTTTAGTGCTTAAAATTCCAATAGTTAGAGGTTTTATTTTAGAAAATTCTTTAATCACTTTTTCTAAAAATTTAAGCTTGCTAGATCAAAGTGGAGTTGACTTTTTGCAGAGTATGAAAATTGTCAATAACAATATAACTAATGTGGTAATTAAAGAGAAATTAGATAAGGCCTGGGTTTTAATTAAAGATGGGGTTAATATTACTTCGGCTTTAAGAGAACAAGAAATTTTTCCTGGTATAGCAACTAGAATGATTCAGGTAGGAGAAGAAACCGGAGAGTTAGCTGAGAAGTTAGATAATATAGTTGATTTTTATCAAGAGGAAGTGGAAGAAAAATTTGATAATATAGTTGGTTTAATTGAACCAATAATGATAGTCTTTTTAACCTTTGTAATCGGTGGAATAGTAGCTTCAGTCATTCTACCAATTTTTGAAATGTCTGGTGGGATATAGGCTTAGAGATTAAGTTCAATTCAAGGTCTTTTTTAGCCACAGATTAAACACGGATTAAACACGGATTAAAACCATTAAAATTCAAATTAGGGCGTGGCTAAGCAGGTTTTGATCTTTATGCTTTTGAACTCCCTACGGGTCTTATCAGACCCTTCGTGTAAAAACCACCACTGTCAACTGTCAACTGTAAACTGTAAACTTTTTTTGGGGGGTGATAACTTAAAGCAAAACTTTGGCAGTATCAAAATATTAAGTAATAACTAAATAAAAGGGGGCTGAAAAAATGAAAAAATTATTAAAAAACGAAGCAGGTTTTACACTTTTAGAGTTGTTGGTTGTTGTAGCAGTAATTGGTGTTTTAGCCGCAATTATTGTACCACAGGTTGGTGATTTAACTGGTGAGGCAGACAGAAATGCAGCCGAGGCAAGTTTATCTAATTTACAAACGGCTTTTGAGCAGTATAGGCTGACGGAGGGCAATGGTGATTATCCAGCTGATTTAGATACTATTGGAGTGTCTGATGAGGAAATCACTTATACAACAGGTGATACTACAGATGACCATCCTAATGGTGATGACGTTGATTATGTAGCAGTTTATGACACTACTTTTGAGAATGAAGATGATGAGACTCAAGAAGATACCTTATTTATTGATTCAGACAGAACTGGTGTGCAAGTTAGTACTGAGTAGATTAAAAATGTATTTGCAAGCTGGGGGAGTTTCCCTCAGCTTGTTATTAGGTGAAACATTTGGCGCTAATTAAAACCATAGTTTACTGATTCCTTGTTCTTGATTTTTAAATCAAAAAAACTCGAGGTGTTAAAAATTGCAGCTAAAAAATAAAGCTAAGCTAAAACAATTAAATAGTGAGGCTGGCTTTAGCCTTTTGGAGCTAATAGCTGTGATGGCAGTGTTGGGTTTGTTGGCTAGTAGTTTAGGAATGACTTTGAGTAATCAATTTAGATTTTGGGAGTTTAATAGTAATCGTTTACAAGTAATTAATGAAATCAGATTAGTAAGTAGTTATTTAAGTCAAGATATTGCTCAAGCAACTAGTTATGATTGGACTGGGGATGAACTTATCTTACGACAAGACCGTACTGGTAATGGTAATATTGAACGAATAGTTTCTTATCGAGTTGATTCTAAGCAGCTAGAGCGAGTGCTTTCTTATCAAGATAATTTGCCAGAAGTCGATTCAACAAAGCAGGTGCTAACTACTACTTTTGCTGATTTTGAGAGTAAAGATAGTAGCAACAATCATCAATTAGATTTAAAGCTAGAGTTTGCTGTGGGAGATGTAGAAGAAAAACTTACTAAAAGTTTTTATCTTGGCGATAGAAGAAATTCTAGGCTTAATAATAGCTTAGAGTTTGACGGAAATCAAGATTATGTTGCTTTAGAGCATTATTTAGCTGGGGCTGATTATGAAGAGTTGACTTTGTTAGCTAAGATAAGGACAACTGAAGAGTCAGGGGTAATTTATGGTTTTAATGAAAATGAATATTTTAGTCTTGGTATAGCTAATGGTAATTTGAATTTTAAAATTGCTGGTGAAGACTTTTCTAACAATGATGTTATAAATGATGGTGAAACTTATATTTTAGCAGTTACTGTAGTGGAAGATGAAGTGGAATTGTATAGTAAGCAGTTTGAAGATGATGAATTTGATAATAGAACTGAACATAATATATTTAGTAATACTTTTGGTAGTGGGAATCCTAGCTATGGATTTTTAGGTGTTGATTCTAGAGCGAGCTCCTTTGATGGTACTAGAGGTAATGATTATTTTGAGGGGCAAATTTATTGGTTACAACACTGGGATAAAGCTTTGACAGAACAGCAACTAGATATCTATAGCTCTGCTATATTATCAGGCGAAGAAGATGGTTTAAAAGCTTATTATCCGATTAAAGAACAAGATGAGATTCTTTATGATTATTTTGGTCAAAATCATGGGCTTGTCGTTGGCCCGGGCTATATTATAGATTAGGTGGTGAAAGTAATGCTTACAAAGCTAGAAGCAAATTCTGAATCAGGAGCAGTATTAATTATAGCAGTAATTATTATGGCGGTATCTGTAGTTTTTATTGCTGCAATGAATAATATTATAGCTCCAATGCTTGATTCAGATTACGATGATGGCTTAGAGTTACAAGTACAATACTTAGCTGAGGCTGGCTTAGCACAAAGATTACAAGAAGTAGAAACAGGCGATATTCAATTAGGCAGTAGTGATGGCTGGGAAAGCTTTGGCCCGGGGGAGTATAAAACTGATGTAAGCATTGCTGATGGTGATTATTTATATTTAAGCAGTACTGCTCGGATAGATGATACGATTGAAACCGTAACTGCTAGACGTGAGATAAATACAAATGAGTTGTATTATGAAGATTTTAGTGAGGTTAGACCAGCTCTTAATTTGGCTGGCGAAGGTTATACTAGAACTGATTATACTGAGTCTCAGATTTCAGATCAGTTTACTATTGAGGCTTGGGTTAAATTAGATGATACTGATATAGATGATAAAAAGTATATATTATCAGGTTATAATGATATATTAGACCAGGTAGGAGATTTTTCTTATTCTAAGCCATATAGTCTTTATCTTGAGCGTCAGGGGAATCGAGTTAATCTAATTGCTGGAGTTGAAACTTGGATAGATAACTGGTGGTGGCAGGGCGATGAACGTGAGTATTTAACTATAGAATTAAGCGATGTAGAGAAATTAGCTGATAATAAATGGGTTCACATAGCTTTTAGTGGTCAAGGGCAAATCCGCTTCAACAACTTAAATCAATTTGAGTTGGATTTGTATATTAATGGAGAAAATCAGAAATCAGAGACTATATCTGCTGATAGCAATCAGTATCTACATACTAATTATGATGATAATATAGAAAAACATATAGCCTTAGGAGGAGAAATTAATCCTGATGGTACTATAGTGGCGGATTCATTATTGCCGGGCCAAATTCGCGATATCAGAATTTGGGATGAAGTGAGAAGTAGAGATGAAATAGCTGAGAACATGGATAATTATTTATCTGGAGATGAAGCTGGACTAGTTACTTATTATCCAGTTAATGACCCACCTAATGAAAGTGTTCCAGGTGAAGTAATGGATTTTGCAGATGGGAATAATGCCAGTAAAGAAGGGACAGTTGTTTATTCTTTGACAAAAAATTGGACTGATACAGAGATTAGCTCTTTAGATAATCTAATGGTTGAAGAAAGCGGGATATTAGTAGTTAATGATTTATTTTGGTTTTATGGTGAGCAGCTTTTTGACTATGATGAAGATAGCTTATATAAAATTGAATTTCGAGTTAAACAAGAGGATAATTCTGCTACAGGTACTGATTATTTTTATTTAGGAGTTGAAGGTTTGCGAGGAGAGGATAGATTAGTTGATGCTAGTGGAGGTAGAGGTCATAGTGAGCAGTATTACACTGCTTTGATGGGGCAAGAACTCAGTAGTGAAGATGGATGGCAGATTTTTAGTGGTTACTTTAGTGGGGAAACGAGAGATTCAAATGAAGTTTATGCTACAATAGATAATAATCCACCTGCAACGATTATTCATAATCCAATGCCTTTGCATAGACAAGCGAGTTATTTTAGGCCAGTGATAATTGCTAATTATGATTGGGATGAAAGCGATGATTTTGGAATAGCTAAAATTGATTATGTAAAAATAGAGGAGCTAGAGATTGATATGGGGAGGTGATTTTAGTTGTTTTCTTTATTTAAAAACAAAAGTTTTTTAGGGATTGAATTTGGAAGTAAAAGATCTTTAGGGATTGATTTTGGAGAAGAGATTAAATTAGCTCAATATCAGGATGGCTCATTTCTAACGGCTACTACAAGTGAGCTAACTGAAGATTTTTTAGCTGATTTTTCTCGCAAACCAGTCTTTACTGCTGTTAAAAGTGATGAAATTGAGATTAAATTTATTAATATAGATAATGATATCGAAGAAGATGAGATAGATAAGATGCTTGAACTAGAATTTAGTGATGATTTAGTAGTGCAAAAAGAAATAATTACAGGTGTAAGCCAAAAATATGTCATTGCAATGGCTGTTGCTAAAGAAGAAATAGAAACTAAATTTAATTTGTGTCGTGATTTAAAGCTTGGTTTAGAAGCAATTGAAACTGAATTTCATGCTAATATTAGATATTTATATCATCAACGTCCTAGCTTAACAGGAGTAAATATAATATTAGATATTGGCCGAGATATGACTGATTTAGTAATTACTAGTCAAAAAGAGCTTGAGTTTGTTAGAGTATTTGAATTTGGTGGAGCGAAAATAACGGAAAAATTAGCTAAGATTAATGAGGTTTCTTTTAAAGAAGCTGAAAAGCAAAAAAAAGTAAGCCTTGATCAAGAAGAATTGAAAATAGTTTTAGAAGAATTAAGAAGTCAGATTTATCATTCAATTGATTATTATCAATCTAAGTATAAACAAGAAATTGATCAGATGTTTTTAACTGGTGGAAGTGCTAAGCTAAAAGGTTTAAAAGAATATTTAGAGAAACAAATTGGGATTAGTACTAAAATAGTAGCAGACCCCTTCTTTTCTGTGGCTAAGGGTTTGGCTATAAGAGGGTGTGATTAATAAGTAGGGGGTGGTTTAATGTGGTAAATTTTTTAACAGAAGAATTTTTTTGGCGGGAAAAAATTAAAAAGTTTGTGTTTACTAGTTTAATAATTTTGCTAGCAGTTTTGGCTTTTGTAAGTAATTATTTATTAACTCTTTATTTAGAAAACAAAGAGTTGGCTTTGCAAACAGAGTTAATTGAGCAAAGAGTAGAGTTGATTGATGAGCGAGCTAGTGAAATAGATGAATTTAAATTTGAAAAACAAGATTTAGAACAACAATTAAATCATAAACAAGAACAAGCAGCTGAAAATTTATCGCTTAAGCTTTTAATGCAAGAGCTAGCTCAATTAAATTTTGCTGAATTGTATTTAACTGAGTTTGAGCTTTATGACGAATATTTTGAGTTAACCGGTTTAACTGCTGATTCAATGTATTTAAGCCAATCAATTAATCAATTAGAAGAACAGAATTTTTTTAAAAGTTATCATCTAGAAGATATAACTGAAGAACAAGACTGGATTAAATTTAATATTCGGGGAGAGGTTAGAAAGGAGTTAGAAAATGATTAAAAAAATTGCTTTAATTGGAGCTATTGTGATAGTTCTGTTAGGATTTGTACTATATACTTTTATTTATACTCCCCTGATTGAGGAAGAAGAAGAGTTAATTATTCAGTTAGGACAAGCGATGAACCGCTTAGAAGATAGAGAAGAAGAATTAGATAGTATAGAAGAACTTGAAGCAGAATACGAAAGCATATTAAGACAGTTAGAATATGAATATGCAGCTCAGCTTTCTTCATCATCTGAAATTAATAACTTTATTATTGAATTAAATTCATTTGCTGTAGTAAAAGATTTAGATTCAACTATGGGCAATAATTTAGAGGTTGAGCTTGAATTGTTAGGTGATTATGAAGAAATTTATGATTTTATCAAAGAAATTGATTATATTTATGATGCAACGGATGTTGTTATTATTAAAGAAGATGAAAAAGTTAGTATGGATGTAACTCTCTTATTTCCAGTAGAAAGGGGAGAGTGAAATGAAAAAAAATTTGTTATTAGTTGTGGTGTTAATAATTTTGAGTTCTATGCTCTATTTTAATTACCAAAGTGCTTGGGAGGAAAAACAAGAAACTTTAAATGAGCTTGAAAATAGAATGCAAAGCCCTTTGCCTGACTTTACTTCACCAGCTGAGATTACAATTGAAGAGTTAGAAGAACCTACAACAACTAGTTTAGAATCTCCTTTTAATGCTGTTAATGAGTTAGTTGTAGTTGAACCGGAGGAAGAGTCGGAAGATGATGAAGAAACACAAGAGCCTGAAAGTGAAACAGAAATAGACCCTTTTGAAGAATTTGAACAAGAAACTGAGTTTATAATTAAATTGCAGGCTGTTGTAGGGTATTTTGATAAACGTTTAGCTAGTTTAGAGATTAATAATGAAGTTGAGACAGTTAGTGAAGGTGATGTAATAGAGGGATTGTTGGTGGAAGATATTTTAAAAGATAAAGTAATTTTAAGTCAAGATGGAGAAGAGATTGTAGTTGAGATGTATGATTAATTGTTTTGGAGGTGCTATTAAGATGTTAGCTAAGAAAAATAAAACATTTTTGTTTTTACTTTTGTTTTGTTTGTTGTTTAGTTATGGCAATGTAGTTATAGCAAATGATAGTAATTATGAGCAGCAAGCTCAAGACTATCAAAGTCAAGGCTTAGAATTTGATTTCAAATCAACTGAGATTAATGAAGCTTTTAGACTGTTAGCTAATGCTACAGAGATGAATATAGCAACTACTGATAGTGTAAGTGGTGAGCTTAGTATTACTTTAAATGGTGTTTCTTTTTTTGAGGCGATTGAGATTATCACTAGACAAGAGGGCTTAACTTATACTATATTTCAAGATACAGTAATAATTGGTGAAGCAGATGAATTAGTTACAAGATTTGAAGAAAAAGAAACGAGAATTTATCATTTGAGAAATGCTGAACCGGAAGAAATTAAAGATGAGATAGCTCATTTAGTAACTCAAGGAGAAATAAAATTAAATCAAAGAATGAATTCGATTATGATAACAAGTCATGAAAGTATTTTAAGAGAGGTAGAAGATTTAATACCGCGGCTTGATCAAGCTAGAAGACAAGTATCAATTAAAGTCAGGTTTCAAGAGGTAGCTCGTGAAGAAATGGATGATTTAGGAATTGATTGGTCATTTGGTGAGATTAGTGTGTTAGGAGTTGGAGAGTTAGAAGTAGGAGATTTTGATTTAAGATATCCAGAGATGGAACTTGATTATCAAAGTTTTCTAGAATTTTTAGAGTCAGAAAGTAGCTCAGAAATGTTAGCCAATCCTCGGATTACTACTGTTGAGGGAGAAGAAGCGACATTGCATATAGGTGATACAATACCAGTGGTTAGAAATAGAAGTTTTGATGAGCAGGGAAATGAAGTTGTAGAGATAGCAGATGAGGAAGTTGGGATTGATTTATCTGTATTGCCTAGAATAACAGAAGATAATAGAATATTAATTGATTTAGAACCAGAGGTTACAAACATTACTGGGATGACTACTGTTGCTGGTTCTAGCCATCCTGAAACTAGTGTAAAAAATATTAAAACTCAAGTTGAAGTAGAAGATGGAAATACTTTAGTAATGGGCGGGTTAGTTCAATCTTTTGAGGAAACAACTAAATCACAGCTGCCATTTTTGGGAAGTGTGCCATTTTTAGGTAGGTTATTTACTAATGAAAGTACTGAGATAGAAGAAAGAGAATTAATTATGTTTATTACGCCAGAAATTATTAGCAACCATGATTATGATTTTGGCTATGAGTCTTTTTCTCAAACGAGAGTTTATAATTATCAAATAGAAGAAGGACAAGATTTTAGTGAGGTTGCTGAATTGTTTAACTTATCTTATGTAGAGATTATGCAAGAAAACAAAAATGTTTCTAGAGAAGAGCTCTTTAGTGAGCAAGAGATACAAATTCCAGCTCCTGAAGATAGATTTTATGAAGTCCAGGCTGGAGAAGATTATGATAGCATTGCGGATGAATTTGATATTTCTGTTAGTGATTTAAAAGTTATGAATAATTATCAAGAGATTGAAGAGAACTCTGTAATTATTTTGCCAATTAATGCAGAAACAGCAACAGATAATAATAATTTAGAAGAGCAAATAGATTTAGATCAGGATACGGATTAATAGAAATTGAAAAAAGCAAGCCAGTTAAGTTTTAAGTGCTTAACTGACTTGCTTTTTTTATGATGCAAATTCTTTATTTTTATTTTGAAAAATTGTTAATAAATCAGTTTTAATTTTTTCTTCGGCTAAGGCAATTACTGTATCATTGTTTTTAATTACTGTTTTACCGCGGGGAACAATTGCTTCATCTTCTCTAAAAATTGTGATTAAAATTGCTTCATCTGGTAGTGATATATCTTTGACTTGTTGATTAATTACTGGGGAGTTATTGTCTATTTGTATGTAGTGCATTTTAAGTTTGTTTAAGCTGTTGGCCCAAAGGTTTTTAGTATTAGGTAAGTCAATGTCATCAGTGATAACACTTAACATCATTGAAGTGCAACTAATAACTTGATTAACTCCTAACCATTCAAACAATTTTTCGTTACCGGGATTATTAATTGAAGTTAGTGTTTTAGCTACATCGAATTGTCGCTCAGCTAACTGACAGACTACTAGGTTATTTTGGTCACTATTAGTCACAGCAACTACCATATCTGCTGTTTCTGCTCCGGCTGCTTCAAGAGTTTCTTTATTAGTTCCATCACCGATTAAAACCTTAACAGTTAACTTTTTTTTGAGCTTTTTTACTTTTTTACTTTGCGATTCAATTACTGTTATTTTATGACCTAATTGATGACAATGCTTAGCTAGTTGAAATCCTTGTTTCCCGCCTCCAACAATAATAATTTCCATTTAAACACCTCCGAGAAAAATTAACTACCACTATTTTATATTATATTACAATTAGAAGAGTAACGCAATATAGATATATTGTTGCACTCTGTGCAACAATATATAGGAACTAGGTATTAGGTACTAGGAACTAGTTAAAACCATAAAAAAAGCAAGATCAAAGTCTAGAGCTATAAGGTTTTGAAGTTAATGTT
>LFFM01003314.1_pt1 | contig 10218 bp, 10 predicted proteins | sample 643131 | NCBI WGS metagenome assembly LFFM01 (sample SAMN03777445, study PRJNA286221) | soda lake metagenome | biome: soda lake; feature: Kulunda steppe; material: water; isolation source: sample Tc-Br brine of Tanatar trona crystallizer | place: Russia: Kulunda steppe | collected 2011-07 | reverse complement strand
TTCCCTGGGCGTGTGGGATCGAGGGCTGTGACGCCGTCTTCGACGGGGTCGAGTCGCTCATCCTCCACCAGACGCGCGATCATCAGCGCCACGAGTGTAAGGTGTGCGGGACGATCGTCCCCGACGGATACTTCGCTATCCGGCACACCTTCGACGAACACACCCGGGCGGAGTACGTCCGGGCGTACGAGGCCGACTCCGGCGCGGTCCGTCGGCGAGAGACCGTGAAACGCGAGATCGAAACGGAAGCCGACCTCCAGTCGGTCGTCGATCGCCTCGACGGCTCGGTCTGATCGGTCGGCGGTCGCCTCGACGGCTCGGTCTGATCGGTCTGCTGTCGACGCTCCCTTTCCCCCGCTCTCCGCTCTCGCCGCTCCGGACCGACGGGTACACAAACGCGCCGCCACCAGTACCGCGCATGGACGATATCGACGTCGAGCCGGTCGACCGTGTCGACGACCCGGCCGCCACCGACCCGGCCGGCGACGAGTCGGATGTGGACGAACGTGGTGCCAGCGGAACGGATGAAGACGGCGGTGCGGGTGATGAGGACGCGCTCGCCGTCGACGACGAGACCGCACTCCCGGCCGGAGTTGACGCGCCGGAGTACGTGCTGTACGGCGGGAAAGGTGGGGTCGGGAAGACGACGATGGCGGCGGCCACGGGGCTCTCCTCGGCCGCCGGCGGCGTCCGTACGCTCGTCGTTTCGACGGACCCCGCCCACTCGCTGTCCGACACGTTCGACGTGGAAATCCCCGCAGAGCCGGCGCGGATCCGCGAGGAGATTCCCCTGTACGCCGCCGAGATCGACCCCGACGCGGCGATGGACGAGGGGATGTTCGGCGCGGAGGGCGACCCGCTCGGCGGGATGGCTGGTATGGGCGAGGCGATGGGCGGGATGGGCGGCATGGAGGGAATGGCGGCGGACGCCGCCGAGGGGATGGACGACGCTCCCGGGTCGTTACTCGGCGGGACGATGCCGGGAGCGGACGAGGCGGCGGCGATGCGGCAGCTCTTGGAGTACCTCGACGACCCTCGGTTCGACCGAGTGATCGTCGACACCGCCCCCACCGGCCACACTCTTCGACTGCTTCAGCTGCCCGAGATCATGGACTCGATGATCGGGCGCGTGTTGAAGCTCCGCCAGCGCTTCTCCGGGATGATGGACGGGTTGAAGGGGATGTTTGGCGGCGGTGACGACGCCGACCCCACCGCCGACCTGGAGGAGTTACAGTCGCGGATCGAGCGGCTGCGTGGCGTGTTACAGGACCCCGAGCGGACCGACTTCCGCGTCGTGATGATCCCCGAGGAGATGAGCGTCGTCGAGTCCGAGCGGCTCGTCGAGCGGCTCGACGAGTTCTCGATCCCCGTGCACACGCTCGTCGTCAATCGCGTGATGGAGCGCGTAAGCGGCGTCGCCGACGTCGACCCCGAGTGGATCGTCGAGCCGAACCCCGAGCACTGCGAGTTCTGTGCCCGCCGGTGGGACGTCCAACAGGCCGCTCTGCGCCGTGCGACGGACCTGTTCCGTGGCCGGGAGGTAAAACGCGTGCCGCTGTTGGCGAACGAGGTACGCGGCGAGGCCGCCCTGCGCGTCGTCGCCGCGTGTTTGGACTAGGTGGCGTGACTACCGCTCGTCGATCGGGACGAACTCGGCGGACTCGGGTCCGGTGTAGCGCGCTCGCGGGCGGATAAGGCGGTTGTCAGCCTGGTACTCCGCGACGTGTGCGACCCACCCGCCGACGCGGCTCATCGCGAAGATCGGGGTGTACAGGTCCATCGGGATTCCCATGCTGTCGTAGACGGAGCCGGAGTAGAAATCGACGTTCGGAGCGATCCCCTTCTCGACGAGCCCCTCGTCCGTGAGGTACTCCTCGATGGCGGTGGTGTACTCGAGCCACGTGTCGTCGCCGGAGGCCGCCGAAAGGTCCCGGAGCCGCTCCTGGAGGATGCGCGCTCGGGGGTCTTTCACCTTGTAGACGCGGTGGCCGAACCCGGGGACCCGTCGCCCCGCATCCCGGGCGTCTTTCACCCACTCGACCGGGTCCTTGTCGGACTCGTGGATCTCGTACAGCAGCTCCATCACGTCCTGGTTCGCGCCGCCGTGAAGCGACCCGGAGAGCGCGCCGATCCCGCCGGTGACGCCGGAGTAGACGTCCGCCATCGTCGACCCGATCACCATCGCCGTGAACGTCGAGGCGTTGAGCCCGTGGTCGGCGTGGAGCGTCAGCGCCTCGTCGAACGTCTCCTCGCTCACGTCGTCCGGTTCGACGCCGGTGAGCATGTAGAGGAAATTACCGGCGTGTGATAGCTCGGGGTCCGGATCGATCGTCGGTTTGCCCTGCCGGGCACGCTCGAAGGCGGCCAGGACGGTCGGGACCTTCGCCGTGATCCGTGTGCCCTGTTCGAGTGTCCCCTCGCGACCCTCGATCTCCGCGCCGTCGTCGTACGCCGACAACATCGAGGTCGCGGTGCGGAGGGCGGCCATCGGGCGCTCGCCCACGTCGGCGAGGGTCCGAACGGTCGCGAGCACGTCGTCGTCGACGTCGCGCTCGTCCGCCAGCGACGCGGCGAACGGCTCGAGCTCGTCGCGCGTCGGCAGCGACCCGTGCCAGAGGAGATATAGCACCTCCTCGTAGCTCGCTTCGCGCGCCAACTTCCCGATGTCGTACCCGCGATACACGAGCTTGCCGACGTCCCCGTCGACGTGACTGAGTTCCGACTCCGCGACGAGGACCCCCTCCAACCCGCGTTTCAGCTCGTCTGACATACCACGACCTTCCTACCACCATCAAAAAAGCGTTATCTTTCAGGAGGAACTGTTTTCGACGATCGTCGATCACAACCGTGTGAAACGACGCACTGCGGGGTCGAGAAACGGCGAACGCGTAGCCAGAAACACCATCGAAGCGGCGTGTGAACCGGCGTTACCGCGCCGGGACGACCGTGATCGTCCGCTTCCGATCGATCGCGTCCTCCAGCTCCTCGGCGATGGCGGAGCCGCGTGACACCTGTACCTCGCCGCCGCCACCGACCGTCGCAGTGAAGAGGTACTCCCCGTCCGCGCGCACTTCGACCGTCTCGCCGACCCCCTCGTCGACGGCGAGCACGACGTGCCGGGAGGTGATCTCGGGTTGTACGACGGAGCCGCGCTCTTCGCCGACCTGCCCGCTCCCGGTCGATCCCCCGCCGGCCCGACCGCCCGCACCGTCTCCGTTCGGGCCACCGCTCGGCTTCTCATCGTGTGTGCGGACGTCGATCTCGATACCGAGTCGGTTTTCGATGTCGGCGATGCGGCCACCGCCCTTCCCGATCACCGTCCCGATGTCCCCCTCGCCGACGTAGACGATCGCCCCGTCGTCCCCCGTGAGCTCGACGTCGACGTGACCGTGTGCCACGGAGCGGATCTCGCGTTCGATCTCCTGTTTGGCGATCCGCCCCACGCCGGTTTCCGCTTCCCCGCCGTCCTCGTCGTTTAGGGGGACGGTGACGACCTGCCGGTTGAACGTGTAGATCTCGTACTCGGGCGTGCCGGTCTCGAAGTTCCGGACCTGGATGACGGGACGCGCGAGGTCCTCCGCGGTGAGTCCCGCGGGGACTTTCACCTCCGTCGTCACGTCGTAGACGGTGTGGACCTCGCCGGCCTCGATGTAGACGACCGTGTCGACGATCTGCGGGATCATCCCGAGCTCGACGCGCCCCACGAGCCGCTGTAGGGCGTCGATCGCGCGCGAAGCGTGGACGACGCCCACCATCCCGACGCCGGCCATCCGCATATCGGAGAACACCTCGAAATCCCCCGTCTTCCGGACCTCGTCGTAGATCGTGTAGTCGGGACGGACCAGAAGCAGGGAGTCGGCGGTGTTCTCCATTTTGCCGCCCAGCGCGCCGTACTGGGTGATCTCCGGGCCGACCTGGAGGTCCCGCGGCTTCTCCATCGTCTTCACCGCGTAGTCGTTGTCGTTCAGGAACTCCGCGACCGCCTGTGCGAACGTCGACTTGCCGGCTCCGGGAGACCCGGCGATGAGGACGCCACGTTTCCGCTCGAGGAACCGCTCGCGCAGCTCGTCGGCGAACTCGTAGTCGTCGAGCGTCGTTTTCGCGATCGGGCGGACCGCCGTGATCTCGATACCGTCGGCGAACGGCGGGCGCGCGACCGCGATCCGGTAGTTCCGGTACTGGACGATATCCATCCCGTCGTCGGAGAGCTCGATGAACCCGTCGCTCGACTGCCGCGCCAGGTCCACGATCGAGTTCGCCAGCTCGATCATCCGTTCTTCGTCCGTTTCCGCCTCCTCGATGACCTCGTAGCGCATCTCGCCGAGGCTGCCGCGTTTCGCCTTCGGCTTCGTCCCCGACTTGAGGTGGACAGACATCGTCTCGTCGGTGAAGTACTCCGCGATAGGGAGTTCGTCGACGACGCCGCGGGCGACCGGCTCCACGTACTCCACGTCGATCCCCTTGGCGCGGGCGACCTCGGCCTGGACGATGTCACTGGAGAGGAGGGTCGCTCCTTCCGTCTCGGCGACGTCACGGATCAGCGCATCGACGTCGCCCTCGTCGGCGTGCGACCGGGCGTCGCCGGTCGGCCGCTCGCCGACGTATCGCAGGTCGATCCGTCCCTCGTCAGCGAACTCGGCGAGCCGCTGGAGCTCGCTCAGCCCGTCCCAGCCCGACTCGAGCCCGTCGTTGGCCTGTGACTCCAGCTCGCCCACGACCGCCTCCGGGACGACGACGGTCGCACCCTCGTAGGCCCCGTCCTCGACGCGTTCGGACACGCGGCCGTCGACGACCGCACTAGTGTCCGGTACTACGTTCATACCGGCGTTCCGGGCGGGAACCGTATAAGCGTGTTCGACCGGGACGGTGTGGGTCGGTCCCCCCTCCGTGATGGGCCCGATTACGGCCACCAGCCCACCGACACCGGCAGCGGCGCGGGCAACGACAAGGGCTTTATTCGACGGCCGCCGACCCGTCCGATATGGTCGGTTCCGGCGTGCCAGTGATCCTGAGTGCCCTCCCGGACACGTTCACGTTCGCGTGGGTCGTCGCGATACTCTTCGGGATCGCGTGGGTGCTCGATGCCCGTGGCCTCGCAGCCGGCCGGTCCGTCGCGGCCGGCACGTGGGGACTGTTCGGTCTGTTCTGGCTGACGATGGTCCCGTACTTCGCGTTCGAACACCAGAGCTACGTGGAGTCGATCCTCGCGCTCGTCGGCGTTCCCGCCTGCGTGTACGTCGGATACCTGTTGTACGACGGCCGGGCGTCCCTGTTCACCCTCACCCGGGCGGTCGCGCTCATGCTGTTCATCTACCTCCCGTTCGAGACGATCCCGGCCCTCTCGGTCGCTGGGTTGGCGATCCCCGAACCACGGCGGGTGCTCATCGAGATCGTCGCGACCCACACCGGCGCGATGATCGACCTGCTCGGGTACGCACCGGAGCGAGTCACGAGCCGCGAGGGGTTCGACGCCGCCTTCCGGTGGACGCTCGCGAGCGGCGAAACGATCCGGATCAACGTCGTGTTGGCGTGTACAGGACTCGGGAGCATGGCGATCTTCGGCGGGCTCGTCGCCGCCGTTGACGGTCCGCTGAACCGCAAGATCCGGGCGCTTGCCGTGTCTGTCCCCCTCATCTACGTCCTCAACATCCTGCGGACGACGTTCATCACGGTCGTCGCCGGCAACCAGTACATGCACTGGCAGCCGGATCTCGTGTTGTTGATGTTCGGCGCGACCAACCCGCTCCGGGTCTCGTTTCTGGTCTCTGATCGGATCATCAGCCAGCTGCTCGCCGTGGTCGCGCTGATCGGGATCACCTATCTCGTCGCCCGCCAGCTGCCCGAGCTGGTCGTCGTCTTGGAGGACGTGTTGTACGTGCTCACCGGCGAGGAACACGACCTCACGGAGTCGCTCGATCTCCCCCGGGAGCCGACAAATAAATAGATCTATATATCCATACATAGCAAGATATAGGCGTATTTCAGCTCGTTATCGAACCCATGCGAGCGACGAGACCGTTGGACTGGCGTGGTGGGCCGTCGGCGCGGTCGCCGACCGCTTCGGCCGACGACGGTGGTGAGCCGCGATGTTGAGCGCGATCGACCCGCTGGTGTACTTGGAGACGAACGTCGCCAAGCTGGTGTTGGCGACGGTGTTGGGAATGTTCCTCGGGTTAGAACGGGAGTGGTCCCAGAAATCCGCGGGGATCCGGACGTTCGCGCTGATAAGCTTGGTCGCCGCCGTGTTCGCCATCGTTGATGCGCCCGGCCTCCTCGTCGTCGGCGGGGTCCTGATCGTCGCCATCGCGGTGTTGCTCGCTGTCCGGAGCTTCGTCGAGCCCGACGTCGACGGGCTCTCGCTCACCACCTCGGTTTCGATGCTCGTCACGTACGGCGTCGGGGTGCTCGTCGCCGCCGAGCTGTTCATCGAGGCGGTGACGGTCGCGGTCCTCTCGTCGCTGTTGTTGGTGCTCAAACGCGAGCTCCACCAGTTCGCGTGGGGGCTCTCGCGAGAGGAGGTGCGGAGCGCCGTCGAGTTCACGATCCTCGCGTTCGTCGTCTTCCCGCTGTTACCCGCGGAGACGATCGACCCGTGGGACGCGATCCAGCCGCGGCTCATCTGGTCGCTCGTCGTCGCCATCAGCGCCATCGGGTTCGTGAACTACGTCCTCGTCCGGAAGTACCAGGGCCGCGGCTACGCGGTCACTGGCTTCTTCGGCGGGCTGGTCAACTCCACTGCGGTCGTCGCGGAGATGGCGAAACGCGCGAAAGGCCAAACCGACCTGATCGGGATCGCTGTCGGCTCGATCCTGCTCGCTAACGCGGCGATGGCGCTGCGGAACGCCGCGCTCGTCGCCGCGTTCGTCCCCGAGGCTGCGCTCGTCGTTGGTGCGCCGCTCGGTGCGATCACGCTCACCGGCGTCGGGATCGCGATCTGGCGCAGCGACTGGCGGACGACGATGGAGGCGGAGCTCACCTCGCCGTTCAGCCTGCGCAACGCGCTCACGTTCGGCGCGTTGTTCCTCGTCGTGCTCCTGATCTCCGTCGCCGCCGAGGCGGCGTTCGGCTCGACGGGGTTCCTCGTGACGGCGTTCCTCGCGGGGCTCGTTTCTTCGGGGACCGCGACGACGACCGCGGTATCGCTCCTCGGAACCGGTCAGATAACGGTTGAAACGGCAGTCGCCGGCGTCGTTGCCGGGACCGCCGCGAGCATCCTCGTCAAAACCGCGTTCGCCGCGGGGATCAGTCGCGATCTGGTCCGACCGGTGTTGGTGTGGAACGCCGTCCTCATCGCCGTGGGCCTCCTCGTCGGCGCGCCGCTGTTGTTGCTGTAGGCGTTCGTATCGCCGCGCCGTTGTTGTCGCTGTTCCGCGGCGTCGGTGTCGCTGTTCCGCGGCGGCGCTGCCGTCCGCTGCGGCGTCGTCGTCGCTACCCACACGTGGTCAGCGAATCACCGGCTCACCGTCGATCGTGAGGCCTCACGAGATGTGAGCGGCCACGTCCGTCGAAGAGATCATGCCGACGTAGTCGTCGTCGACGACCGGCAGGTGTTTGACGTCGTACATCGTCATCATGGCTGCGACTTCCTCCATCAGCAAGTCGGGGGTAACCGTCTCCACGTCCTCGGTCATCACGTCACGGACGAGCGTCTCGGCCGTATCCTTCCCCTCTGCGACGGCACCGACGATGTCGCTTTGAGTGACGATACAGCAACCACCCGCAGTGACGACCAGCGCGCTGATATCGCCGTCGTGCATCCGACGTGCCGCCTCGCGGATCGGGACGTCCGCCGCGACCGTCTCCAGCGGCGTCGACATGACCTCGCTGACGCGGGTACGATCGTGTAAATCCATACCACATCTGTATCGAGAGTCGTGTTGGTTCTTCCGAATCGTGCAACCGACTCACACGAATACAAGGAGGAAGCCCACGGCGTTAGCCGCGGGAGGAATCCGACGCGACCGTTCCGTACCGTGCTTATATGCTGCTTCGAACCGTTCGATACCACATGTCAGGAGTAGCTGCCGGGTTGGCCGATTTCGGGACGCGGTCCCTCGTCACACACGCGCTCATGGTCCTGTCCCTCGTGGGAGGGATCGCCGTGGGCTTGACCGTCGATTCACAGGTCGGTCTCGTGTCGTTTGTCGCGCTGTTGAACTTCACCGCCGGGCTCTGGGTGTCCCAGTCGATCCACTCGCTCGGTGCCGCGGCCCGCGAGGACGATTACGACGGCGTGATCAACGAGCTGAGGAAGTATGTCGGATGAACACGGCCGCGGTGGGTCGAACACCGGAGACGCTGTGACGGACACGGACGGGGGTGAGGAGGTTGAGACGGCCGACGTCGACGGAGGCGGCTTCGACACCGGCCGACTCGGCCGCCTCCTCGCGCTTATCGGGTTCGTCACTGCCGTGTCGCTGCTCACGTCGGCGCAGATCCTCCCGAGCGAACTCTTCTCGATCGCGGTGGTGGCGATCGGGAGCGTCGCGCTCGTCACCGCGATCACGGGGTTCCTGATCGCCGGTGCGGCGACCTACGACGAGCAGACGGGCGGACGCGAGACGTAGCGGCGATGGGGTCGTCGACGCTCGTCACGTCGGTGGTTCCCCCGCTACCGCTTCCGTTGGCGTTCCCCCGCCAGCCGTCTCGTCAGGTCGGTCGTCGAGAGCATCCCGACGACGACGCGCTCGTCGTCGGTCACCGGGACGTGGGTGTACTGGCCCTCCGTGAGCGCCGTGAGCGCCGCTATGGAGTCCGTCCGCGAGGCGGTCACGACGTCGGTCGTCATACACGTCCCGACCGGGGTTCGGTCCTCCGGGTCGTTTTCGCGGACCAGCGTGAGGAAATCGGTTCCGGTGAGTACCCCCTCGAGCCGGCCCGCCTCGTCGACGACGAGAACCGAGTTCACGCCTGTTTCCAACATCCGGATCGCCGCCTCGGCAGCCGTTGCGTCGACGCCAACGGTGACGAGGTCGGTCGACATGAGCCGCCCTACGGGTATGTCCGTCATGCCGATAGCAGAGGGACCCCTCCGTAATTAATCGTGAGGGTTGTTGGCACGCTTCTCCCGTCGCTGCTCGTCTCCCCCGCAAGAACCGTCCGATCGCTCTCCGAAGACCGGTAGATCACTCCTCTACGATCGCCGCCGGAGCGTCGGCGAGTCCCACGAGCGCCTCGGCCTCGACGTGGTGAAGATCGCCGGGAATCACGAGCATGTGCAGGGGGTCGCCGAACGCCCGCTCGGCGAGCGCGGAGAGCTGATCGGCGGCGACCACCGGGTCCGGTGAGCCCGCGCGGGCGACGACGACACCGAGTTCGTCCGCCCAGCCGTCCGCGAGCAGTTCGGCGGCGTCGGTCGCGGTCATGTACTCCTCGTGGTCCGGATCCGGCCCGGTCGGGCCGGTGCCGACCTTGATGTCGAGGTAGACGAGGGTGTGAAGGCCGCGGTCGCGGTTCGCCTCGATCGCCTCGATCACACTTTCCGGAACGCCGTCGCCGCCGTGTGCGTACGGGAACGGGAGGGTGACGGCTTTCCCGAACCGATAGTTCTGCAGGCCGGTGAGACTCGACGCCGCCGACTGGGCGGTGACGCCGTGGATTACCCGCGTATCGATCCCACGGTTCTCTGCCCGCATCCGAAGGTCCGTGTGTGTGGTCGAGATCATCGTGTCTCCGGCGGTACAGAACGCTACGTCGCCCGCTTCGGCCGCCGCGAGTATCGGTTCGGGATCGCGTTCGACGCCCTCGCGGTCCCGCACTTCGATGTCGATCCCGTGTGCCGCCTCCAAGTCGTCGACGTCAGCACCGACGAGCCGGCTCGTGTAGAACTCCGCGAAGACCCGGTCGGCCGCGCGCAACGCCTCGCGACCCTCGACCGTGACCGACTGCTCGTTATATAAGCCGAGACCGATGAACGTGAACATACGTTCGTTCCGGTTGTGGATCTATAAAAGGGCGCGGAACGGACGGGTCCGGCGCGTCTCGTAGGTCTTTCATGATCATCCCTTGTGATTCCATAGCAAGCCATAAGAGGAGACCGACACAACTCTAAGCCACTGGGCCCTATCGGGCCAGGATCCATACTATGACTAACGACGAACTCATCTGGCGGATATCGGGGGGGTCCGGCGACGGGATCGCTTCCACCAGCCAGAACTTCGCGAAGGCCCTGATGCGATCCGGGCTGAACGTGTTCACACATCGACACTACCCGTCGCG
>LFFM01003313.1_pt1 | contig 10220 bp, 8 predicted proteins | sample 643131 | NCBI WGS metagenome assembly LFFM01 (sample SAMN03777445, study PRJNA286221) | soda lake metagenome | biome: soda lake; feature: Kulunda steppe; material: water; isolation source: sample Tc-Br brine of Tanatar trona crystallizer | place: Russia: Kulunda steppe | collected 2011-07 | reverse complement strand
CTTCATCAACCTGCTCAGCGATTTCTTTCGCCTCGCTAATTGAGTCCTGTAGAGTATTAATCTCACTCAGAGTTGCCGTGCCAGATGTAATCTCGAGATCTGTATCAAGATCAGAGCGGGCAGAGTCGGCCTCTGTAGTTGCTTTTGTAAAGTTGGATGATAGTTCAGTCTCGATGTCTTTGATATGGAGGCCGAACGGAACATTAGACTTCTCGACAGTCTTTTTCAGATCGCGAGGCTTGTTGCTGGATGAAAGCCCTTTGAGTCTGTCTATTGTTCCTCGGGCACGTTCATGAAGGGTCGCACTTGTGGCCTTGATCTGCGTCGAGATCTGCGAATCTACCGCTTCTAGCTCGGCGTTAAGATCATCAAGTATCTCAATGTCGTCATTCGTCGTTCCGCTGAGTTCCTCCTCGATGCGATCCAACTCATCAGTGATCGAGTCATACTCACTCCACTCGTTCGAGATTTCGTTGAGCTCGCCAGCCGTGTTTCGGAGTGATTCCAGCCGAGATTTGACTTGGTCGATGTCGATAGCAATGTCGCTCAGTTCGACCGTGCCATCGTTTTGATCATGCTTGATGAAATCTCGACCAACAAGGAGACGGATTGCCCAGTCAACTTCTTCCTGCCGGTACCCCTCCTCCCCGGCTACATCATATAACTCACTGACGGCGACAGTTTCCTTCTCTTGCTCCTCGATATGGTCTTTAACAAGTTCTTCAAGGGGATGAAGGGTCAATCGAACTCTGGCATCCTTGCCCTGCCAGACTTCGGTGTCAACGAGATCTTCAAATTGTTTATCAAGGCGTGTTTTTGCTGTCGAATTACTAGATACCCCGATCGCGTTAGAAATATCGCTTTTTGTACCTTCAATTGGGGTATTACCCCGCTTTTGTGAGATCCGGATATTCGGATCGTTTCCTACTAGGAGGGATTCATAGTCATCTAAGAAGGTCTGGTAATTGTCCGAGATGAAGAGGGTTTTATAATCAGGATAGACCTCTTCGATTACACGGTTGAAGATTTTCTCGACGACCTTTGACGGATCAACGGTCCGGCGACTACTCCCTGATTCATCGAGGAAGTCGTCCCCATTCAGGGGAGGGCCAAACGCCTTCTGAATGCTTTGCGTGACTAGCTGGTCACGGATATATTCCAACTGTGTCTCCTGGTTGGGATTGACTGTTTGGTTCTCCTCCCAATTACGCATGAAGTGATGCAAGGAGAGCAGCAGATGAGGGCTGACGTCTTCCGGACTCATGTAATCTTCCAACATAACGATATTGCTCGGGAGGCTGTCGAAAGAATCAGCTAAGTCTAGATGTAGAAGAACCTCGTCAGTAGATACCCGTTCGATGTGAGGGGTGACTTCAGTCTGCTTCTCCATGTTAACGGCAAAGCCAATCGTGAGGTCAGTATCTGTGCCTTCATCGGGCGATTTAACTGATGTAGCATCCGTGCCCATTCGGATTTCAATAAGCCGCTCAGGGTACTCTTGCCCGTTGAATGACCCACGAAAGACTGCCGCGTACACTCCTCCAGTTTCGGGTTCAAAGGCGTGTTCGGTAACCCAGCTGCTCAGACTCTTTCCTCGAACAGCGGGGAAGAGTTCTTCCGAAACAACAAATTCTCGGAACGTCTCAGAAGCGTTCGAATCGTAGATGTCTGTGGTGTCATAATCCCGATAGAACTGTGTGAACAGTTCGTCTTTGATCCCACGATCCTCTCCTTCCCGCTCAAGACGTTTGAGCGTGCGCCCTTCCTCGTGTGTGATGATGAGCTGTCCGTGAAGTTCTCCTTTGACCTGTTCTTTCGCCTCGTGAACCCCAAACTGCTTCAGTAGGTCATCTGAGACTCCTCGAGGGAATACCCCACACAGCTTGATGAAATTCTCACGATCGGGGGTACTTATTTGATCAGAATTAATCGCCTCTGTGATTGCGGTTTTGATGTGGTCTCCTTTGAATCGGACAACGCCATTATAGTACGCATTGGCGAGGTCAAGAGCATCAAACGCCTCCGACTCAGAGAGGTAGTGCTCGATAGCGATCGTGAGAATGTCCACAACTGAACGAGGGCCGTTTGAAAGAGGAGGTCCACGTTCACAGATCTGACCAATTGCGTCTAGCGTATCCTCGGTAATTACTTCGTAGCGTCTGTCCTTGAAACCGTAAGTTTCAGCCAGACTTTCCCACAGCTTAGTCGGGAAATCTCGGTTGTAAACATTCGCTAAGTTGAGTTGAACGTTCTGTTCTGCTAACCGCGCAAGAACATCGTCTGCATTCACGTCCAGGTCTCCGTGGAGACCATCGTCCATGGTGAACAGAAGACCCAAGCCGTCGCCTTCGTTCAGGCCGAGGGCTGTGCTTTTTGCAATATCACGTAGCTTAGAGTATGCTTCTTTGTCAGACGAGTGGCTGGATATGAACTGCTGAAGTTCGTCGGCAATAACGACGAGGCCTTTGTACCCAGCGTCTTTTGCGATCTGATTACATTCAGAAAGGAAATCCAGGACGTGTTGGACCGAGAATTCGATATCAATCGATCCCGACTCGATAAGTCGCTCGAACTCTTCCCGGGTTTGATCTTTGTCATCGAATCCAGTTTGGTCAACAATATCTTCGACGTTACTGGTCACTTTGGCCTGGTACCGCTGTTCGAGGGTTTCTAGATGCTCTTCTCGGTCCCTCAAGCGGAACCGCATCCATCCGTACACAGCGTCGACAATTGACTGTAGTTCATCGAAATAGATCGGAGGGGTAGTAATGTAGTTGTCTTCCTGGTCAAGAAGGTACCAAACTTTTCCCGTTGTACTGGTCTTCCCAAACCCGTAGGGCCCCACAATGTATCCAGGAACAGATTTGTTCAGATCTTCATCTTCGAGGGCTCCAGTCAACGAATCGATAAACCGTTGAATGTCTGGCTGGATCAGGTGAGTCCGAGCGTACTCAATGTATTCGGTCTCGATATCGCTCGGCTGGTCTAAAAATCGGTGAGCGCTTGATGTATTGACAATCCCCTCATCTTTGTTCAGCGTGTCATTGAGTTCTCGAAGAGAGGACTCGATATTTTGCGCATTCGCCTGTCCCATAGTAACTATACCCTTCTGGCACTTCTCTGTTAATAAATTATTGGATGATCGACAGACAGTAGAGAAGGGGAATATCTCCTGTAAGTATCAGTTGTCAGAGAGTGTAACACGCGCTTTTGTTTCCGGAACCGGTTTGCGCGAAACTGAAATCACCGTGTCTGGAGTGTCAAATCCAATAATTTCACGCGCTCTGCGTGACGCTGTTCTGGTTGCCGGTACATTATCGACGAAGAGGACTCGTGTTGAGGCATTTTTCACGGGCAGCCATGGAGCATATCCCCACCCGTTCTGATGAACCATCATATATTTAGCCAGCGTGGTCTTGCCAACACCTCTTGCTCCATACAAATTGTAATGACCGCCGTCCTGATCAGCAAATTCCAAAAGTTTCGAGCGTACTGCGATCTGATCTTCGGTCAGGAGGTCATCTTGTAGTCGCCGCTTTGCCTCATTAGATTTCTGTAGTAGTTCTGCAACAGGTGACGACATGCTATTGGAGGTCATCAAGAGTTACTTCTCGGTCTAATCGAAGGTTGAGACCAAAGTCATGTTTCTTTGAGAAGAATGGATACGCCTGTTCAGCGTACTCGGTTACCTCATCGAACCCATCATCAGAGAGGAGGCACATCTGTTGAATTCGAACTTTGGTATCATCTGTCACTCTGAGGAGCGTCTCATAATCTGTCTCGTTTTGCTTATAGATATGATCCACGGCCAAGATCATAAGTTCCGGAGGGCAGAACGCACGTCGCTCGAATCCGGGACTACCAGAGTCATCCTCCACTAGCACCTCGGGGGATAGTTCCGCAAGATACTGTAGATAATTATTGAAACTCTTAGTACTAAGTGACACGCCGCTTCGTGTCTTGGAAACGTCGACATCTGGACTCTGTTCTGCTAATTCGGTGACTTCACCAACAATTGTTCCACGCTCTCCCCGAAAAGTGCTAAACGGGGAATTATCATAGAGATAGTTGGTCATCTCTCTGTATGTATACGACATAAATACATATCTGTCTGGGTATCTCTCAAAAGCAGAATAATAAAGAAAATGAAGTACCGTATTAAACAGGTTCCGATCCCTATACATGATATCGACCAGGGAGTCACCGAGTTCAGTAAACTGAAATTGATCGGTGGGATCGACAATCCCGAGCCGGCCAAGCACCGAACCTTCTGTAGATTTCTCCTTGCTTCCGATTGAGTGGCCAAGATCTCTGGCCGATTCAAGAAGCTCTGGATTCGATGATGGCGATGTTGCCTCCACGGTGTCCAAATATTCATACAACTCCTGAGGGCCAGGGTCACTAATATGGAATTTTGAAGTGTAATGACTCATCTCGTCATTCAATTAGACACCTCAAACAAATATCTACCTCTAGATAATCAGTTCCGGACCGACTCGGTTGATGTAAAGTTCTTTAGGTAGCCGGTATACTTTGAGTTAGGATTCATCATCTCGATGAGTTCTTCGAGCGAATATTCTAGGATCATGTCTGTCATCTCACGCATAACAATAAGATTATGTAAAATTCGATGTTGACGACTGTTTTGCAGGGATTCGAATGACTGACAGTACGGACATTCATGTCCGGTCTCCTCTTTTATTTCCCTCAATTCCTCTCGGAAGACTGTAGGACCGGACCGATTGCGAAGGTGCGTAACATTAAGCCGACTTTTAAATGGGAAAAAGATATTTCCATAACCCCCAGATCGTATCCAGCCAGTCGAATCGAACGTATCAACACCACACTGATATAGGATAGGAATTGAAGTTGGCCCGCCAATTCCGAATGCATGGACGTCTAGATCATACTTCCGAGCCTCTTTCACAACGAATTGTAGTAGTTCGAGATTCTCCTCATTCAAATAATTCACACCCCCATTTACTCCTCCGGTACCAAAGCTCCCAAACCCAATTTTATTTATTTTGTCAAACTTCCTATAAACATCGAGACACTCAACGATTTGTTGTTTAGTATGCCCCTGGATTACTGGCACTGCGCGCTCTTGCTTGTCGCTTGGTAGTTCATTATAGAGCATTCGAGAGAGAGAGATTGTGTCCTGGACCTTCTGCTCTATCGTTGCCTCGTCGTCTCCTTCTACGGGCACTTGGTCGGGCAGAACTAATTCGTCAGGCCAGTCTGTCGACAAGTAGTATTCTCGATCAAATGTATAGATGTCTTTCATCGTATATTTATCGTTGACTTGAGACTCATACCCTCCCGAATCACAAGCGAATGTGAGATCGTAGGACGATGAAAGCGATTCAAGATAATCAACCGCAATCTCTGAGGAGGTAAGCGGACAAAACATCATCCGACCAAGAGCATACTCTACAAGGTTGTATTCCTCGAGGTCCTCCACAATATCGATAAGCTGAGAACGATTGATTTGCGCGACAGACGCCACGAATTCCATCTCGCCGACGTCATCGAATTGGTATCGTCGCATGAAGCTACTTACTCAGATACCCTACCTCACTCGTCATATCATTTGTGTCTTCAATACTGGGAGTGTAAGCACAGATATATTATGATAACATTACTATTATCTCGATTCTTGTTCCGTTGAATCCACAGAAGGTGAGTAACCGATGCTACGTTCGAATATAGAGTGGAATGTTTGTGATCTATGTTTGTGATTTCACGAGACTATTTCATTTATTCTAGTGTAGCTAACAATATACGCGAAAATTTCGCGATACTACAATGAGCCACAACCTGATCAGCGAACGGAGCATTACTTCTCAGAGACTGGAAGTAGCAAGACCACTTTGGGGTCTATCAGCTGGGAACTGTTACTAAGATTGGATGGTAATACTCACTTTGTAAGGTACTTTCACAGTGTCTTTGCCAAGTGAAAGCGCTTTGTGCGTATTTCCAGATTCGTCTTGTACAATCAGTGTCGTTGATCGATCTTTCAAACGGAAGATAGCATAGTGAGTATAGGTATCTGTCTGAAGTGCCTGAAGATCAACGGGAGGCGAATCCTCTAACGACCCGATTTCAGTTACTTTTCCCACCTCGGTGGTTGCTCCCTGCCTTTTGTGAAATTTGAGCTGATACAGCATCTCTCCAGATTTGCCGTCCATTTGCTTTTCATCAGGGGCTCGCGTGGAGTCTATTTCACTCAAGGAAAAGCTACTCTCTCGTTGATCTTCTCGTTTACTCATTGTCTATTCTTATCGTAGTGTATATTTGTAATCTTGGATGGTGTTGTTCATCTTCTTGATCGGTCGAGAGCTCCTCAACATTTGGCGGAAAAGTGTCTCTCACCAATCCGGCGAAAATCCGTGTGAAAATGGTCCATACTTTGTGAATAAATGTTCATAATCCAAAACTAGTGAACAGGCCCGTACTCGATAATTAAGCTGGATCCTAATATATATATCTGCGATTGGTAATCTTCGAGTATGTCTCAAAGCATATTACAAGATGATTCTACGGCTGAAAACTTGGTCGAGGCAGGCCAGCGGACACTCAAAATCGGAGGCGACAATCCAATCCGGATCAGTTCGGGTCATCGAATCCTACATCACGACGGGAAGTGTTCGCGGCCACACGGCCACAACTACGAGATCACTGTCGAAGTGACCGGTGAACTCACCGAGGAGGGCTGGGTCGTCGACAAAGGCGACGTCACGGACGTCATCGACGCGTGGGATCACCGGTTCCTGGTTGAGGAGGGCGACCCGCTTGTAGATGCGTTCGAGGCGTCTGGTGACGGCGACGCGCTCGTGGTGTTGGAACACCCGCCGACGGCGGAGGTGATGAGCCTCCTCCTCGAACAACGCATGCTCGATGAGTTCCCGGATACCGTGACGGATGTGTCGGTGTCGGTGAGCGAGACTGGGGAGCTCTGTGCGTCGTACTGATGCCGGTTGCTAGTGATATCGAAGAGCCCGCAACAGACGCTGACGCGACTGGTGAGGGCCTCCCGATCAACGAGGTGTTCTACTCGTTACAGGGCGAGGGAACGCTCGCAGGCGTCCCCTCCGTCTTCGTACGGACCTCTGGATGTAATCTGCGGTGTTGGTTCTGTGATTCGTATCATACCTCGTGGGAGCCGACCGGGGCGTGGCGCGACATCGACTCGATCGTGGAAGAAGTACAGTCCCACGAACAGGCTGGCCACGTCGTCCTCACAGGTGGGGAGCCACTCATCCATGAGGAGTCAGTCGAACTCCTCGAACGACTCGCCGCAGACGGCTATCACACGACGGTGGAAACGAACGGGACAATCTACCGGGACGCGCCGATCGATTTAGCGAGTATCAGCCCGAAGCTGGCGAGCAGCACGCCAACACCCGATCGTGACCCGAAGGGGGAGGGCGAGTGGGAGGAGAAACACGAACAGAATCGGATCCATATGGATGCGTTGTCCCAGATGGTCGATACGTACGAGACACAACTCAAGTTCGTCGTGACCGACGAGACGGACCTCCCGGAGATCACGGACCTGGTTGACCGAGTACAAAAAGCGACGGCGACGACCGTCGCCGATGATGACGTGTTGTTGATGCCGGAGGGCATGACGCGCGAGCAACTCGACGGGACGCGAAGCGAGGTCGCCGAGCTGGCGATGGAGTACGGCTACCGGTACACGCCGCGACTCCACGTGGACCTATGGAACGACGCACCGGGGACATGAGCACGTTATCCTTAGAGGCCGGTCAGAAGAGCACGGTGCCGCGAGTGCGGTGTGGTGAACAGGGCGATGATCGATTCGACGCAACCAAGCAGATATGAGCAACAAAAGCGCGGTGATTCTGGTGTCTGGTGGGATGGATAGTGCGACGGCTGTCTACGAGGCGATCGAGCAGGGCTACGAGCCGTACTTCCTCCATACGTCGTACGGTCAGCGCACCGAAGACAAGGAGTACGAGTGTGCGAAAGCGCTCGCGGAGGAAGTTGATGCGGCTGACTTCCTCCATATCGAAACGGGACATCTCTCCCAGATCGGTGCGTCGAGTTTGACGGACGAGGAGATGGACGTGGCCGACGCAGATCTTGAGAGTGACGACATTCCGACATCGTACGTCCCCTTCCGGAATGCGAATTTGTTGTCGATGGCGACGTCGTACGCGGAGGCGACTGATTCAGAGGCGCTGTTTATCGGCGCACATTCGGAGGATTTCTCCGGATACCCTGACTGTCGCCCGGCGTTTTTCGACGCTTTTCAGAACGTGATCGATGTCGGGACGAAACCGGAGACACAGATCGAGTTGAAAGCGCCGTTCGTCGAATGGTCGAAAACGGAGATCGCCGAGCGGGGGTTGGAGCTCGGTGTGCCATACGACATGACGTGGTCGTGTTACCGGGATGAGGAGCCGGCGTGCGGAACGTGTGATGCGTGTGCGTTCCGACTCGAAGCATTCCGGAATGCCGAGTCACGCGATCCGATTGCGTACGCGGAACGGCCGGAGTTCTCGTAGTTTATTAATCAGCACGCTTAGTTCGCTATCTACTGTGGGTCATCCTAGGTGCGAAGGGAACCGTTGTACTGTGCGACATTCTGAAGAGATTCCTCTGCGATTATAGGGTATGCCGAAGGTCAGCGTCGAGATCCCCTAAGAACTGCTTGATGACCTCGATGAACACGTTGGTGACGAGGGAAAATTCGTCAATCGAAGTGATGCGGTTCGGGCATCAATCCGAAAGACACTCGATATGCTTGATGAGATAGATAGACGGCACGGACGGGCCGAAACTGACGAAGTAGAGTAGTCACATTAACCTACAATAGCTCCAAATGTCCCAGTTGTTGGTTAAAGGTTCTAAATTAGGCTTGTAAATCAAATTGACCACTCGAAAGTTTCTCTACGATTGACTCAGGAAACGAGATTTCCATCGTATCGAGTTGCTGGCCTAGCTCTCTGATTTCAGCCGTTTCATCGATTGCTCGGAGCCACCGATCGGGAAGTTTGGACGCACCAAACCGTGCCCCCGCAACAGCGCCAGCAACAGCCGCAATCGTATCTGTATCACCACCCAGCATCACCGCTTCGACGATGGCGTCCTCCGCACTCTCAGCAGTCAATCCGTGGTAGAGCCCCGCCTGAAGTGTTGTGACGACATAGCCCGAATTAGCGAGCTCAAGATCCGCCCCAGACCCTTCCACAATTGCCTGAACAACTTCACACGCGGTTCGCAGTTCAGCAGGTGCATCGGCTGCGAGTTCAAGTGCCGACGCAAGGGGTTGTTTCTCACCGGCAAGCAGACCAGCGAGCGTCGCGTTTAGAATCACACATCCCCATTGGCAGCGCGGGTCGGCATGCGTGATCGTCGACGACACACGACTCGCCGCCACGAGCGCGTCGGGCTCACCAGCAAACGCAATCCCGTACGGGGCACATCGCATGACGCTGCCGTTGCCCGCATTGGATCCCTCTGGGAGGTGTTTCCATTCATCGATCCCAGCCTCATCCCACGTGTCACCATTTCGGAGTCGTCTGAGGACTGTGCTAGTGAGTATTCCAATATCAAACGGCCCAGATTGATACCACTCGACAAATCGTCCCGCGACATCGTCGGGATCGAAGGAGCCGGATTCTACGAGGCTTCGTGCTATACACAATGCCATCTCGGTGTCGTCCGTGATCGTGCCAGCTGGTTGGCCATGTGTCCCATTGGCCAGCATCTCCGTGACGCGACCGTGCCGGCGCTGGATGGAGGCTGTTTGCTGGAACTCTACCGGACGGCCGAGGGCATCACCGCACGCGAGACCGAGGAGAACACCTGCCGCTGAGTCACGCATAGGTCAAAAAAGCAGCGAGGGATCATAGTAGTTGGACATCCGACGGATTGCTACTTTATGACAGTCTCCGGCGCGTACCCCGCACCCTAGAGGCTGGTCAGGATCTGTTCGATGTCGGCAAGGAGAGTATACAGGTTCTCAGTCGTGCGGCCACTACTCAAAAACTGGTCACTGTCTGTGTTCTCGACAAGGAGATTAGCGTGGGCGACATCGTTCCGGAGTTCCGTAATATCGTAGAGCCGCGACTGCGCCTCACCTGTAGTTGAAAACCCGCACTCTTGCCAACAGGCCTCGACGCTCGACACAATCGTACTGAGTGTCGAAAATTGGGCGTAGTGGATCTCTGATAATTCCACGTTAGCGGCTT
>LFFM01003312.1_pt1 | contig 10224 bp, 8 predicted proteins | sample 643131 | NCBI WGS metagenome assembly LFFM01 (sample SAMN03777445, study PRJNA286221) | soda lake metagenome | biome: soda lake; feature: Kulunda steppe; material: water; isolation source: sample Tc-Br brine of Tanatar trona crystallizer | place: Russia: Kulunda steppe | collected 2011-07 | reverse complement strand
TCATCTAATAATTGCTCTCTCAAATTGGATAATACATCTCTAATCTTATTTACTACTGCTTGATGTGAGAATCTATCGATTAACTCCTTGGCTTGCTCTTTTTCTAATATAGTACTGACTTTGGGTATCTTTTTTAATAACTCTTGTTGCACAGATAATTCTCCTTTCTTAGCCCTTATTTTTTGACAACTCTATTTTTTAGACTACCGATATCTTCTATTCTAACCTCTACCTCATCTCCAGGCTTCATTGCACCGACTCCTGGTGGAGTGCCAGTAGCAATTAAATCGCCCGGTTTTAGTGTCATAACCTCTGAAATAAAAGCTAATAGCTCAGCCGGAGAAAAGATCATTTTGGCAGTGGTAGAGTCTTGCATCTTTTCTCCATTTTGAAATAACTGTATCTTTAAATTACTAGTATCAACATCGCTGACTATTGTTGGGCCAAAAGGAGCAAAGCTATCAAAAGATTTGGCCCTAGTCCATTGTCCATCTGCTCTTTGTAAATCACGAGCCGTTACATCATTAAAGCAGCAATAACCTAAAATATAGTCATCGGCTTCTGCTACCGAGATATCTTTACAAGTATGTTTTACAACAAAAGCTAATTCCGCTTCATAATCTATGCGATTAGCCATTTCAGGATAAATTATATCATCCCCTGGGCCAACAGTTGCTTCAGCCGGTTTTAAAAATATTTTCGGTACACTAGGCACTTGCATCCCTAATTCATCGGTATGATCAGTATAATTTAATCCTATACAGACTATTTTACTGGGTCTACAAGGTGGTAATAATTTTATATCTGCTAAATCATATTTACGCCCCAACGCAGAATCATCACTAAGAAAAGGGGACTGATTGGCTTCACGTATTATATTGTTCTTCTTAATCCCATACTTTGATTCGCCATTAATTTCAAATCTTAAATATTCCATTACTTATCCTCCTTATCTAATAAGTCTTTGATTGTCATTTGAGCTAAGTTCTCTTTTAAACCAGATTTAAAAGCAGCTAAAATTAAATACATCTCCTCATCTTTGAATATGTTACTTATTTCTACCTCGTCAACAAAAATAACCTGCTCACAAATTTCCCAGATTGACAACTCCTCTACCTTAGTCAAAGGGATATATTTCCCATTATCAGTCTCAACAATTAATTTCTTCCGTTTCATTCTAGTTAAATTATTCTTAATTACTTCAATCGGCAAATTTATCCTTTTGCTAATTTCCTTAAAGCTAGCCCCTTCTGACTTCTGGTCAATAAAATCTTTATACAAGATTATTAATATAGCTACAGGAACTAAATCCTGCACACTTTCTTTAATATCACTGGCTGATCTTATATAATTTAAGCTATCACGATAATGAAAAACATAAGATATTATTGCACCAAATAAAGTAATTACCCAGACCATATAAAGCCAAATTAAAAATAGTGGTACTACCGATAAAGAACCATAAATGCGATGAATCCGATAATAAGTAACTACATTTCTAGTATACATAGTATAACCACTTCTAGCTAAAGTAAACAATACACCACTGACTGTACCACCTACTATTGCCGCTAAAGGATCAACATTAGTATTAGGAATTAAATAATAAGCAATAATATATAAGAGAAAATATGACAGAGTCGAAATCATTCTAAATAAAAAGGCATCACTAAATTTGGTATTGATAATGCTATCACTTAAATAAGAAGTAAATACTGTAATAGTTAAACTTAAGGAAATAGTAATTAACAACGTACCTAAGGTAATAAAAGTCCAAAACGCTACAAACCTTTTAAAATAATCGCGATGTTCGCTAACACCCCAAATAGAATTAAAAGTTTTTTCGATCCTAGTTAACATATAGACAATAACTAAAAGTAGCGATATAAAACTAACAATTCCTAGTTGGGCTACATCAATTTGTCCAATATACCCCTCTAACAATTCAATTAAAGTCTCCCCAGTGCCTGTAGCTAGATGTGTTAAAATGAACTCTTTCATCCCAGCAATTATTCTATCCATACCACCAAAAAAATTAAATAAAGTCATAATGTAAAAAGAAAAAATCAACAATGGAATAATTGATAACAAAGTCGTATAAACTAAGCTCATTGCATTAATTGTAATATCTACTTCTTTAGCTTTTTGATAGACATTTTTGAAAAAAAGCTTCCAATCTATTTCTACAAACTGCTTAATTAATTGATTATGAAACTTAGCAAAAATTTTTCTAACAGTTCTCATTATTAGCCCATTCCCTCTACTTCGATTATTTTATGCAGCTTTGTCATTTTAAATATTTTTTTTATATAATCATTATTAACATTAATTATTTTTAACTCCCCACCATCTTTTATTAAATTATCATTAAAAGATAATAAAGTCCCAACCCCTGAACTCTGAATCATTTTGACTTCCGACAAATCAATCACTATTTTGTAATAACCCTCTTCATAAACAGAAACTAACTCAGCTTTTAAATCCTCAGAATTACTAATATCAAGCTTCTCTTTTGGCAGAACCACAGCAGTTGACCCATCTTTTTTTACTTCAATTTCTTCCATTGTAATCCCTCCTACTTTAAATGAATTTAATCAAATAAACATGATTCCCTTTTTGATTGTAACAGATACTATCAAAAATCTGATTAGCTATCCTTATCCCTCTACCCCTATCATTAATAATTTCTACTTCTTTTTCTATCTCAAACTCTTTTAAAGCTTTTTTATACCAATTAAATCCAGAACCCTGGTCTTTAATAATAATTCTGAGATAATCTTTTATAACCTCTATTTTAACCTTTACAGTTTTGCTTTCATCTAATTGATTACCATGCTCTATAGCATTAATTAGCATCTCTTGTATACCAGCTTGAATTGCTACAAAATCATCCGAATAAGCTTCTATAAATTCAGCTATTTCAGCTAATAGCTGATAAACCTGCTCTAAATCACTGACTATCTCACTACTGAAATTATCTTTAATCACCGCTTTGTTACCTAAACTAAATAAAGTAATATCATCCTTGGTTGCTAAATCACCGGAAAATTCAACAAAATCTTGTTTAATAGCCTCTAATTTAATCTCAGTCGGTAAAAAATAATTTTTCTTTAATACTTCTTTTAGCCTCTCACTACCGTATATTTCTTGTTCCACTTCTTCCTCAATTAAGCCGTCAGTAGCTAATAATAGGCTATCACCTGAATTAAGAGAGAACTTCTTTTCAGTTAAATTTTCCTTAGCAAAAAAATCAGCTTCTATTACACCTGAAATCGGAGGTGCATCAGAATCTAATTCATTTATAAAGCCTTGTGAGTCTGTAATTAAAGCTGGAATTTGAATCCCTGCATTAATTAATCTAACTTCACAACTACCTAAATCAATCACACCTAATATAGTACAGATAAAGTAATCATCGGGAAAATCTTCTTGGCAATACCTTTGATAAATAAATTCTATTATCTCTTTAGGAGATAGATCATCTGCTTTTTCTTGCTTAGCTAGTAAAAAACTATTAATACTTTCTCTAATAAAGATATTTAACATTGCCCCATCTAAACCATGACCTGTAATATCAACAATATAGAATAATAATTTATTTTTATACTCAATTACATTATAAAAATCTCCACCTAATTTTTCCGCCGGCTGGTAATAAGCAGCCAAATCTAAATCTCCTTTTTGCGGCAATTTAGATGGTAAAAACTGTTGATGCAGCTTTTGAGCCTTAATTATACGTTCTTGTAATTTATTAGAGATATACTCTAATTCCATATTACTTTCTTCTACTTCAGCAGTATAATCCGCTAATCTCTGCTCATTTTCTTTTCTTTTCAGCACAGCAGCAAATAATTCACCAGAAATCTTTAGTAAAGAGACTGCTTCTTGGGACCAGTATCTTTCTTCTTTTACGCTATCAAAGCCAATTAACCCTAGTAGATTATTATCATAAACTATCGGTAAGATTAAACACGACTTAACATTAGATTTTTGCAAAAGCTGTTTTAAATTAACAGCTTCACTCGGTAAATCTTCTAAACTACTGATTCTTAGCTTAGAAAAATTAGATAATCGCTTCATTATCCAAGGGTATTTTTCAGTATTTATATGCTGTAATTCAGCCTTTAAAGAAGATACATCTTCTTTCTGCCATAAGTACTTATTATTAGCAACTGTATTCTCTAAGTTAAATAAAAAGATATAACATCGATCAGCAGCAATAAATTCTCCCATTTGTTTTAAAGCTTCATTAATTGTTTGGTCAACTTCATTAAGTGATAAATTGATGAAATCTGATGACAAACGATTGACTAATTTACGTAATTTAGCTTGTCTTCTTATTACCTGTCGAGAACGTTCACGTTTAGTAATCTCTTCACGAACTAAAAGTATTTTTGTTTGAGCAGATAGTTCAACTCGTTTGGCATACATTTTAAACCATCTTTTTTTATTATGAGCATGACAAGTATATTCTTGACTGAAATTATCTATTTCTTCCTTAATGATCTTTTTTAATTTGTTATAAATACTTTCTGCTTGATTCTTATCTGCTTTGATTGCAGCTAGGTAATTAGCTCCTTCATCTATTTTTTCTAAAATGGCATTATTCTCTCTTGCAAAATCCATCCAAGCTTGATTAACATATTCAATTACACCATTTTGATTAACAACTGCTATATGATTATCGACTGAATCTAAAATCTTTTGTTTTAACTTACACTTTATCTCTTCTCTTTGATGGGTTATTTTATTTTGCTTAATATCAGTAAAAGTAGTCACTAAATAATTATCAGTCAATTTGTAGATAACAACTTCATACCAACTATTTTCTTTACTAATATAAGTACTAAATCTTAACTGCTCATCTCTGACTAAAACTCTATCATAAAGCTTACCCCACTCAAATGATAACTTACTAGCAGTAATAATTTCAACTATTTTTTTGCCTATTATCTCTTCGTCAGCTAAATTAACTAATCTTTTAAAAGGCTGGTTGGCTTTTAAGAATATATAATCTCTATGCCGACCATCTTTATTAACTACTTTATGGGATGTAAAACAACTTTTATGGCAAGCCAATTCTTTGTTATCTTCATTTTCGTCTGCTGTCGGCATTTATTTAGCCCCCTTTTAGTTTGCTATACTTAATTACTTTCTTCTTGATTAATCTTTAATTTCCTTTAATTTATCCTTAAATATATAAGAAAAGACCCTCATTGAGGGTCTTTTCTTATATATTTAATTCACCTTCTTAATTTTATTCCATATTCTATACCATCTACCAGTGCCTGCCAACTTGCCTCGATAATGTTAGTTGATACTCCGACGGTTCCCCAGCTATCTTCTCCATTACTAGATTCAATCAAGACTCTAACCTTAGCTGCAGTTCCATCAGTTCCATCAAGCACTCTTACTTTATAATCAACTAAGTAGATGTCTTCTACTTGCGGATAAAAGTTTAATAATGCCTTACGTAATGCTTTATCTAAAGCATTAACTGGTCCTTCACCCTCAGCAGCAGTATGGACTTTATTATCCTTTACCATTGCTTTAATCGTTGCTTCTGAGTTAGGATTAACCTCTTCCTTCTTTTCAGTTAAAATTCGCACGCTTTCTAAAGCAAATATTTTTTCATAATTCCCAGTTATTCTATCCATCAATAATTTAAAAGAAGCTTCAGCACCTTCAAAATAATAACCTTGATGTTCTAAATCTTTTATTTCTCCTAGAGCATCTTTTAATTGAGCATCATCCTCTAATTCAATACCTAATTCTTTAGCTTTGTATAATAGATTACTCTTACCAGATAGTTCAGAAACTAAAACTCGCTGTTGATTCCCAACTAATTCTGGTTCAATATGCTCATAAGTTTTGGCATTTCTTAAAATAGCACTGACATGAATCCCACCCTTATGGGCAAAGGCACTACCGCCAATATAAGGAGCATGGCTAGGCGGATTTATATTAGCCGCTTCACTGATATAACGTGAAGTTTCTGTAATCCGTTTTAGCTGTTTATCACTAATAATATCATAGCCATATTTTAATTTCAGGCTAGGAATAATAGTTGATAAATTAGCATTTCCACATCGCTCTCCATAGCCATTAATTGTGCCTTGGACATTTTTAGCCCCTGCTTTAACAGCCATTAAAGAATTAGCTACTGCTACACCACCATCATTATGAGCATGGATACCAAATTCAACTTCAAATTGAGAGCTTATTTTTTCAATTATTCTTTTTATTTCATCAGGCATTGTCCCACCATTAGTATCACATAAGACTAAAGTGTCGGCACCACCTCTTTGGGCAGCCTTTAAGACCTTTAGTGCATACTCTTGATTAGCTTGATAGCCATCAAAGAAATGTTCTGCATCAAATTTAACCTCTAAACCATTATCCTTTAAATAGCTGATTGAGCTTTCTACCATACTCAAATTCTCTGCTAAGTCAGTCTTCAAGGCTTCAGTTACATGTAAATCCCAAGCCTTACCAAAAATAGTGGCAACTTCAACCCCAGAATCTAAAATAGCCTGAAGGTTTTTATCTTCTTCGGGCTTGATGTTGGCCCGGCGAGTGCTGCCAAAGGCAGCTACTTTAATTGAGTTTAACTTTAAATTCTTAACCCGCTTAAAGTATTCAATATCTTTAGGATTTGACCCGGGCCAACCTCCCTCTATATAATCTATACCTAACTCATCAAGCTTTTTAGTAATATTTAATTTATCCTCAGTTGAATAGGAGATCCCTTCTCGTTGGGTCCCATCACGCAAAGTCGTATCATAAGTGCTTATCATCTACTACTCCCCCCAAACAACTAATCCACAATTGACATTATCTAATTATTAAAGCATAACATATTTTTATCTTTTGCTCTTTAATTGTCAATCGTCAATTGTCAATCGTCAATTTTCTATAGTACGCTACAAATATAATCTCCTACTCCAGCAGTGTTTAGCTTACCACCCATATCACCAGTCATTTGTCCTTCCTCTAAAGAAAGATCAATAGCTTTTTCAATCTTTTTCGCTTCTTCAGGATGGCCTAGCTCTTCTACCATCATTGCTGCTGCTAAAAGTGCTGCTAATGGATTAGCAATTCCTTGCCCGGCAATATCTGGAGCAGAACCGTGAACTGGCTCAAACATTGAAACACCTTCTGGGTTTATATTACCAGAAACAGCAAGACCCATACCACCTTGAATCTCAGCACCTAAATCAGTAATAATATCACCAAACATATTACAAGTTACTACAACATCAAAGATTTCAGGATTTCTAACCATCTTCATAGTAATTGCATCAACTAGCATATGCTTTTGTGTCACTTGAGAAAAATCTTCTCCCACTTCTTTAAAGACTCGCTGCCATAAATCATGAGCATAAGCTAATACATTACTTTTATCACATAACATTAGCTCATTATCTCTTTTTGTGGCATACTCATAGGCATAACGAATTACTCGCTCTACACCCTTATAAGTATTTATCATCTCTTGAGTAGCAACTTCATCTTTAGTACCTTGCTTTAAAAATCCACCAACACCAGAATAAAGACCCTCAGTATTTTCACGCACAATCATCATATCAATATCAGATGGTCCTTTACCCTTTAGTGGAGTATACTTTTCATTTAATAATCTAATTGGACGCAGATTAATATATTGATCAAAAGAAAATCTTAAATCTAGTAAAATACCATGCTCTAAAATACCGGGTTTTACTCTAGGATCACCTACAGCACCTAGATAAATAGCATCATATTTTTCTAAATCTGCTTTAACCTCATCAGTTACTAAATTACCAGTATCTAGATAATGCTCTGCACCTAATGGAAATTCTTCAAAATTAAAACTTAAATCACTAATACTGCTTAACTTCTCTAATACCTTAACTCCCTCTGCACTTACTTCAGGGCCAATCCCATCGCCACCAATTACTGCTATATCATATTCAGCCATCTTAATTATTCACCTTCTCTTTTACGTAGTTTATTAAACCGCCTTTGTTTATTAACTCTTGCATAAAGTCAGGAAAAGCTACTGCTTGATACTGCTCATCTTTAGTTAAATTGTAAATTTTTCCAGCATCTACATCAACTTCAATCTCATCGCCTTCATCTATAGCTGCTACCGCTTCAGCACATTCCATAATCGGCAGCCCAATATTAATTGCATTTCGATAAAAAATTCGAGCAAAAGAGTTTGCAATTACACAAGATACTCCTGCTGCTTTAATTGCTAATGGAGCATGCTCTCGCGAACTACCACAGCCAAAGTTATCTTCAGCTACAATTAAATCTCCCTCTTCCATTTTATCAACAAAATCCTCATCTATATCTTCCATACAATGCTTAGCCAACTCAGCTGGATCAGAAGTATTTAAATAACGAGCTGGAATAATTACATCTGTATCAACATCGTCACCATATGTCCATGCTTTACCTTTGATATCCATCTTTACATAACCTCCTCTGGGCCAACGATTTTACCTGCAATTGCTGATGCTGCCGCTACAGCAGGATTAGATAGATAAACTTCACTTTCTGGATGACCCATTCGACCAACAAAGTTACGATTAGTCGTTGCAATTGCTTTTTCACCCTTAGCTAAAATACCCATATGACCACCTAAACATGGTCCACAAGTTGGTGTGCTAAATACTGCACCAGCATCTAAAAAGATATCGACTAAACCTTCTTTCATTGCTTGACGATAAATTTCTTGTGTCCCAGGAAAGATTAGCAAACGTAAATTTTTAGCCTTTTTCTTACCCTTTAATACCTCAGCTGCTACTCTTAAATCCTCTAATCTACCATTAGTACAAGAACCAATTACTGCTTGGTCAAGCTTAATCTCATCAACTTCACTAATTCCTCTTGTATTCTCTGGTAAATGAGGATAAGCAACCTGTGGTTCAATCTCACTTACATCATATTCAATTACTTCGCTATAGTTAGCATCTTCATCACTTTTATATACTTTATAATCTCTTTGTGCTCTATCTTTAACATACTCAAGTGTCTTATCATCTGCTTCAATTAATCCACATTTTCCACCGGCTTCAATGGCCATATTTGACATAGTCATTCGACCTGCCATCTCCATCTCTTCAACAACTTCACCACTAAATTCCATAGCTTTATATAACGCACCATCAACACCAATATCACCAATAGTATATAAGATTAAGTCCTTACCACTAACCCAGTCATTTAACTGACCATTATACACAAATTTCATTGTCTCTGGCACTTTAAACCAAGCTTCACCAGTAGCCATTCCAGCTGCCATATCAGTACTACCTACACCAGTTCCTAAAGCACCTAAAGCACCATAGGTACAAGTATGTGAATCAGCACCAATAATAATATCACCAGGTAATGTTAAACCTTGTTCTGGTAATAAACAGTGCTCAATACCCATCTCACCCATTTCAAAATAATTTACTATCTCTTTTTCATTAGCAAATTCACGAATCATCTTAGCTTGTTCAGCAGAATTAATATCTTTATTAGGACAAAAATGGTCTGGAACAATCGCTACTCTCTCTTTATCAAAAACCTCATCGACTCCAATTTTATTAAACTCTTTAATTGCAACTGGAGTTGTCACATCATTACCTAAGACTAAATCAAGTTTTGCATTGACTAAATCTCCTGCTTTTACCTTATCTTTACCAGCATGAGCTGCCAAAATCTTTTCTACCATTGTCATTCCCATTTTATCTTTCCTCCCTTTTTAGGGCAGTGTATAGTTGATAGTTGATAGTTGATAGTTAAAACCTAAAATTCAAAACCTCTATAAAGATAAAATTAATTATAAGAACTTAGTCGTTATGCTTTTGACTTTAACGGTCTTGACCTTAACTATCAACTTTACACTATCAACTATCAACTGCTTTTAATATCTTATTCATCGCATTATTATAAGCTGCAGCACTGGCTTCGATTACATCGGTGCTGACACCTCGGCCTAGATAAATCTCTTCTTCATGCTCTAATTTAACAATTACCTCACCTAAGGCATCTTTACCACCAGTTACAGCATCAATTTTGTAATTAATTAATTCACATTCTAAACCTGTAATTCGATTCATCGCTTCATAGATTGCATCAATTGGACCGCCTTCTGAACAGGCTGACTCAAATATTTTCTCGCCATCTTTTTCCATCTGCAAAGTTGCTGTTGATAAGCCAGAGCTTGAAGTTACCTGTAATAAATTA
>LFFM01003311.1_pt1 | contig 10226 bp, 8 predicted proteins | sample 643131 | NCBI WGS metagenome assembly LFFM01 (sample SAMN03777445, study PRJNA286221) | soda lake metagenome | biome: soda lake; feature: Kulunda steppe; material: water; isolation source: sample Tc-Br brine of Tanatar trona crystallizer | place: Russia: Kulunda steppe | collected 2011-07 | reverse complement strand
TCGGCTATCCTCTCCCGGCGCTCGGGGATCTCCGTCTGAATCCTTGTCATCAGTCTACGTGCCTCCCAGTTGCTTCCCGCCGACGGGGAATCAGGTCGTTACGAACCGAAGTGAGGGTGTCAGCAGCTACCGCCAGCACCGCACGCGTCGCCGTACTTGACGCCAGTCTCTTCGGTGATCGCCTCGTTGCACTGCATCAGCATCGTGTTAAACTGGAACTGTGAGGTGTCGGCTTTCGCCGCAGAGAGTTCCTCGCCCAGTGCCGCTGCCGCCGCCAGCACGTCCTCGTCGGAGGCGCTCAACAGCACCCACCTCCCAGTGACTGCGCGAACTCGCGGCCGATCTTCTCGCTGATGACCTCGTTTGTCTCCTGGAGCAGTTCCACGAGCGCCTCCTGTGCCTCGCGATGGGCCTGGATCGTGTCGTTGTCGTTCATTTCTTCCTGGAGCTCTCGCAGCTCGCTCATCACCGACTCGTCGAAGCCGCCCGTCTGGAGCTGCCGCTGTTTCTGCTGGTACTCCTGCAGCAACGCCTTCGCCTCCGAGTCATTTTCGAGACGTTCGTTGGCGGCCATGAACTCCTGGTAGACCCCGGAGTCTTTGAGCGTCCCGATGAACGTCTGGAGCTTCTGTTCGACTGCCTCCTCGTTGGACACTTGCTGGCTCATTGAATCGTCACCTCCTCTCGTTTGGCGATCTCGGACAGTCCCGTGATCTCCTCGCCGAACGCCGACAGTTCGCCGAGGCCGATTGGCTCGTCCTGTCGGAGCGGGGCGAGCATCATCGGGGTCTCGAAGCGGTCCTTGATCTCACCGAGATACTGCTGTTGTTGGGCTCGGCGGTTGGCGAAGAAGGCGTTGTCGCCGTACTCTTCGGGCAGCAGGTAGTTGGCGACGACAAAGGCCGTCTCGATGCCAACCTGGTCTTTCAGGTCCTCGGCCGCACGGTGGGCCTCCATCATCGGCGTGTACTCGGGGTACATCACGAAGGCAAACGAGCTCTTCTCGGGGTTCTGCATCGTCTCGATGACCATGTCGTACTTGCCGCCCTTGGCTGGCGCGGCACCTTTGGTCAGCGAGCCGAGATCCATAAAGCCCTTCCAGTCGGATGGGAGTTCGAGCAGCCTGAGCGTGTGACCTGTGGGTGCGGTATCGAAGACGACGATATCGTAGCCGTCCTCCTCGAAGTAGCCGACGAACTTTTCGAGCGCGGCCATCTCTTCGGCGCAGGGCGATTCGAGCTCCTCTTCGACGTTGGCGATCGCCGCGTCGACGTCGATCTGGGTGTCGTCCTTGTCGGCGTACATCTCCGTGACGTGGTCGAGGACCTGCTCGCGGTACTCCTCGAGCGCCTTCTCCTGGTCGATTCGGGCCGCATCCAGGTTCGCCTGGCTCACCGAGGTCGGTTCGTGGCCGACGGGTTCGCCGAAGATGTCCTCGAGGTGTGCTGCCGGATCGGTCGTCACGACGAGCGTCTCGTAGCCCGCCTCGGCGAGCTTGGTCGCCGATGTCGCTGCGATCGTCGACTTGCCCACGCCGCCTTTGCCGGTGAAGAACAGATAGCGCGTCTCCCCGTCGACAGGTTCGAGGTTTTCGGCGACTGCGTCAGGATCAGTTAGTGCGTCGAAGTCGACCGACTCCTCGGTGTCGATACTGGTTGCTGATCCCACGTCGACGGTGGCCTCGTTGCCGTCGTAGAGGACGCCACCCACATCAGCCAGCAGGTCGAGACCGGCGATCTCGCCGGGCTGGAGGGGATAGGTCGCTGTGGCGTCGGCATCGAATTCCGTGCTGGCCCGTTCGATGACCGCCTGTTCGTCCTCGCGCTTCCCCTCGAAGAAGGGGTCCTCACAGACTGATTCGGGCAGGTATCCGTTGATGATCAACAGCTGGGATTCGATCCCCAGCTCTCCGAGGTCCGAGGCACTCCGCTGGATCTCGTCGATCGAGGAGTCTTCGGGCTTGCCGACGAAGGCAAAGGAGGTTTTCTCGCCGTCCTGCAGGGTGTCGATCGCCCGCTCGTAGTCTTTCTTTTTGTCCTCCATCGAGGCGGCTGGGCCGATACAGGTCGAGCCACCCTTTTCCAGTTCGGCGTTCCAGTCGGATGGCAGCTCCATCAGCCGGATCGTGTGGCCCGTCGGCGCGGTGTCGAAGACGACCACGTCGTATTCGGGTGACTCCATGAAGTCGACGAAGTTATCGAAAGCCGCAATCTCCTCGACACACGGGCTGTTGAGCTGTTCTTCGACCGCCTTGACCTGCTCGTCGTCAAGCAGCTCGCGCATCGGCTCGATGGTTTCCTGACGGTACTCTTCGGCAGCCTGATCCGGATCGATCTCGATGGCAGAGAGGTTGTCGATGTCGTCGATCGTGGTCACCTCGTGGCCGATCTCTTGGCCGAAGATGTCCGAGAGGTTCGGCGCGGGGTCGGTGGTGACCAGCAGGGTCTCGTAGTCGTTGTCGGCGAGCCACGTTGCCGTCGCACAGCTGACCGTGCTCTTGCCGACGCCGCCTTTCCCGCTGAAGAAGACGAACTCCGTGTCCTCGCTGTTCGGTTCGACGATCTCTCGGGCTGCAGTAGTGGTTTCGGTCATCTATTGTGCTTCCTGTGGTTGTACGCGCTGTTCCAGCGTTTCTGCGAGCTCGTCATAATCGAGGTACTCTTCTCTGGCGACGATCTCGTCGTCGACGACCGTGATCGGCAGGATCGAGGGGCCGTGCTCCTGGACGAGGTCGTAGATCCGCTGGGTCTCGAGGAACTCGTCGATGTTGTGTTGCATGTTCGCCCGGCTGATATCGACGTGCTCGAACTCCTCGTCGAGCTGGTCGAGTGCCGCGCTGACTTCGACGAGTTCGTCATCGGGATCCGGTCCACAGACGCCCGTCGAACAGCACATCGCCTCTTCGTACAGTTGTAGTTCGGTCATGGTGTATCGTGTCCGTTCAATCGTTCAGGCGTTTGCGATCGGAGCGTGAGGGGTTATCGATCGCGAGTCCGCCGAACTCGTTTGAGCAATTATTCATTCGTAGGCATAAACGCTTTGATCGCAGCACTCAACCGACGAACCCCTCGGTCGACCAGAAGTCGTCGTCGCCCTCGCAGCTCGCGGCGACACAGCGCGAGGCCGGCGCGCTCACGAGCACAAACGCGCTTTCCGTGTCGCTGTTTCTGATCTGGCGCGTGGCGCTTGGTTCGATCCATACGGCGTCGCCACTTTCCATCGTGATCTCGTCGTCGTCGATCACCACCGTCGCCTCGCCGTCGATCAGGATGTAGGTCTCCTCGTGGTCGTTCTCGGCGTGATCGTGAGGCATGTTTCGCCAGCCCGGATCGCAGCGGACCACGGACACACCGACCTGTTTGCTGTCAAGCGAATCGCTCAGTGCATGCATCGCGCCGGAGACTGGTTCGATCTCGTTGTAGTTGACCTGTTTGTAGGCGCTCATTCTCCCTGACACCTCGCGTTTCGGCGACAGGAACCCCGTGGCAGTTCGACGATCTCTCCCCGTTCGGTTCCGCTATCCATACGAACCATTCGTATGAGCAAATACTAAATTGTTCTGGTGTCCCTCAGAGAACCACCACCTCGCCACGCCAAAACGCTTAATCAACCATCCGTTCAAACTACCGGTATGTCATCTAACGACCGCCTCCAGCGATATCTCGCCGACGACCGGGGCAGTTGTACGCCGGGGGACGTTGCAGAGCGGATGGCCGAACTCGAGGAACTCGACGCAGCGACGGGTGGTTCGACGCTCGACGCCGACGTCGAACTGCTCTCTGCACTCGCCAACGAGACTCGATACAAAATCGTTCGAATGCTCCACGAAGCGGACGACGAGCTCTGTGTCTGTGAGTTTGGACCCCTGCTCGACGTCAGCGACAGCGCGATCAGTCACGCGCTCTCACAGCTGACTGAGGCTGGCCTCGTCACACGACGAAAGGACGGTAAATGGCGGAAGTATCGTGCGACATCGAGGGCGAATGCCGTGCTCGTCGCACTTGACGGCTCGCGACGCCTCTAGTTCTTCCTCTTCTCGCCCCGTAATTTAAATAGCATCTCGCCCCAGTATCGGGTAGATGGACGTCCGGGATCTGTCGCTCGCACCGAAGTACATCGAGCACTTCGAGACTCAGGGAATCGAGTCGCTGTACCCGCCCCAGGAAGCTGCTGTCGAGGCGGGAATCACTCGCGGCGAACGGGTCGTCGCGGCGATGCCGACCGCCAGCGGGAAGACGCTCGTTGCGCAGCTGGCGATGTTGTCGGCGGATGGCCCTGCGCTGTACGTCGTCCCGCTGCGGGCACTTGCCACGGAGAAGTACGACACGTTCGCCGAACTCCCGGATGTCAGCGTTGGCATCGCAACGGGTGATTACGACGCCGACGACGAATCCTTCGACGAGTACGACATCATCGTTGCGACGAGCGAGAAGGTCGATTCCGCGATCCGGAACGGGGCAAACTGGGTCGAAGCGATCGCCTGTGTCGTCGTCGACGAGGTACACCTCCTGAACGCTCACGGCCGCGGGCCGACGCTTGAAATCACGCTCGCGAAACTTCGCCGACTCGTCCCCGACCAGCAACTCGTTGCGCTCTCGGCAACGGTGGGTAACGCCGCGGAGATCGCAGACTGGCTCGACGCCGGGCTCGTCCGGTCGACCTGGCGACCGATCGATCTCAGAACCGGCGTCTACGACGACGGCGAGGTCACGTTCGACGATGGCACGACGCTGTCGATCGTCCCTGGCGACGAGCCACCGACGACGGCACTCGTCGCGGACACGATCGATGACGGTGGCCAGGCCCTCGTGTTCGTCAACTCACGACGCGAGGCCGAGACGCTCGCGCAGTCACTCGGCGTACACGGGTTCCGACAGGCACCAGATGTGGCAGCCGAAATCGGTACAGGTGCGACGACGAGCACCGGACAGGCGCTCGCGGAAGCGGCTGACGGTGGCGTTGCGTTTCATCATGCAGGGCTTCGCCCCGAACACCGTTCGATCGTCGAGCGTGCGTTCAGGGAGCGTGATCTCGCGGTCCTCTGTGCAACGCCGACGCTTGCGGCGGGTGTGAACGTCCCCGCACGGCGCGTGATCGTCCGCGACCACGAGCGGTTCACCGGCGACGGCTACGAACCGCTACCCATCCTCGAAGTGCATCAGATGTTCGGGCGGGCGGGACGCCCTGGCCTCGATCCCTATGGTGAGGCGATGCTGGTTGCGACGGGCGTCGACGCCGACGCGCTTTGCGAGCAATATATCGGTACTGAACCGGAGCGGGTCGAATCGAAACTCGACTCGCGCGAGGCGCTTCGCACGCACGTGCTCGCGACGCTCGCGGGCGGATTCGCCGGGGACCGAGCCGAACTCGACGCACTGCTCGCCTCGACGTTTTTCGCACACCAGCGCGATGCTGCCGAACTGACCGACCTCGTCGACGAGGTACTCTCGTATCTGGACGCGACCGGGATGATACGGCGCGACGACGGGCTCGTTGCCACCGATCTCGGTCGCCTCGTCTCACGGGTCTACGTCGATCCCTTGACCGGAGCGGCGGTCGTGGAAGCGCTGGGCACCGCGGCGACGATGGATCGGGTGACGACCCTGACGGTACTCGAAATCGTCTGTGATACCGAAGATATGAGCACCCAGTACGTTCGGACCGAGGAGGCTGGCCGTCTCAGCGAGTTCGCCATGCGCAACGCCGATCAGTTCACCAAACCGGTCCACGACTTCGAGGGGAACTTCCAGTCGTGGCTCGCGACGGTCAAGACCGCCCGGCTCCTCGACGACTGGATTGCGGGCGTCGGTCTTCCCGAACTGGACGAGCGCTACGGCGTCGCGCCGGGTGACATCCGACGGCTCGCCGAGCGCGCGGAGTGGCTGCTGTCAGCCACCGAAGTGATCGCCGAACACCTTTTGACTGGACCGACGCCGGGTATCGGCGCGGGTCAGGATTCGGAGACGGAATACGAGCCGGTGCTCGAACGGCTTCGGGAGACGCGACAGGCGCTGCTGGACGCGGCCGATGACTGATCGGGACGGCGGGAGTCAGCCGAGCACGCCCCCTTCGACGACGTATCGTTCCCACAGTAGCAGCGTCGGTGGCAGCACGATCACCGACAGCAGGAACGAGTAGAAGACACTGATCGACATCAGGATCCCGAACTGGCCGAGGATTGGGATTAGTGCCAGAGTAAGCGAGACCGCTCCCCCCAGCGTCGTTAGCATACTTCCGGCGAGCGCGCCGCCGGTTCCCTGTAGCGTGGTCATCAGCGACTCGAACCCGTCCTTACCGGTGTTGAACTCGTCAATAAATCGGTGTGTGACGTGTACCGAGTACGCGACACCTACACCGATCGTGATCGAGAGGACGGTCGCCGTCATGGCGTTGAACGGGATCCCCAGCAGCGGCATCGTCCCGACGAGCATGGCGACGGTCACTGCGATCGGCACCATGTTCGCCAGGCCAAGTGTCGCGTAGCCTTCGAGCACTCGGTAGATGATCATCAGGAAAACCGCGGTGAGCGAGAGCGCGAGTATGAGGCTCGTAATCGCGGAGTCGAAGATAAGATCCGAGATTCCCTGAAAGATCACGATCTGCCCGGTTGGGGTTGCCTGAAACCGGTAATCGTCGGCGATCGATTCGACATCGGAGCGGATGTCGGACTCCAGCGCGCCGGACTCGACGGAGTACACGACCTGTGTGCCACGCCTGTCATCTGTCAGATACTGATCCGCTCGATCGGCGAACGGCGACGCTTCGAGTTCGTCGTATATTTCGTCGAGGTTCCTGTCGGGAACGCCGCTGCCGGTCCGGTCGTTGCGTTCGACGAGCCGAGCGAACTCGTCGTCGTCCGCTGCGTACGCCTCGATCACCGTGATGAGACTCTCGGCTTCTGCTTCTCCGCCGTCATCGACGACCGTCGGCGGCGGATTCTGCCCGGCACGATAGATCGATTCGAGTGCGGCGTCGCTCTCCATCGGCCCTTCGACGTACACCGTGACCTCGTCCTCTTCGCCGGACTCGAAGTTGTCGTCGAGATAGTTCACCGTCTCCGTGAACGTGTATTCCGAGGGGGCCAGCGGCCCTGGCGCAGCAGTAACGTATTCCGGTAGTTCCTCGGGAGGTAGAAAGTCGTCGTCGTCGAAGGTCGTGTCGACACTGGTGGCCATCGCTCCAGCGCCAGCGGTTACAACAAGTGCCACCAGTAGGACGGCCACTGGTGCACGGTTGCCGATCACCGCTCCCTGTGGGAGCACTCGTCCGAGCAGCGATCCGTCCGAGCCAAGCGGCGACGTTCCGAAGTCCGGGATGCGAGTCCCTTCACGAAGCCTATCGAGGAGTACCTTGGCCGCAGGCATGAACAGCCCAAACACCAGAAACGTAAACACGACGCCGATACTGGCAACGATCCCGAACTCCCGAATCGGGCCGAGGTCGCTCGCTACGTTCGCTCCGAAGCCGATTACCGTCGTCCCGGCGACGATGAAGAACGCGACGAGTAACTGGTCAGTGGCCGCATCCATCCCTTCTGTGACGCCCTGTCCAGCGACTCGCTCCTCCCGATATCGGTTCACCGCATGGATCCCGAAATCCACGCCGATCGCCAGCAATAGCGGCGGAACGGCGATCATCATCTCCGAGAAGGGAATCCCAACGAGTCCGGTAAACCCGAACGTCCAGATCACGGTCATCGCCAGCGCCCCCAGTCCGAGCAGCAGGTCGATCGGGTCCCTGTACGCGACAACCAGGAAGACAAGGATCAGGAAGACGACCGCCGGAACGACGATTGCAAGCGAGTCTTCGATCACGTTCGCGAACTCCTCGTCGATCAGCCCACCGCTGAAGACGACGAACTCGCCACCCGCCGTAGCCGTGGCGCGTTCGGCCCGATCTTGCGCAGCGCCTTCGTCCACGTCTTCGGCGTAGGTCACGACTGTAATGGCTGCCGATGCCTCCCCGCTTCTCGCGTTGTAATCATCGCTGACGAGTTCCCGAAGCCCTGGCTCGTTGTCGAGCAACTCCCTCGTCGTTGTCTGTACTTCCCGGTCCGGCGTGGAGGCGATCACATCCCGTTGCTGTGCGGGAGTCTCCGCACCCGTATCGATCGTCTGTGCGACAGCGCCTGCGACGCTGCTGGTTCCCACGACCTCGAGATCCGGGTCTGCATCGAGCCGTGCCTGTGCTTCGAGGTTCCGTTCCAACCCGGCCGGCGTTAACACGCTTTGATCGCGCTGGATCAGCTGTGTCGATGGCTGGTCAGCCTCGAAGGGATCTCCGAACTGTTCGTCGACTTCGTCCTGCGCTGCCTGCGCTGGCACACCGTCGGTGAACTCTTCGGTTCCTTCCTCGCTCTCGATCGCGCCGAGCCCAGTCGCGAACACCGCTGTCACGGCTAGAAACGCCAGAACGACCATGAGCGGTCGTTCCGTGATTAGGCGGCCAAGCCGATCGACGCTCCGCTCGATGACGCTTTCGCCCATTATCGTTCCGTCTCGTCACCCGGACCGCTGTTCGGAAGCCGTGCCGCAATCCCGTCACGATATCGCCAGACGACGCCGACGACACCGACAAGCGCAACCCCGGCGAGGAGGCCAATCCGAAGCCAGTTGGTTCCCGGATCAGTCGCAGTGATCGCTACCCGGTAGGTATCGGAGAGTCGTGTATCTCCGTCAGCGTCGTCGTACTGGAAATCGACCCGAACCGGATAGCTCTTCTCACTCGCAGATCCCCCGACCGAGAGGTCGAATGTGATTGTCGTCGTTTCACCTGGTTCTAACTCCTCGATGAACGCTCTGTCGTCACCGCTATCGAGCGGATCGTTTGTGAAGAGTTTGGCCTCGACGTCGGTCATCCGCTCGCCGTACGTGTTCGTCACTTCGAGCTCGAGCTGACCGCTGTCGTCGATATCGAAACTCGCGTTTCTGGCCACTATCTCGAACTCCTCGCGCTCCTCACCGAGTTCAATGCGTGCATCTAATGCCCTGCTGGTCCGAATATCGTCGTCCGCATTTCGATATCTAACTTCCATCGGTAGCACTCGGTCTCCGGGCTCGGCGTCGCTACTGGCATCGACTCTGAACTGGAAGGCTGCACTCTCATTCGGCTCGAGCGATCCAACGTATCGGCTGTTCTCCCGCGGGGCGAGGTTCTCGTCGTCGCTTAACGCTGCAAACTCGTCACTTGGGTCGTCGGTAAACCGGACAACTGCGTTTTCGACTCTCTCGTCTCCGGCGTTCGTAACGGTGCCGTTCACGATTCCGTCGTCGCCGACGCTGACCGTGCTGTTGAGATCGTCGAGAGTGAAACGCTGCTCGTCCGCAACGGTTGCGCCGAGGATCAGTTGCCGTGATGACTGGTCGACGCCCCGCTCGTCACGAAACTCGACCGTCGCACGGAGTGCATTTGACTGTGGCGTCGCCTCCTCGCTTACACGGACTTTGACATCAACTGTCTCTTGGTCCCCATCTGCGAGTTCCCCGATGTACACTTCGTTGGCGACAGTCCCGGAGTCATCGGCGTCCGAGACGGCCCCGCCTGGAAGGCCGCCGAAATCAGGCAATTCCTCGTCGCCCGCATCCGGGAATGCCTCGACGCCCGGATCGGGTGCCTCGAACCGTATAACTGCACTGTTGGCCGGTTCTGCTCCCGTGTTGGTCACGTTGACGGTTGCGGTCCGGGTATCGCCCACCCTGAACTCGCTGTCCTCGATATCCCCATCGAACCGGGCGACTTTGTCGACCTGCAGCTCGACTGTCTCGGTTTTCGAGACGGTGACCTCGTCGTCTGCACCGTCCTCGTCGTCGACTGCTGGCGTATACGTGTACGTAACATTGACTGGGGCCTCGTACGTTCCGGCCTTTACGTTCTCGTCAACTGCCACAGTAAAGCTCGCTGACTGAATAGCATCCTGTGGCATGTTCTGGAGGGGTTGTTTCTCCGTTTTGACGTCTATCGGCAGGTCGCTGTCACCCATCTCGATGCTCATGTTCCGTGCGGTCGTAACATCGCCTTCCGCGCCCGGTGGCCCATCGTCATCATCGACGCTACCCTGATTCTGCAGGTCGACCGTCACCGTTTGTTCTTCGCCCGGTTCCACGAACGGATCCGGTGCGTAGACTTCGATCTCCGGGCTGCCGGTCGTCTCGTCCGCCACTGCGAGCCCGACGAGAGCGACTCCGGCGAGAAACACCACGAGTAATGCAGCCCTAACCCTGTTCATA
>LFFM01003310.1_pt1 | contig 10226 bp, 9 predicted proteins | sample 643131 | NCBI WGS metagenome assembly LFFM01 (sample SAMN03777445, study PRJNA286221) | soda lake metagenome | biome: soda lake; feature: Kulunda steppe; material: water; isolation source: sample Tc-Br brine of Tanatar trona crystallizer | place: Russia: Kulunda steppe | collected 2011-07 | reverse complement strand
TCGACGTACGTCCCCGACCTGCGCGAGCGGGCCACGTTCGACGCCGGCGCGTACCTGGCTGCCCTCGAGGAGGGGGTGATCGATGAAGGCCACGTCCACGCCGAGCTCGGCGAGGTCGTCGCCGGCGAGGCTCCCGGCCGGACGGCGGACGAGGAGATCACCCTCTTCGACAGCGGCGGAACGGGCATCGAGACGGCCGCCGCGGCGCACATGCTCTACGAGAAAGCGAGCGAGGCGGGACTCGGCTCGACCATCGCGATCGCTCCCGCCAGCGAGGCGCTGACGGGCAGGCTCCCCGAGGAGTAGCCCGTTCGACTCACGTCGGGAGGTCACACGACTGCCGATCCGCTCGGAGGCAACGCGGTCGGAACCCACCTCCACAGGCCGCGCGGTCGGAACCCGCGACGACGGCCGCTACAGCCCGAGTATCTCGCGAGCCTCGGCCGGCGTCGCGAGCTCGCGGTCGAGTTCGTCGGCGATCCGGACGGTCCGGCCGACCAGCTGGGCGTTTCCCTCGGCGGGTTCGCCCTTCCGGTAGTAGAGGTTGTCCTCCATCCCGACCCGGACGTGTCCGCCCATGACGATCCCCATCGTCGTCAGCGGGAGCTGGTGGCGGCCGATCGCCAACACGTTGAAAATCGAGTTCTCCGGGAGGTTGTCGATCATGTTCAGCATGTTCGCCGGGGTCGGGCGGGTGAGCGTCCCCGGGCCGAAGATGAGGTTGATGTAGTACGGTGGATCGACCAGCCCCGTCTCGATCAGACGGTAGACCTCGTTGAGGTGGCCGTTGTTGAACACCTCCATCTCTGGTTTGATCCCTTTCTCTTGCATCTCCGCGGCCAGCGTCTCGATGATGTGGCGGGTGTTCTCGAAGGTGACGTGCTGGTAGCGGTTCATCGGTCCCATATCAAGCGACGCCATATCCGGCAGCGGATCGGTCCGGATCCCCTGTGCGCGCGTCTCGAGCGAGAGGCCGGTGCCGCCCGTGGTGTTCTGGACGATGACGTCCTCACACTGCTCCCTGACGGCCGCGTTTATCTCCTGTAGCCGGCCGGCATCGCGCTCGCCGCGCTCGTCCCGACCGTGGAGGTGGACGATCGCGGCGCCCAGTTTCTCACACTCCCGGGCGGCAGCGGCGATCTCCTCGGGTTGTTCGGGCAGGTTCGGGTTCGCCTCTTTCCCCTGCACGCCGCCGGTCGTCGGCACCGTCACGATCAGCTTCTCGCCGTCGAGGTACTCCTGGTAGCCCATCGCCCTCCACACCGCCCCCCACTCACAAAAACGTTATTGGACGGGTGGCCGACTGGGCGGTATGGATCGAGATCCAGGCGGAGCCGACGGATCGACGCCGTCGACGATCGCGGTTATCGGTGCCGGGACGATGGGGCGGGGGATCGCGGCGGCTACGGCCGCCGGGGGGCTCCCGGTCGCCCTGTTCGACGTCGAGGAGTCGGCACTCGAGAGCGCCCGCGAGTGGATCGCCGACGCGGCCGCCAGGCTCGTCGACGCCGGCGTCGTGGCCGCCGACGGGCCGGCGGCGATCACGGAGCGGGTCGGCTACGTTACGTCGATCGCGGACGCCGTCGCGGACGCCGACCTCGTCGTCGAGGCCGTCCCCGAGGACCGCGGGATCAAAGTCGAGACCTACGAACGGATCGAACGGCACGCGCCGACGGAGGCCGTCGTCGCGACGAACACCTCCTCGCTGCCGCTCGCGGATCTCGAGGGCGCGTTCGAGGAGGCCGGACGCTTCTGTGGCGCCCACTGGTTTCACCCGGCACACGTCGTCCCAGTCGTCGAGGTCGTCTACGGCGAGTCCACGACCGACGCGACGGTCGACCGGACGTGTGCGTATCTCGAGGCGATCGGCAAGGATCCGGTCGTCCTCGAGCGCGACCTGCCTGGATTCATCGCCAACCGGATGCAGCTCGCGCTCAACCGGGAGGCGTGGGCCCTCGTCGAAGCCGGCGTCGCGAGCGCCGAGGACGTCGACAGAGCCGTCAAGGGGAGTTTCGGCTTCCGGCTCCCCGTGCTCGGCGTCCTCGAGAAGGACGACCACGCGGGTCTCGACGTCCACCACAAGGTGATGGAGGAACTCCTTCCCGACATCGATCGTCGCACGGAGCCGCCGGCGGTCCTCGAGGAGCTCGTCGAGGCGGGACGGCTCGGCGTGAAATCCGGCCGCGGCGTCTACGACTGGTCCGCAGTGAGCGAGGCGGACCTCTCCACACTGCGTGACGACCGGCTGCTCGAACTCCTCGAGGTGTACGAGACCGCCAGGGACGTCCGCGAGGACCTCGAGACCGCCGGCGACGTCTGAACAGCGGGGGCATCGACGACGAACGGACGGAATCGCCGACGGCGCGCGGGGCCGATCGGACGGCGCGCGGGACCAAGATCCCCGGGACGGGGGATCGACGACAGGTTATATAACGGACGGGCGCGATTGTCCGGCTGATGTATCACGTGATCGTTCCGGTCGACGTCGACGAGAATCGGGCGGCGAGATCCGCACGGTACGTCGTGAACCTCGTGGACGACGGACCGGTCGAGGACCCCGACCGTCTCACAGTTACCGTGTTCAACGTGTTCAAAGAGTTCGAGGCCGTCGACGAGGGCGGCAAGGTCGACTCAGCGGAGCTGTTCGACGAGGACGACTACCCCGACGCAGCCCTCGAGGTGAAGTCGACGCTCGAGGCGGCCGGCCTCGCGGTCGATCTCGCCAGACGCCACGGCGAGCCGGCCGAGGAGATCATCGCGTACGCCGCGGAGGTCGACGCCGACGAGATCGTCATGGCCCCCCGGAAACGCTCGACGGTCGGCAAGGCGATGTTCGGCAGCGTCGGCCAGGAAGTGATAATCGACGCCGACAGGCCGGTCGTCGTCGTCTGATCGAACGCCAGGGAAGCTCTTTCCGGAGAGCGGAATTCGATCGCCGCGAGCGACTCGATCGACGGTCGTCGCGCTCTCGCGGCTCAGAACCCGATCGCCGCGCCGTCCTTCCGTGGATCCGATCCCCCGGAGAGGACGCCGTCGTCGTTGCGGGCGATCTGTCCCCCGCCGAAGTGCGCCGGCGGCATCACCCGCAGCTCGTGGCCGCGTCTGGCCAGCTTCGTCAGGACGGGGTCGTCGAACCGGCTCTCGACGGCCAGCTGACCGTCGACCTGGTAGCGCCACCGCGGGAAGTCGACGGCCTCCTGGATCGACATCCCGTCGTCTATGAGGTTCATCAGCACCTGGAGGTGTCCCTGGGGCTGCATGAACCCCGCCATCACGCCGAACGCCGCCCAGTCGTCGTCGGCGAAGCGGGCGATCCCCGGGATCAGGGTGTGGAAGGGTCGTTTGCCGGGCTCGATCCGGTTCGGGTGGTCGGGGTCGAGCGAGAACGAACTCCCCCGGTTCTGGAGGGCGATCCCGGTGTCGCCGGCGACGATCCCGCTCCCGAAGTCGGTGAACCGGGAGTTGATGTAGCTGACGACGTTGCCGGCCTCGTCGGCGACGGTCAACAGGACGGTGTCGGCGTCCTCCGCTCGACCGTCGGCGAAGCCGACCTCGACGTCTTCGGTCGCCTCCTCGCCGATCTCGTCGGCCCGTTCGGCCGCGTACGACTTCGAGGCGAGCGGCGGGACGTCCTCGAACTCGGGGTCGGTAACGTACCGGTGGCCGTCGGCCATCGCACGTTTCATCGCCTCGACCGCGAGGTGGATCCGCTCGGGCGAGCCGGCGGGGTGGTCGCCGGCACCGACCGCCGCGGCGATGTTGAGCGCCTCGAGGGCGATCAGCCCCTGGTTGTTCGGCGGCAGCTCGTGGATCTCCGCGCCGCCGTAGGTCGTGCTCACGGGGTCGACGAACTCGGGTTCGAACGCGGCGAGGTCCTCGACGGTCAGGAGCCCTCCCTCGGACTGGACCGCCTCGGCGATCGACTCGGCGATCGCCCCCTCGTAGACGACGTCGGCTCCCTCCTCGGCGATCGTCCGCATCGTCTCCCCCAGCTCGGGGAGCGTGACCGACTCGCCGACCCGTGGCGCCCGGCCGCCGGGGAGGTACGCCTCGCGGGCGTTCTCCCCGCGGAGGACGTCCGCCGCCTCGGCCCACTGGTCGGCGATGATCTCCGAGACGGGATACCCCTCGGTGGCGTACTCGATCGCGGGCTCGAGAACCCGGCCCAGATCGAGCGCGCCGAGCGTTTCGATGGTCCGTTCCCATCCCCGGGCGGTTCCGGGAACGGTCACCGCCAGCGGCCCGTGGACCGGCATCTCCGCGTCCTCGGGCTCACAGCCCTCGTCCTGGGCGACCAGCTCGCGGGTCCGCTCGAGGGTCGCCGCCGCGGGCGCGCCGCCACAGCTGCGAAAGCCCCCGACCTCGCCGTCGGCGGTCCGGTAGAGCGCGAAGACGTCGCCGCCCAGCCCCGTCGAGGTGGGCTCGACGACGTTCAACACCGCGGCGGTCGCGACCGCGGCGTCGAAGGCGTTCCCACCCTCCCGGAGGATCGCGGCCCCGGACTCGGCGGCCAGGGGCTGGCTGGTTGCGACGACGCCACGCGGCGCGTACACCGTCGATCGGCGCGAGCTGAACAGGTCGAGGTCCGGATTGCCGTCCATACCACCCCCACTGACAGCGGGAAGCAAAAGGGTTGGTATTGGGGCGACCGACCGGGCGGGCGGCCGACGACGGATCGGTTCCGACTCAATCCTCGAGACGCTCGATGAGCTCGACGACGTACCCTTCGGGGTCGGTGACGAACGCGATCCGGACGTCGAGATCCTCGATCGTCGTGGGTCCGTCGACGACCTCGCTGTCGAACTCCGCCGTGAGTCGGTCGATCGTGGCGTCGACGTCGGCGGCGGCGACCGCCAGGTGATCGATTCCCGAGGGGTCGGGCTCCCGGTCGGTGCCGTCGTGTCTGAACTGGATCTGGGCGTCGCTCTCGCCGCCGACGAAGTAGTTCCTCACGCCGTCGCGTTCGAACTCCCGCTCTAGGGCCAGCCCGAGCCCGTCCTCGTAGAACGCGAGCATCGATTCGACGTCGTCCACCCAGATCGCGGTGTGTAACACGTCCATGCGAACCGAACACGAGCACACGGCAAAAAGCTATCGAGGATGGCGTCACGCCGGCCGGGCCGGCCGAAACACCGAACTACTTTACTACGCAGCCGGTACTGACGGTATGGCTTTCAGCCTCACGGACGAGCATCGAGCGATTCGCCAGGCCGTACGGGAGTTCGCCGAAGAGGAGATCGTTCCGGTCGCACGGCAACACGACGAGGAGGGTCGTTACCCGGAAGCGATCCGACGGACGGCCGCCGAGTACGACTTCGTCGCCCCGAACATCCCGATCGAGTACGGCGGTGCGGGGATGGACAAGCTCTCGACCGTGCTGGTCGTCGAGGAGTTCTGGCGGGCCGACCCCGGCATCGGCTCGGCGGTCGGCAGTGCCGGCTTCGGCACAGACATGATCGTCGAGTTCGGCGACGAGTGGATGAAAGACGAGTGGCTGCCGGCGATCGCCGCCGGCGACGCCGTCTCCGCGTCGGCGATCTCAGAGCCGGCCCACGGCTCGAACGTCGCGGGCATCGAGACCCGCGCAGAGCGCGACGGCGACGAGTACGTGATAAACGGTACGAAGATGTGGATCACCAACGGCACCGTCGCCGACGTCGCCGTCGTGATGGCCAAGACCTCCCCCGGCGAGAGCCACCGCGGTATCACCGCCTTCCTCGTCCCGACCGACACCGAGGGGTTCCGGCCGGAGAAGATAGACAACAAACTCGGTATTCGGGCGTCGGATCTCGCCGAGATCGTCCTCGATGACGTCCGTGTACCCGCAGAGAACGTCATCGGCGAGGTCGACCGCGGGTTCTACCAGCTCATGGAGTTTTTCGCCTCCGGACGGACGAACGTCGCGGCCCAGGCCGTCGGCGCGGCCCAGGGAGCCCTCGACGCCGCGATCGAGTACGCGGGCGAGCGCGAGCAGTTCGACCGGGAGATCGCCGAGTTCCAGGCGATCCGCCACAAGCTCGCCGAGATGGCGACGTCGGTCGAGGCCGCCCGCTCGCTGACCTACCGCGCCGCGACGGCCGTCGAGGACGGCGACCAGGAGATCGCCGCGAAGTTCTCGAGTATGGCCAAACTGTTCGCCAGCGAGCACGCCGTCGACGTCGCCGACGACGGGATCCAGATCCACGGCGGCGCCGGCTACGTCACCGACCACCCCGCGGAGCGATACTACCGGGACGCCCGGATCACGAAGATCTACGAGGGGACGAGCGAGATCCAGAAGAACATCATCGCCGACCGGCTGCTCTGATCGGCAACGCTCCGTCGACGGAGCCGGGATCGTCTACCGCCGACGAGCACGGGCCCACGTACCGACGATGGGAACGCTTTTGCCCGCAGTCCGGAATGAGCCGCACATGCAGATCGCAGTGCTCGGCGCCGGAAGTATGGGACACGGGATCGCTCAGGTGTCCGCGATGGCCGGCCACGAGGTCGTCCTGCGGGACATAGAGGAGTCGTTCGTCGAGGACGGGCTGGCGGGGATCCGCGAGAACCTCCAGGGCGGTGTCGACCTGGGGAAAGTCACCGAGACGGAGATGACGGCCACCTTAGAACGGATCGAGGGGGAGACCGACCTCGCGGCGGCGGTCGCCGACGCCGACCTCGTCGTCGAGGCCGTCCCCGAGGAGATGGCGCTGAAAAAGGAGGTGTTCGCGGACGTCGAGGCCGCCGCGCCGGCGGGGGCGGTGATCGGGACGAACACCTCATCGCTTCCGGTCACCGAACTCGCCTCGACGCTGGATCGACCCGGGCGGGCCGTGGGGCTGCACTTTTTCAACCCGCCACACCTGATGGATCTCGTCGAGGTCGTGATCGCCGAACAGACCGACGCCGACACCGAGTCGTTCGCCGTCGACTACGTCCGCGAGATCGGAAAGGAGGAGGTCGTCGTCCGGGACAGCGCTGGCTTTGCGAGCTCGCGGCTGGGCGTCGCACTCGGCCTCGAGGCGATCCGGATGGTCGAGGAGGGCGTCGCGGAGCCGGAGGCCATCGACACCGCGATGGAGCTCGGCTACAACCACCCGATGGGGCCGCTCGAACTCGTCGACCACGTCGGGCTCGACGTTCGCCTCGACGTCGCCGAACACCTCCGGGAGGAGCTCGGCGAACGGTTCAGGCCGCCCCAGGAGCTCCGCCGGAAGGTGCGAGCCGGGAAGCTCGGCAAGAAGACCGGCGAGGGATTTTACGTCTGGGAGGACGGCGAACGCGTCGGGACGAGCGGAGGTGAGGACGATGAGTGAGCTCGCCGACGAGTACGGGCTGTTGTCCGTGGCGGTCGGCGAGCACGCCGACCGGGTGGCCACGATCGCCATCGATCGCCCCGACGCGCGAAACGCCATGAACGGGCAGGTCCGCGAGGAGCTGAAAGACGCCCTGGCGACGGCCGAGGACGACGACCGCGTCCGGGTGATCGTGCTCACGGGTGCCGAGGGCTCCGGGGCGTTCGTCGCCGGCGCGGACGTCACCGAGTTCGCCGAGCGGACTCCCCTCGATCAGCGGGAGGCGAGCGCCCGTCCCCGGGTCTACGAGGCCGTCGACGAGCTCTCAAAGCCCGTCATCGCCCGGCTCAACGGCCACACGCTGGGTGGCGGCTGTGAGCTCGCCCAGGCGTGTGACGTCCGGATCGCCGCCCGCGGCGCGAAGATCGGCCAGCCGGAGATCAACCTCGGGATCATCCCCGGCGGCGGCGGCACCCAGCGGCTCCCGCGGCTGGTCGGCGAGGGGCAGGCGATGCGACTGATCCTCTCGGGCGAGTTGATCGACACCGAGGAGGCCGCGGAGATCGGACTCGTCGACGAGGTCTGTGACGAGGACACCCTCGACGAGCGGGTGTACGGGCTGGCGGGGACGATGGCCGAAAAGAGCCCCGTCGCCCTCGAGTTCGCCAAGGACGCGATCCGGGCGAGCTCGCGGATGGGTCTCGAGGAGGGTCTCGATTACGAGACACAGCTGTTCTTCCAGCTGTTCGCGACCGAGGACATGCGCGAGGGCGTCGAGGCCTTCCTCGAAAAGCGGGAGCCGGAGTTCTCCGGGAAGTGATCGGGGCCGACTCGACCGCGATCGAGCTCGGGGAGGCATCGATCGATCTCAATCGGCCCCGGAGACGCGCAGATGGGTCTTCAACCGATTCTGGAGACCCATCGACACCCCTCAGCCGATTCTGGAGACCCATCGATCACACCTCAACCGATTCTGGAGGCTCATCGGACACCCCTCAGCCGAGCCCGAATACGGACCGGTCAGTCCTCCGGTATCGACACCGTCAGGAGGATCATCCCGCCGCCGAGGACGGCCAGGAAGAGAAACGCCTCGTCGAAGAAGTCGAAGTCCGCCGCCGCGCCGAAGGCGACGGGGCTGAGCGAGGCGATCAGAAACGAGACCGTCCGCAGGACGCCAAACCCCGTCCCGCGGACCTCATCCGGCAGCGTCCGCAACAGGAACGGCTCGGTCACCGTCGCCTGGCCGAGGACCGTACTCGCGAGGATCGTGACCACCACCAGCCCCGCGAGGCTGTCGACGAACGGGAGCGCCACGAACGCGAGGATCGGTCCGGTGGCGATCACCACGAGCGACCGTCTGACGCCGACCCGGTCGAACGCGCCCCCCGAGAGCGGTTTGATCAGGATCCCGAGCGCGAAAAAGAGCCCGAACAGCACGCTCGCGACCGTGGTCGAGAGCCCCTTCACCTCGATCAGGTAGGTCGGATAGAAGCTCGTAAACGCCTGCCAGATGCTGAGTCCGAACAGGAAGACGCCGGCCGGGAAGACGATCGATCGCTGTCTCAACACGGCGAGTAGCTCGCGGACCCCCTGCAGGGAGAAGCCGTCGTCGTCCTCGTCGGGCTCGTCTTTCGTCGCTGGCGTGACCCACCAGAGGACGACGCCGACGAGCAGGAAAAGCGGGATAACGAAGCCGAAACCGAGTTGCCAGAGGCCCGCGGCCGCGATGGCGCCGGCGATCGGCGGCAACACCGACTGCCCCCCGTCCTGGGAGGCCGCCGTCAGGCCGTTGGCCGCCCCGAGCTGTTCCGGGTACAGCCCCGGGAGAATCGTGTATCTGGCGACGGCGTACAGCGCGGTCCCGAAGCCGAACATCGCGGTGGCCACAAAGAGGACGACCGTCGAGCCGGCGGTGATCACGAGCGCGATCGTCACTGCGGAGGCGACCATACTCCCCGCCAGTATCAGCCGTTCCCCGAAGCGGTCGGCGAGCATCCCGCCGGGGAGCTGACCCAGCGCGTACGCCAGAAACAGGACGGTGAGCAACAGCCCCGAGGCGGTCAGACCGAGGTCGTACGCCTCCCGGAGGTAAGGCAACAGGACGGGGTAGATCATCCGGACGCCCATCGAGAGAAACCAGCCGCCGGCGATCGCGAGCAGGATCTTCCCGCGTCCGTCCGACCGGAGGCCACGGAGCTGAGTTCGGAGAACCGAGAGAAATTCGGGCGATCGTGGGTTCACTTACGATCGCTTTCCCGGTAGCGTGTATAAATGTTCTGTATCCGCCCCGTCGGCGATTCCGGACCGTGGCGTGGCCAACTCGTTCGACCGTCCCGAACCACTGCACGGTCCGGTCGACGGTTTCGAGCCCAGGCGTGGGCGGATCCGCGGACGTCGGGTCGGCCCGTCGCCCGTCACGTCGTTCCGCGGGCGTCGGGTTGGCTCACCGCATCGTCTGGCCACCGTTGACGTTTACGGTCTCGCCGGTGACGAACGGGGCGTCCCGGAGGAACGCCGCCGCTCCGGCGACGTCCGCGGGCTCGCCGAGGATCTCGAGTGGGACCGACTCACGGCGCTCCTGACGTTCGGCCTCGGTGTAGGAGGCCGCGGTCATGTCGGTGAGGATGAAGCCGGGGGCGACGGCGTTGACGCGGATGGCTGGAGCGAACTCGGCGGCGTGGCTCTTCGTGAGCGCGATAACCCCGGCTTTCGAGGCGGCGTAGTGGGGTTCGTACGACGCCCCCGTGTGACCGAGCACCGACGAGAGGTTGACGACGGAGGGGCCTTCCGGAGCCGTCGACTCCCGGAGGTGGGGGAGGGCGGCCCTGGTGACGGCGTAGGTGCCGGTGAGGTTGACGTCGACGAGCCGGCCGAACGCCTCGGGGGTGAGCTCGGCTGTGGAGGTGTGGTCGTTGACGCCGGCGTTGTTGACGAGGTGATCGAGCCCGC
>LFFM01003309.1_pt1 | contig 10226 bp, 9 predicted proteins | sample 643131 | NCBI WGS metagenome assembly LFFM01 (sample SAMN03777445, study PRJNA286221) | soda lake metagenome | biome: soda lake; feature: Kulunda steppe; material: water; isolation source: sample Tc-Br brine of Tanatar trona crystallizer | place: Russia: Kulunda steppe | collected 2011-07 | reverse complement strand
GCCTCGAGAAACCGGCGCTGGCAGTCGGTCAGGGCGTCGATGCCGACCCCCAGCGTTTCCAGCTTGAGGCGGGCCACCTCGGCGTCGACCTCGTCGGGAACCGGATGCACGCCGGCGCGGAGCTGGTCGCGGTGGCGCAACAGGTCGTCCGCGGCCATGAATTGCATCGCGAAGGTCTGGTCCATGACCTCGGCCGGGTGACCCATGGCCGTCGGGGCGGCCAGGTTCACCAGGCGACCTTCGCAGACCAAGTGGATCTCGCGGCCGTCGCTCATGCGGAAGGCCTCGATACCCGGTCGCGCCGGATAGCGGGATTCGGCCTGCTGGGCCAAGCCCGCGGCGTCGATCTCCACGTTGAAGTGCCCGGCGTTGGCCAGGATCGCGCCGTCGCGCATGCGCGCAACGTGCTCGGCGCGGATGACATCCCGGTTGCCCGTGGCGGTGATGAAGAAATCACCGACGCCGGCGGCCTCCTCCATGGGGCGCACGGCGAAACCGTTCATGTGGGCGCGTAGCGCCCGGCGTGGTTCGACCTCCGTGATCGTCACCTGCGCCCCCCAGGTGCGGGCCTTGTGGGCGATCCCCACGCCGCAGTCACCGTAGCCGCAGATCACGACCTGCTTTCCGGCGAGCAGCAGGTTGGTTGTCAGCATCAGGTTGGTTAGTGCCGACTCGCCGGTGCCGTGGATATTGTCAAACTCGTGCTTCATCGGTGTGTGGTTGACGGCGTAAGCCGGGAAATGCAGAGCGCCCTCGGCCGTCATGGCCTGGATCCGCTGCACACCGGTGGTGGTCTGCTCGCAGACCCCACGCAGCCCGTCCAGCAGCTCGGGGCGCTGGTGAACGAGTCGTGCGGTGAGTTCGGCGGCGTCATCCAGGATCAGGTTGGGCTGGTGATCCAGGGCGCGGCCGTGGAGCCGGGCCAGCTCCGCCTCGCTGACACCGCGCCGGGCGTAGCCGCTGATCCCGGGTTGCTCATTGAGTGCCGCGACCACATCGTCCTGGCTGGAACCGGGTTCACTGCCGGTGAATACGACTTCGGCGCCGGCTGCGGCGAGTGTCTCCAGAAAGACGCCGGTTTTCGCCTCGATGTGGGAACAGACCGCGATGCATAGGCCTTCGAAGGGGCGTGTCTCGCGGTAGCGCTCGCGCAGGGCTTTGTGGACCGGCATATGGGCGCGGGCCCAGGCAAGCTTCTGATGGCCAGGCTCGGCACTGGTCGTCGTGGTCATGGGAACCTCAATCCTGATCAGCGGGTGGATGGCGCGCCGCGGCGGCGGCGCAGACACCCGTCGATGCGCACGGCTTGGATGCCGGCGCTGAAGTTCGAGGCTGCTGAACGACGGGTGAATATAGTACGATTCGCGCCCTTAGTATCCGGAGGTGCTCATGGAGATCAACCCGCTGCTTGAACAAATCGAAGATCTGCAAGGGCGTTTCGAGGCCCTGAGGGGGTATCTTTGACGAAGCCGGCAAACGCGAACGGCTTGAGGAAGTCCTGCGTGAGCTGGAGAACCCCGACGTCTGGAGCGACCCGGAGCGGGCCCAGGGGCTGAGCCGCGAGCGCTCTCAGCTGCAGTCCGTCCTGAGCACCCTCGAGGAGATCGGCGGGGTGCTCGATGACGCCGGCGAGATGGTCGCCATGGCCCGGGAGGAGGGCGACGAGGAAACTCTTGAGGCGGTCCAGGCGGATGTCCAGCGCGTCGCCACGCACATCGAGACCCTGGAGTTCCGACGCATGTTCTCCGGAGAGATGGACGCGTCCAATGCGTTCCTCGATATCCAGGCGGGGTCAGGCGGAACGGAGGCCCAGGACTGGGCCGAGATGCTGCTTCGGATGTATCTGCGCTGGGCCGAGGCCCGCGGCTTCGACACCGAGGTCATCGAGGTGACGGCCGGCCAGGAGGCGGGAGTCAAGAGCGCCACGATCAAGGTTTCCGGCGAGTACGCCTTCGGCTGGCTGCGCACGGAGACCGGGGTTCACCGTCTGGTGCGCAAGTCGCCCTTTGACTCCGGCGGTCGCCGCCACACCTCGTTCTCCTCGGTGTTCGTGTCGCCGGAGATCGACGACGAGAATGTCGATATCGAGATCGACCCGTCGGATCTGCGCGTGGACGTCTTCCGCGCTTCCGGCGCAGGTGGCCAGCACGTCAATACCACCGAGTCGGCGGTCCGCATCACCCACGAACCCACCGGCGTCGTGGTGCAGTCGCAGAACGATCGATCGCAGCACAAGAACCGTGCCACGGCGATGAGTCAGCTGCGCGCCAAACTCTACGAGCTGGAGATGCAGCGCCGCCGTGCCGAGGCCGAAGCCCAGGAAGAGACCAAGTCCGATATCGGGTGGGGGAACCAGATCCGCTCCTACGTCCTCGATCAGTCCCGGATCAAGGATCTGCGGACGGGAATCGAGATCGGCAACACGCAGGCCGTGCTCGACGGCCACCTCGACCCGTTCATACAGGCGAGCCTCAAGGCCGGCCTCTGACGCTCGCCCCTGACACTGCCCGGAGTCAACGGATGTCCGAAAGCGACGAGAACAAGCTCATCGCCCAGCGCCGCGAGAAGCTGCAGGGTCTGCGCGATGCGGGCCAAGCCTTCCCCAACGATTTCCGCCGTGACGCGCTGGCCGCCGACCTTCACGAGCGCTACGGCCCGCTGGACGAGGAGGCCCTGGAGCAGGAGGGCGCTCGAGTCACGGTCGGCGGGCGCATGATGGCCAAACGGGTCATGGGCAAGGCGAGCTTCGCGCAGCTCCAGGACAGCTCGGGGCGGATCCAGCTCTATCTGCGCCGGGATGACCTGCCCGAGGGGGTCTACGCCGCGTTCAAGAGCTGGGACGTGGGCGATATCGTCGGCGCGACCGGGACGGTGTTCCGGACGAACAAGGGGGAGCTTTCCATCCATTGCGATCAGGTCCGGCTCCTAACGAAATCGCTGCGGCCGCTGCCGGAGAAGTGGCACGGGCTGACCGATCACGAGATCCGCTATCGCCAGCGCTACCTGGATCTAATCGTCAACCAGGAGAGTCGGCGCGTCTTTGCCCTGCGCACCCGCGTACTCGCTGCCCTGCGCCGTTTCCTGGATGGCCGCGGTTTCATGGAGGTGGAGACACCGATGATGCAGCCGATCCCCGGCGGAGCCGCGGCGCGACCTTTCGTGACCCACCACAACGCCCTCGGCCGGGATCTCTATCTGCGCATCGCGCCGGAGCTCTACCTCAAGCGGCTCGTCGTGGGGGGCTTCGAGCGTGTCTACGAAGTCAACCGAAACTTCCGGAACGAGGGGGTTTCGACCCGCCACAACCCGGAATTCACCATGCTGGAGTTCTATCAGGCCTTTGCCGACTACCACGACCTGATGGACCTTACCGAGGAAATGCTCCGGCATCTGGCTGAACAGGCGCTCGGAAGCGGGCAGGTAACCTGGCAGGGCGAGACTTATGATTTCACTTCAACATTCGAGCGTATCTCTCTGATTGAAGCGGTTCTTCGGTACAATCCTGACCTCACGGCCGAGGAACTCGCGGATCGCGAGCAGGCGGCCCGGGCGGCCGAGGCGCGCGGGATCGAGGTGAGCTCCGGCGACGGGCTGGGCAGGATCCAGGCGGCCCTGTTCGAGGAGACGGCTGAGCCTCGGCTCCACGGCCCGGTCTTTGTAACCGATTACCCCAAGGAGGTATCCCCCTTGGCTCGCCCGCGGGACGACGAACCCTTCTACACTGAGCGTTTTGAGTTGATCGTCGGTGGTCGCGAGATCGCCAACGGTTTCTCTGAGCTTAACGACGCCGAGGACCAAGCGGATCGCTTCCGTGCCCAGGCGGCGGAGCGGGATGCCGGGGATCAGGAGGCGATGCACTACGACGGCGACTATATCCGTGCCCTGGAGTACGGGCTGCCGCCGACTGCCGGGGAGGGCATCGGGATCGACCGCCTGGTCATGCTGCTCGCTGACTGCGATTCGATCCGCGACGTCCTGCTATTCCCCGCCATGCGCCCGGAGTCGTAGGGCGGCGGTTCAGGTGCCGGCCTCGCGGAGGAGGTGCAACGGCTGTCCGTTCACGCTCAGCGATGCGGGGCCGGACAGCTGTGCCTCGCGCAGCGAAACGAGGGCCGTGAACCCCTGCGGCGCACCCGCTGCGCAGACGACGTGGCCGGCCAGCTGGTTGTCGGCATCACGGACCTCGCTGCCGTCCGCCGGCGCATCTCCGGTGCCCCGGGCGCGGAACATGCGCTGCTTGACCTTGCCGCGGTAGTGCGCCCGCGCCACCACCTCCTGCCCCGGGAAGCATCCCTTGCTGAAGCTCACGCCACCAAGGCGATCGAGATTCACCATCTGCGGGATGAACAGTTCCCGGCCCGGGGCGCGGATCTCGGGCTGTCCGGCAAGGATTTCCAACGCCCGCCAGGTCTCTTCGTCGGTCGGCGGCAGGTGTTCGGCAAGCACGCCCTCTACCGCGGCCACCGGGGCCGCCGGTCCGACCACCCAGTAGCGCTCCGGCGCACCGGGTAGCCGGATGATCGCCACCTCGCCGCTGCGCACAACGCCTTCGGCCTCTGGCATAGGGCGCTCACTCCATCGGGCCAGCAGGCTCCGGGCGGTCGGGCCGGCCGCCCGGAGCAGGCGCCACTGCATGTCGGGGGCGTGCACCGTCACCCTCGAGCGCAGTACATACATCTGCAGCCGGGCGACGGTCTCGGCCGCGGTGTCCTCCGGGAGGACGAGCCGGTAGCCGTCGTCCCAGGGGATGACTCGCGCCAGGGCAAGCAGCCGCCCCTTGGGCGTGCACAACCCGGCCAGCACGCTGCGTGCGTCGTCTGCAGCCGGGATGTCCGCGGTCAGGATGCGTTGCAAGAAATCCCCGGCTTCCTCGCCGGTAACCGCCACCACGCTATAGCCGGTGCCGGTCTCGAGGCACTCCGGCTGAGAGGCTCCGGCGCCGTCTTCGGGCGCATCTACCGGTACGGTCGGGAACTCTTCTCGCATAACCTCTCCTCGGTGGCTTGCTGCATCTAGTGCCACTCTAGGGGCGGGATCCGTATACTGACATCGTATTCATTGTGGGTGATCATCGCCGGGGCAGCCAGCCTTAGACCGGGGCAGAATGTTAATCTTCCGTCAGCATCAGTATTCCCATTTGTTAATGCTTGCATTACGATTGTCCGCAATATAGCTTATCGTCCCGTTTCCTCACTCTTATCGTGCGCCGCAGGTTCTGACTCGGCTCAGCGGAGCAAAAATCCATGAGAAATCCGAATCGTCCGCTCTCTCCGCACCTGACCATCTACCGGCCGCAGTTGACCTCGCTGCTCTCGGTGCTCCACCGCGGCACCGGGGTGTTCGTCACCATGGCTGCGGTCCTGCTGGTCGCCTGGGTGATGGCCTTGGCCGCCGGACCCGAATACTACGAACTGCTGACGCGGGTGCTCGGCCACTGGTTCGGGCAGCTGGTGCTGCTGGGTATCACGTTCAGCCTGGCCTACCACCTTTGCAATGGCGTTCGGCACCTGGTTTGGGACACCGTGCGCGCCTTCGAGCTCAAGGCGGTCTATCGCGGCGGTTACATGGTGCTCGCCGCGAGCGTCCTGTTGACCGCTCTGGTCTGGGTGATCGCCTACGCAGGGGAGTTTTGATCATGCGTAAGTACGAGACCGCCGTCTCCCGGGCCCGCGGCCTCGGCTCGGCCAAGAACGGCTTCCACCACTGGTGGCATCAGCGCCTGACCGCGGTGGTGCTGGTTCCGCTGATGATGTGGCTGGGGATCGGCCTGGCCCTGCAGGCCGGCGCCGATTTCGAGGCGGCCCGGGCGTGGGTGGCGAACCCGTTCAACGCGACGCTGCTGATCGCCGCGATCATCATGTTGTTCTATCACGGGGCGCTCGGCGTTCAGGTGGTCATCGAGGACTACGTCCACCTCGAGGGGCTGAAGTGGTTCGGCAACCTCGCCGTCTACTTCGCATGTTTCCTGGTGGCCGTCGCCGGGATCCTGGCGGTCATCCAAATCGTTCTGGGGGGCTGAGGCGCAGATGACAGAACCGATCAAGACGGTCGAACACCAGTACGATGTCGTCGTTGTCGGTGCCGGTGGGGCCGGGCTCCGGGCGACCTTCGGCATGGCCGAACAGGGGCTGAACACCGCCTGTGTCACCAAGGTGTTCCCCACGCGCAGCCACACCGTGGCGGCCCAGGGCGGCGTCTCGGCGGCGCTCGGCAACATGGGCGAGGACGACTGGCGCTGGCATATGTACGACACCATCAAGGGGTCGGACTGGCTGGGTGACCAGGACGCCATCGAATACATGTGCCGCGAGGCGGTGCCGGCCATCGTGGAGCTGGAGCACTACGGCGTGCCCTTCTCGCGCACCGAGGACGGCAAGATCTATCAGCGCCCGTTCGGCGGCATGACCACCCACTTCGGTGAGGGAACGGCCCAGCGGACCTGCGCGGCCGCGGACCGAACCGGGCATGCCATCCTGCACACGCTCTACCAGCAGGCGCTCAAGCACAAGGCGGAGTTCTACATCGAACACTTCGCCATCGACCTGATGATGGACAACGGGGTTTGCCGGGGCGTGGTCACGCTCGACATGGAGACCGGCACGGTGCATATCTTCCGGGCCCATCAGGTGGTGCTGGCCACTGGCGGCTACGGGCGGAGCTACTTCTCCTGCACCTCGGCCCACACCTGCACCGGGGATGGCAACGGCATGGTCCTGCGTGCCGGTCTGCCGCTCCAGGACATGGAGTTCGTGCAGTTCCACCCGACCGGGATCTATGGCGCGGGCTGCCTGATCACCGAGGGGGTCCGGGGCGAGGGCGGTTACTTGACCAACGCCCAGGGCGAGCGGTTCATGGAACGTTACGCCCCGAACGCCAAGGATCTGGCCTCGCGCGACGTGGTCTCCCGCTCGATGACCATCGAGATCCGCGAGGGGCGGGGGGTCGGCGAGCACGGCGACCATATCCACCTGCATCTGGAGCATCTCGGGCCGGAGGTGATCCATGAACGGCTGCCAGGTATTGCCGAGTCGGCCCAGATCTTTGCCGGTGTCGATGTGACCAAGGAGCCGATCCCGGTCCTGCCCACGGTCCACTACAACATGGGCGGGATCCCGACCAACCACATGGGTGAGGTGGTTCATCTCAAGGGTGGTGACCCCGATGCGGTGGTTCCGGGGCTTATGGCCATCGGCGAAGCTGCCTGCGTCTCGGTGCACGGCGCCAACCGGCTCGGGTCGAACTCGCTGCTTGATCTGGTGGTCTTCGGCCGAGCCGCCGCCCACCGTGCCGCCGAAGTCATCGGCGGCCGCGGCAAACCCCATGCACCCCTGCCAGAGGGGGCGCCGGATCTGGCGCTGCAAAGGCTGGATCGGCTGCGTCGGGCCAATGGCAGCAAGCCGACGGCGCAACTGCGGGCCGAGATGCAGAACACCATGCAGAACTACGCCGCGGTCTTCCGCACGGGTGATGTGTTGGAGCAGGGCTGCAACCGGATGGACGATGTCTTCCGGGGCTTCGCCGACGTCGGGGTAACCGACCGTTCGCTGATCTGGAACTCGGATCTGATCGAGACGCTGGAGCTGGAGAACCTCCTTGGCAGCGCGGTGACCACCATCCATTCGGCGCGCAACCGCTTGGAGAGCCGCGGTGCCCACGCCCGGGAGGACTACTCGGAGCGTGATGACGAGAACTGGCTCAAGCACACGCTGGCGACGCTGCGCAGTGACGGTACGGTGGACATCGACTACCGCCCCGTCCATCTCCATACCCTGAGCGACGACGTGGAGGCGATCCCTCCCAAGGCCCGGGTGTACTAAAGACTCCAGGGAGACAGACATGGCAGAGTTCAGGCTTCCCGCCAACTCCCGCATCCGGAAGGGCTACACCTACCGTGCCCCCGACGCGGAAAAGAGCGAGAACATCCGGCGCATCCGGGTCTATCGTTACGACCCGGAGGGCGGCGCCACCCCGCGCATGGATACCTACGAGATCGACGCCGACAGCGCCGGACCGATGGTTCTCGATGCGCTGATCAAGATCAAGGACGAGGTCGATCCGACACTCACCTTCCGGCGTTCCTGCCGGGAGGGGATCTGCGGCTCCTGTGCGATGAACATCGACGGGACCAACACGCTCGCGTGTACCAAGGGCATGGATGAGATCAAGGGCGACGTGAAGGTCTACCCCCTGCCACACACGGACGTGATCAAGGACCTGGTCCCCGACCTGAATCACTTCTACGCCCAGTACGCCTCGCTGGAGCCGTGGATCAAGACCGAAACCCCGACACCGCCGGACAAGGAGCGCCTGCAGTCGAAGGAGGAGCGCGAGGCCCTCGATGGGCTCTACGAGTGCATCCTATGCGCCTGCTGCTCGACCTCCTGCCCGAGCTACTGGTGGAACGGCGATCGCTACCTGGGCCCGGCAGCGCTGCTTCAGGCTTATCGTTGGATTGCCGACAGCCGTGATGAGGGCACCGGGGAACGCCTCGACGACCTTGACGATTCCTTCAAGCTGTACCGGTGCCACACCATCATGAACTGCACGGCGACCTGCCCGAAGGGGCTGAATCCGGGCAAGGCGATCGGTGCCATCAAGCGGCTCATCGCTGAGCGTGAGACGTGACGCCGGTCGAGCACCATGCAGAGGCCGTGGCGGTGCGTAAGCGGTTGCGCTGGCGCTGCCGTCGCGGCACCAAGGAGCTGGACCTGCTCCTGGAGCGCTTCTTGGACGATCAATTCCTGCATCTCGATGCGCAGGACCAGGCGGCTTTCGAGCGGCTGCTCGGGCTTGAGGACCACTTCCTGCAGGACTGGCTGATCGCCGGGCAATCACCCACGGACGGGGAGCTGCACCGGGTTGTCGAACTTATCCGAACCACTGAGTTTCCGCCCGCGCGTTAGCAGCGCGTGGTTGCTTGTCCTAGCGGCGGCGGCCGTTGGGGGGCTGCTCGTGCTTGCCGAGCGGTCACCGCCAGTGGCGCTGTTCTTGCTCTGGGGCGGCGGACTGGTCGCGGCGCTGATCGCCGCCTGGCGCAGCCAGCGCCGTCTCCACTGGCTGCGCCGCTGTCATCTTCATCCCGACGGGCGGATCTTCCTACAGTCGCGGGACGGGCGCCGATGCGGCGCCCGGGTGGTCAGCCGTTTCGCCCACCCATGGTTGGTCGCGCTCACCGTCCGGACCGTGGACGGGCGGCGCTACGATCTGTTCATTCCGCGCGGTCGGCTCGGTACTGAGCACCACCGGCGGCTGCGGGTCTGGGCCCGCTCGCGGCCCATTGATCCGCCGGCGGGCGTCATCGCTCGCGGAAAGAGCGCAAGTGGCCGAAAGGCCGGGGTTTTGGTGGGCGCAGGACGGTGGTGGAGCTCTGTTCATCGTCGCGCTCCGGAAAGTCCAGGGTGTAGTGTAGACCGCGGCTCTCCCGGCGCCGGCCGGCGCAGCGCACCGTGAGATTGGCTACCTCGATGAGGTTGCGCAGCTCGATCAGATCACCGCTGATGCGGAAGTTGCTGTAGTACTCGTGGACCTCGCGGGAGAGCAGGTCGATGCGCCTTGCCGCGCGTTCGAGCCGGCGGTCGCTGCGGACGATCCCCACATAGTTCCACATCGCTCGGCGTAGCTCGGCCCAGTTGTGGCTGACCACGACCTGTTCGTCGGAGTCGGTAACCCGGCTCTCGTCCCAGGGCGGGAGTTCGGGTGCCGGGATCGGCTGCTGCGCCTTGGCCGCAATGTCGCGGGCGGCCTCCGCGCCGAAGACTAGGCACTCAAGCAGCGAGTTGCTCGCGAGGCGGTTGGCTCCGTGCAGCCCGCTGCAGGCTGTCTCGCCGACGGCGTAGAGCCCCGGGACGTCGGTCTGCCCGCGTCTGTCGGCGATCACCCCGCCACAGGTGTAGTGGGCGGCGGGCACCACGGGCAGTGGCTCGCGGCGCATGTCGACACCCAGCTCCTGGCAGCGCCTCAGGATGGTCGGGAAGTGCTCCTCGATGAGCGAGTCCGGCTGGTGGCTGATGTCCAGATAGAGGCAGTCTGCGCCGAGACGTTTCATCTCGTAGTCGATCGCCCTTGCCACTACGTCCCGGGGGGCGAGTTCGCCGCGGGGGTCGAAGCGTTGCATGAAGCGTTCGCCACTGGGTAGGAGCAGGTGCCCACCCTCGCCGCGTACCGCCTCACTGATCAGGAAGGAGCGCTCCTGCGGGTGGTACAGGCAGGTCGGGTGGAACTGGTTG
>LFFM01003308.1_pt1 | contig 10229 bp, 13 predicted proteins | sample 643131 | NCBI WGS metagenome assembly LFFM01 (sample SAMN03777445, study PRJNA286221) | soda lake metagenome | biome: soda lake; feature: Kulunda steppe; material: water; isolation source: sample Tc-Br brine of Tanatar trona crystallizer | place: Russia: Kulunda steppe | collected 2011-07 | reverse complement strand
CGGACGTAAGTCCCAGTCAGGTGGATGGCACCGCCCGCACGGGCCAAGCAGATACCCAAGCCCACCACTCCCGCAAGGGACTGACGGCTTGCGTGCAAACCGGAGTACTCGCAAGGGGAATGTTGCCACCGTTGGTGTCGGAACGCCCGACCCCAAGCGTGTGGAAACCTCGGCGTTTACCCCGAGGAGGATGTCATTCGACCCGTCGGACCGTCTTTTCGCTGACCGTCTCGGCCTCCTCGGCGTCCTCGCCGCCGAGCAACCCGCGGGCGGCCCGTTTTCCCCACTCGACGGCCGGCTGCGTGAACGTCTCGACGCCGGATAGTTCCCCGACAAGGATACACGCCGCCTCGAGTTCATAGAGGAGCTCTCCGACGCTTTTCGCGTCGAGCCGATCGAGTTCGATCCGGACGTTCGGCTGGCCGGCGACGGCCAGCGAGGCCTCCGTCGCCTCGAACTCCGCGTCGAGCAACTCCCCGAGCGTCTCGCCGCCGAGATACGACAGCGATTCGATCCCCGTCTCGGGGATCTCCACGTCGTCTCGCTCCCGTGGCCGAAGCAGCGTGACGAGTTTGTCCTTCCGGCCGGCCCGATACAGCTGGAGCTGGGAGTGTTGGTCGGTCGCCCCGAGCGCCCGGACCGGGGTCTGTCCGAGGCCGTCCTTGCCGAGGCTTTCGGCCCACAGCTGAGCGAACCACTCCGCGAGCGGTTCGAGCGCTTCCGCGTAGGGGACGAAGGCGTTCGTCGTCGCGCCGCGGTTCTCCAGGGCGTAGGCCACCGCACCGTAGGCGTAGGCCGGCGTCTCGAACAGCGAGGGGGACAGCGAATCCCGTCCCTCGGCGCCGCCCGCCAGTATCGCCTCGATATCACAGCCGAGCGCGGCGGCCGGCACCAGCCCCACCGCCGATAGCGCCGAAAATCGCCCGGGGACGCCGTCGGGAACCGAACAGGTCGGCAGTCCGTGTTCGTCGGCCAGCTCCCTGAGCGGTCCCGACTCCCCGGTCGTCACGACGGTCCGTTCGGTCCACTCGACGCTCGCCTCGGCCATCGCCGAACGGACCACGAGGAAGTTCGCGAGCGTCTCGGCTGTGGTCCCCGACCGGGAAACGACGTTGACGAGCGTCGACTCGAGCGGCAGCTCCGACAGCAGCCGGTCCGTTCGGGCCGGATCCACGTTATCGAGGCTGTAATGTTCGGAGACGCCGAGCGCTTCGGTGATCGTCTCGGCGCCGAGCGCCGAGCCGCCGATGCCGACGGTCAAGACCGCGTCGGGATCGAACCCCTCGACGGCCGCCCGGATCGATTCGGGATCGGTGTCTTCGGGGAGCGCGAGGCTCGCGTAGCCGAACGTTCGGTCCTCGATCCCCGCCTCGATGCGCCCGTGGGCCCGGGCGACGCGGTCGTCGAGCCGTTCGAGTGACCCCTCCGAGACGCCCGTGACCGCCTCCGAGGCGAGCGAGTTGCCGAAATCGACGTTCATACCTCCTCTCGCGAGCGGATCATAAAGGACCTGCCGATGGGAGCGCGACGAACACCGCCGATCGCGGCCCGAAACGCCGAAGAGTGACCGACGCCTTCGATCCGGTATGACAGAACAGGAGGGGCGGTTTCTCGTGACCCACGCCGAGGAGGAGTCGGCGGTGCTGAAAGACGTCGACCGCGGACAGGTACACACGCTGGCCGAGAACCCCGGCGTCGAGACCGGTGATCTCGTCGACGGTACGGTCACACCGGAGCCACCGATGGAGGTGACGTATCGGCTCGTCGACGTCGAAGTCCGCCGGCACCTCTCCGTCGAGGAGAGTCCGGAGCCGCCGACGAGACACGAGCGCGAGCTCGCCGCCGAACAGCCGATCGGCGAGGTTACGGCGACCGAACGCGCGGGCGAGGGTGAGATCCACGTGTTGGCCGTTCCGGAGGATCGAACCGAGGCGGCCGCCGAGGACGTGTTGAACGACGAGGCGACGCTCGTCCGGGCGGCCCGCCTCGGCGTCGACCGCGTCGAGGTCCGGTTCGACGACGGCGTCGTCAGCGTCAGATACCTGCCCTGATGCGATCACCACCTCCGATTCCCCGACTCGAGGACGCCCCCGACGAGCTGCTTTCGTCGGGCCATCTGTGGCTCACGGAGAAGATCGACGGCGCTTTGCTCCGGTTCCAGCTCCGTGAGAGCGGGGTGCTCCGCGTCGGCGATCGCGACCGTGTCTACGACGATCCGGACGCGGTCCCCGAACAGTACGCTCACGCCGTTCGAGACGTCCGCGAGCGGCTGGATCGGGGGGCGCTTCGGGCGGCCGTCGACGACGTCGAGTCGGTCGTCCTCTTCGGCGAGGCGACACACCGACAGACGATCGAGTACGACTGGGATCGACTCCCGTCGTTTCTCGGCTTCGACGTCTACTCGGCCGAGGACGACACGTTCCAGCCGCCGGACGCCGCCGAACGGGTCTTCGATCGACTCGGGCTCGATCCGGTCAACGCCGTCGAGCGGGAGCTCAACACCCGTGATTTCGATCCCGAATCGTACGGTATCCCCGATTCGGCCTGGTACGACGGTCCCGCCGAGGGCGTCGTCGTCCGGAACAAGAGGGGTGGACGGGCGAAACTGATCCATCCCGACTTCCGGGGCGACGAGGATCCGGATCCGATCGACGCGTCCCCGGAAGGGGCGGCAGACGCCTACGCGAGCGACCGCCGGTTCGAAAAGGTCGCCTCGGAGCTCCGATCCCGGGGACGACCCGTCTCCTTCGACTCACTGTACGAACGCACGATCGACGATATCCTTCGCGAAGAGCACCGGCGACTCCTTCACGGCGGATCGTCCATCGATCTCTCCGAGTTCCGCTCGGCCGTCGCCGCCCGGACACAGCGGTTTCTGAGCGGAACCGACGGCTGAGCCGAACCCGGAGTAGAAACCGTTTAATGTCCGAACCCACGAGTACTACTGGGAACCGCACGATCGCAAATCCGACTCGCCGGTCGATTGGCCGGCTTGGGATTGCGGTAGTGCTGGCGCAACGCGGCCGTCGGTCGAGCCGCCGACCGCGATCTGCGCCGTTCACGACGCGGTCCGTGCAGTTCCAATTCAACAATGGCACGAATGCATTCACGCCGTCGCGGGTCGTCCGGTTCGGACCGCCCCACGGCAACGGAACCACCGGAGTGGAGTGAAATAGACGACGAGGCGATCGAAGCGCGGATCGTCGAACTGGCGGAGAACGGACACGACCCCAGTCAGATCGGCCGCAAACTCCGCGACGAGGGCGTTCAGGGCGTTCCGGTCCCGGACGTGAAACTCGCCACGGGGAAGAAGGTCACGGAGATCCTGGAGGAAAACGACGCCACCGGTGATTTCCCGGAAGACCTCCGAAACCTGATGGAGCGGGCCGTCCGACTCCGCGGTCACATGGAGCGAAACCCCGGCGACGCCCAGAACAAACGGGCCTTACAGAACACGGAGTCGAAGATCCGCCGACTCGTCGACTACTACCGCGGCGACGAACTCGACGCGGAGTTCACCTACGAGTACGACGAAGCCAAAGAGCTGCTCGAGTAATCAGATGGCAGCCGCCGGTCACTCGGAGGACGGACCCGACCGCGCCGCCGCGAGGCTCGCCGACGCCGATTTCGTTCGGCTCGTCGCGACCGCCGACGGCGACGGGCTGACAGCGGCGGGGCTGCTCGCCCGCGGCCTCGACGCGATCGAAATCCCGTATCAGGCCAGTCTCGCTGCCGTCCCCGAACCGCCGGCGACCGACGCCGACTGCACCGTCTCGATCGGTCACCCGACCGGCGACGTGACGCTCCGGAGCGAGCCGCTCGCGTTCGAGGCGGTCTCGATCCTCGAGGAGTTGGCGCCCGTGGCGATCGACCCCGAACTCGCACTCGCCGGGGCGATCTGTGCCGGAGTGGAACCGTCCGGGCGGCTCCTCGAACGCGCCGATCTCGATCGACGGCCCGGCGTGGCGGTCCCGACCGAGGGCCCGGTCGAGGGGCTCACGTACTCGACGCTCGCGCATACGAGCTTTTCGGGCGACGCCGACGCCACCGAGGCAGCACTCTCGGAACTCGACGGGCGCGACGGACGCGAGTTCGCCTCGTTTCTCGCCCTGTCGGTCGTCGAGGACGCCCCCGCTCGGGCGGTCGAGGCGATCGAGCGAGCGCTTCGCCCCTACGTGACCGACCGGTTCGAGACGCTCGGCGGGCTCGCCGACGTCCTCGACGCCGTCGCCCGGGTTCAACCGGGAACCGGCCTCGCGCTCGCGCTCGGTCACGACGTCGAGGCGGCGGCCCGAGACGCCTGGCGAACCCACGGCGCGCGAGCACATCCGATGCTCCGGACGGCCGAAACCGGCCGATACGACGGGCTCTACGTCGTTCGGATCGACGAGGCCTCCCCCGAGCTGCTCGGTACCGTCGCCCGGCTCGCGTTCCAGTACCGATCGCCGGAGTCGATCGCGCTCGCGGCGACCGACGGCGCGGCCGCGGCCGTCGGAGAGACGTCCATCGAGGGGCCGCTGTCCGAAACGGCGAGTGCTCTCGACGGCCGGGCGAGCGCTCGGAACGGTGCCGGAACGGCGACCTTCGACGGAACGCCCGACGAGTTCACCGCGGCGTTCAGGAGGGCCGTATGACGCCGAGCGTGACGATCCGGACGAGACACGACCGCCCGGAGACGGTCGCAAGCGCGCTCGCGCCGGACAACACCGACGAGATGTCGACGCGGGTCGAACGCGACGATCTGCGAACCGACGGTACGGTCGTGACGATGATCGAGCGCGAGACGGCGGGCGGGCTCCGAACGACGGCCGACGACTACGTCGCAAACCTCACAGTCGCACAGCGCATAACCGACACGACAACACAACCATGAGCGAACGATCAGTATCCAAGCAGAAACAGGAGAAGCGATGGTACACCGTGATGGCCCCCGAGATGTTCGACCGGGCCGAACTCGGTGAAACACCCGCGGACGAACCCGAACAGGTATACGACCGCACGATTCAGACGACGCTCGGCGAACTGCAGAACGACCCGAGCGAGAACAACACGAAGCTGACCTTCCAGGTCTCCGACGTCGGTAGCGACACCGCCTACACCGACTTCATCAAACACGAACTCACGCGCGACTACCTGCGCAGTCTGACCCGTCGCGGCACCTCGAAGGTCGACGCCTTCGTGACCGTCCTGACCACGGACGACTACCGCGTGCAGGTCCAGCCGGTCGCCTACACGACGAAGAGCGCCGACCACAGCCAGGAGCGAGCCGTCCGGAAGACGATGGTCGACATCGTCGAGGACGCGGCCGAGGAGCGCACGTTCGAGGGGCTCGTCGACAGCATCGTCGAGGGCCGACTCTCCTCGGCGATCTACAGCGAGGCGAAGACGATCTACCCGCTTCGCCGCGTCGAGATCCAGAAGACTCGCCTCGAGGCCAAACCCGAGGAAGTCGCTGCCGAGGAAGAGGCGACCGTCGACGTCGACGAAGAAGCCTAACCCGCGTTTCGCGTTTGACGCGTTTTTTAGTTCCCCGAGCGGCCGCGATGGCCAGCCTGATGTATTCGCCACCCGAGAGATGGCGTATGCTTATCACGCTCGAGGGGATCGACGGGGGTGGCAAAACGACCGTCGTGGAGGCGCTCGAAGACGAGCTCCCCTCCGACGGGACGGTGTTCACGCGGGAACCGACCGCATCCTGGTACGGGGAGGCGGTCAACCGCTCGATCGAGGACGACGACGCCGACCCGATCGCGGAGCTGTTTTTATACACTGCGGATCACGCCGACCACCTCTCGCGGATTATCGAACCGGCGCTTGCGGCGGGGGACGTGGTCGTTTCGGACCGCTATTCCGACTCCAGATACGCCTATCAGGGGGCGACGCTCGAAGGGGAACTCGAGGCGCCGATGGAGTATATAAAGTCGATCCACGAGCCGTTCACCCGGCCGCCCGACGCGACGCTGTATTTCGATCTGCCGCCGGAGATCGGTGCCCGACGCGCCGGCGCGACGAACAAATTCGAGACCGCGGCGTATCTGGAGACGGTGCGGGAAAACTACGAGACGCTCATCGAGTCGGAACCGGACCGGTTCTATCGTCTCGACGCGACACAATCGAAGGAGACCGTCGTCGAACGGGCCAGCGGGATCGTCACCGAGTTGCTGTCCTGATCGGCGCTCGTACGACGAACACGGAGGTCACTCCAGACAGACGTACGTCTTCGTGTCCTCTATCTCGTCGAACCCGCGGATCTTCGTCGCGACGGAGTTGATGATCTCGTACATCTCGTCGGCTTCGGTCTCGATGATGAGATCGAAATCCCCGGCGACGACCTTCACGTCGGTGACGTGTTCGAGCGTGCCGATCCTCTCCGATAGCGCTTCGGCCCCGCCCGTCGATGCCTTCACCATTATAAATGCATGTACCATGGTACCGGATGGCTCGCGACGGCGAAAAGTCTTTTCCGGTGCGATTTAAATACCGTCCGGCATATACAACCGATCTGACATGTGAATGAGTAACATTATTGGGTCCAGTCGCCGTAGTCGAGGGTATGAAATTCGTTATCGTCGGCGCCGGACGGGTCGGAATGCGAACCGCACGGGTTCTCCGCGAGGAGGGCCACGAGATCACCATCATCGAACCCGACGTGACGAAGGCCGAGCGGCTCCGCAACGAGGGATTCGAGGCGATCGAGGGCGACGGAAGCGACGAGGCCACGCTGCTCGAGCAGGATCTCAATACCGTCGACGGCGTTGCGGCGCTGTCCGGCGATCTCGTCGTCAACTTCATCGTCTGTATGATCGCGAAACGCCACGACTGCCGGACCGTCCTCCGGGTCGACGACGACGACCACGAGTACGTCGTCGGCAAGTACGCCACCGACGTCGACGAGGTGATCTACCCCGAACGCCTCGGCGCTATCGCCGCGAAGAACGCCCTGGTCGGCGGCAGCGTCCGGGCGGTCGCGGACATCGCGCGCAACCTCCAGCTCGTCCAGCTCACGGTCACGTCGGGATCACCGATGCGGGGCTACTCCCTGTCGGAACTGGAGCTGCCGGCCAACGCCCGTGTGCTGGCCTTCGGAAAGAAGGACGATCGACTCAGACTTCCCGACGCCGACGCCTCTCTCGAAGTCGGTGACCGCGTCGTGGCGATCGCCGACTTCGACGTGCTCCGGGAGGTCGAACAGATCATCGTCGGCGAGACCGATAGCGCGCTCGCACGGGGAGGTGCCTGAGGATGGTCGTCGCCTACGTCATGGTGAAAGCCCACACGGGCGAGGCGGGGAAGCTCCGGGAGGAGATCGAGGCGATCGACGGCGTCCTCTCGGCGCATATCGTCGCCGGCGACGTCGACATCATCGCCAAGGTCGAGGTGGACTCGCCGGCGATGGTCAAACAGATCGCGGCCGACTCGATCCAGGTACTGTCGGGCGTCGAAAACACGCACACGTACATCGCGATGGAGTAACGCCGATCACGGCTCCGACCGAGTTCGTGTTTCGTTCCTGTGAGTGATTTTCCGTCCCCTCCGTTCGGTATCGTCGTCTTTGCGTCTCGTTAGGTATTGAAAAGCTTATGCGACGGTTTATCGCCCATTTCTCGACGGTGAAAGCCGTCCGGCTCACGAAGAACCAATCTAGATTGGTATCCCTATTATGAGAAAACGGAACGTCTGTGATGATGTATGCAAACGATCATCGATGATCGACGATCGATCTACATCCACCAGAACGCGACCGTCGACGAACTCCCGTTGACCGGCTCCGTGGAGGTTCCCGCGGTCTCGAACAGCGATCCGTTCGTTCCGGACCACATGGACGAGCCGAAAATTTATATGGGCGATGTCGTTGTCGGCGTGGACAACGAACAGATCATCTTCGCGGAGTTAGTCGTCGAAAAGGTCGACGACGCGGTACTGACGGTGCCACTCGACGTCGGTAGCCCCCGGGTAGTTCCGGACAACATCTTCAGCTCCAGGATGTTCAAAGCCGACGAGATTCACATCTACGAGGGCATCGGCTCGCCGGTGGGCGACGTTGACGTCGAGTTCGATCACTCAGCGATAAACAAACCCGAACAGACGCGGCCCCGATAGCGCGACCCGTTACCGGTCCTCGTCTGTCCCGAATTCGGTACACTGCCGTCCCAACGGAGCTGTCCCAAAGTATGAACCTATTGGAAGCACGCGTTTGGAACTACAAAAGCATCAATGACACAGGATGGGTCGAAATCGACGACCTGACCTGTCTCATCGGCAAAAACGAGTCCGGAAAGACCGCGTTCATGGAGGCGATCGGTCGACTCAACCCGGCCTACGGCGACGGGGCGTTCACGCCCTACGACGAGTACCCGCGACACCGCTGGCCCGAGTACAAAGACCGCCACGAGGACGACCCCGACCCGGTCGTCTCCGCCCGTTTCCGACTCGACGACGGAGAACGTGATCGACTCGAAGCCCGCGTCGGTGACCTGCCGTCCCCCGAGGTCACGGTCACCAGAGACTACGCGGACGAACTCAGCTGGGAGTTCGAGATCGACGAACCGGCCTTCGTCGATCGCGTCGTTACGGACCACGACCTCCAGACGGTCGCCGACGAGGATCTGAGTGACGTCTCGTCCATCGCCGAACTCCGGGGAGTGATCAAGGACGCCGACGGCGTGACGGCCGACGCCGAGGCGGCCGTTCCGGCGGGCTCGATATCGGAGCTCACCCAAACGATCGGCGAGGAAGTCCTCGCCCCCGAACTCCCCGAGTTCCGGTACGTCGGCGAGTACACGGTTCTCGACAGCGAAATCGACGTTGGGGCGTTCGTCGACCGGATCGACGGGGACGAGCCGACCGATTCGGATCGGGTGTTCCAGTCGCTCCTGTCCGTCGCCGGTCTCGACGTCGAGGCGCTCGGTGGAGACGACTACGAGCAGACACTCACCGAACTCGAGGCCGCCTCCAGCGAGATCACCTCGATGGTGACCCGGTACTGGAGTCAGGCCGACGACCTCCGGATTCATATCCGATCCGCCGGGGGCGACGATAGCCCGACGCTATCGCTCCGGGTCGAGAGCCCGAACCACGGCGTCAGCGTCGGCTTCGATCAGCGTTCGCGGGGACTTCGGTGGTTCTTCTCGACGGTCTGTACGATCTCCGATCTCCGGGATGCCGACGGCGAGCAGATCCTGCTGTTGGACGAACCCGGGCTGCATCTGCACCCGAAGGCCAAACGCGAGTTCCTGGAGTTCCTCGACGAGGAGTTCGCGAGCGAGCAGACGCTCGTCTACAGCACGCACTCGCCGTTCATGATCGACATCGACCGGGCCCACCGTACGAAGCTGATCGAGAAGGACGACCCAAAGCAGGGAACAGTACTGAAATCGCCCGCTGACGCCGATTCGTACACGCAGTTCCCGCTTCGGAGCGTCTTCGAACTCGACGTGATGGAGACGATTCTCTCGCGATCGAGGCTCCTGATCGTCGAGGACGAGACGACCTACACGTACCTCTACAACGTCTCGGAACTCCTCGAAAATACCGACGTCCGGGGGATCGACTACCGGTGGACAGTGCTGCCGATCGGGTCGCTGGCGAACGTCGATACGGTCCGAGAGCTCTTCGATGTGGCCGACCGCGAGGTGGCGGTCCTTCAGGAGGGCTCACTCTCGGATCAGTCGCTCCCGTCGGACGTCAGCGGAACCGCCGTCAGCGACCACACCGGCGTCGGGCCGAACGCGACGGTCGAGGACACCCTCTCGACGTCGTTCTATCTCGCGCTCGTCAGCCGGGCCTACGCCGGCTCTCTCTCCGATCGTCCCAGCCTCCCCGATCGGATCACCGAGGGAGCGCTCGGCGATACCGAGGGACCGATCGTCGGGCGACTGTCGGCGTACTTCAGGGCGAACGACATCGCCGACGGCGAGTTCGATCGCGCTCGGCCCGCCGAATACCTCCAGCGTCACCGCGACGATTTCGTCGCCGAGCTCGACATGGAAACGAAACGGACGTTCGGTAGGCTCGCCCGCGGGCTGAACTCGACGCTCGAGGACTTCGACGGCGGCTCCCGACGGTCGAAGTCGTTTCTGGGATCGCTCTTCGGCGGATGAGCGGTCGGCGCTTTCGGAAGGATTAAAAGATCAAGCGGCTTTTGTCCACGTGCGGGCCGGTGGGGTAGCTTGGTATCCTTCGGCCTTCGGGTGGCCGTAACCACGATTCAAATTCGTGCCGGCCCACTT
>LFFM01003306.1_pt1 | contig 10229 bp, 8 predicted proteins | sample 643131 | NCBI WGS metagenome assembly LFFM01 (sample SAMN03777445, study PRJNA286221) | soda lake metagenome | biome: soda lake; feature: Kulunda steppe; material: water; isolation source: sample Tc-Br brine of Tanatar trona crystallizer | place: Russia: Kulunda steppe | collected 2011-07 | reverse complement strand
TCGTGATCAGGATCGAGTTCCCGATCGTCGAACCGCCGTACGGCGGGGCCTACGAGACGTACGAGCCGGCCGGGGTCGCGTTTCCGGTTGCATCCGTGGCCGCGGTCGTCGGACTGGAGGAGGGGACGATCGCGGACGCGACGATCGTTACCGGCGTAGTGGAAGGCAAACCGACGCCAATCGAGGAGGCGGCGTCGGCTCTCGAGGGTGCGGAACCGACCGACGACGTCCTCGAAACGGCGGCCGAACGGGTGCGAGAGGCGGTGTCGCCGATCGAAGACGCCGAAGGATCCGCGTCGTTCAAACGCGAGATCTGTCGGACGCTGACGTATCGCGCCCTGCAAACCGCGACCGAACGTGCGCTGGGTGATGCCTGATGGCCCAGCCACAGGGGACCGTCAGCGTGGACGTTACCGTCAACGACACGGCGGTCGAGACGACGATCCCGGCCGACATGTTGCTCTCGGAGTTCCTCCGGGACCACGTTGTGCTGACGGGAACACACCGCGGGTGTGAGTCGGGGAAATGCGGGGCCTGCACCGTCTTGCTCGACGGGGAGGCGATCAAGTCGTGTAACCTCCTCGCGGCCCAGGTCGACGGGAAGTCCGTGACGACCGTGGAGGGACTGGCCGACAGATCGACCCTCCATCCGGTCCAGCAGGCGTTCTGGGAGAACCACGGTATGCAGTGTGGGTTCTGTACGCCGGGGTTCCTCATGACGACGATCGCCCTCCTCGAGCGCAACGAGGACCCCACCGCGTCCGAGGTGCAGGAGGCGCTCTCGGGCAACATCTGTCGGTGCACCGGCTACACGAAAATCGTCGAGAGCGTACTCGACGCCGCGGACAGCCTTCGAGACGAGGACAATGACTGACGACACTGCACAGACGGTCAAACCGAACGAAGCCGACTCCGAAGCGACCGGCGACGCGGAGCCAGCGGCGGAGCAGTCAGCCGTCGGCAAGCGCGTCAACAGCAAGGTCGGTCGCAAGCTCGTCACCGGCCACGGCGAGTACGTCGACGACATTTCGAAGCCCGGAATGCGCCACGCCGCGTTCGTCAGGAGCGAGTGCGCTCACGCTCGAATCGTCGATGTCGATACGAGCACCGCCGAGGCGATGCCCGGCGTCGAACTGGTCTGGACGGCCGACGACATCGACCCCTACGTCGAGCGATACAGTCACCCCGCACTCGACACACCGGACGAGGAAGCGCTCGCCACCGATCGCGTCCTGTACGAGGGCGAAGAGATCGCCGTCGTCCTCGCGAGAGATCGCGCGACGGCTCGACGCGCCGTCGAAGCGGTCGAGGTCGAGTACGATCGGCTGGAGGCAGTCACTGATGCGTCGAGCGCCCTGGCCGACGATGCCCCCGTCCTGCACCCGGAACTGAGCGACGATCCGGACTGTGCGGTCACTGGCAACGTCGTCGGCGAACACGAGGTCGTCACCGGGGACGTCGAGCACGGCTTCGACACCGCGGACGTCGTCGTCGAGGGAACGTTCCGAACCAACAAGACGAATCCGTCGCCGCTCGAACCGCACGGCGTCGTCGCGGAGTACAATCCGGGAGACCACGAACTCGAGCTGTGGTCGTCGAACCAGCACCCCCACCTCCTGAAGGAGTTCCTCGCAGCCGCGGTTCCCGCGTTCGATCCGCAGGACGTCGTCTGTAAGATGCCCGACATCGGCGGCGGCTTCGGCGTGAAGATGGAGCTGTTCTCCCACGAAATCTGTGCAGCGGTCCTCTCGATGGTCACGGAGCGACCGGTGAAGATCGTTCTGAATCGTACCGAGGAGCTTCGCGTCGGCCGCGGTCGCCATCCCGAGACGATCGACGCGCGACTGGGATTTCGGGAGGACGGATCGATAGTCGCGTGGGAGGCCGATCTGGTCCAGAACACGGGCGCGTACGCGACACTCGGCAAATCGGTCGCCGCCTCGTCGATGGTGACCTCGGCTGGCCCGTACGTCATCCCGAATCAGCAACTGTCGGGAACGATCGTCTACACGAACGTGATGCCCGGAACCGCCGTCCGGGGGTACGGCGACCCGCAGTTGACGTTCGCGAGGGAGCAACTCGTCGATATCGCCGCGGAGAAACTCGGTATAGACGCGATCGAACTCCGACACCGAAACGTCCCGGATCGAGCGGACATGCCGATGCGATCGCCGACTGGACTCCGCTGGACGAACGCCGACATGCCCGAGTGTCTCGAGCGCGTCGCCGACGCGATCAACTGGGACGAACACCGCGGCGGCTACCGCACTCGCGACGGGATGCTCCGGGGCGTCGGCCTGGGGACGATCATGAAGCGAGGCGGCAACAAGGATGCCATGGGTGCCGACTACTCCTCGTCGATCGTCGAGCTCGATCGTCGCGGCGAGATCACCGTCTATACTGGCATCACGAGCATCGGGCAGGGGACCGAAACCGGCATCGTCCAACTCGTCGCGGACGTCCTCGGCGTGTCGGTGGATCGCGTGACACCGATCGTCGGCGACTCCGACGTGACGCCCGACGACATGGGCGTCTGGGCTGATCGAGGGGCCATCATCTGCGGGACGGCGGCCTCGCGAGCAGCGGAAGATCTCGAGGGCAGGCTCAGGACTCTCGCGGCCCACTATCTGGACGTCGACGAGGACGCGATCGTGTTTGCCGGCGATCGCGTCTACCAGCGAGGGAATCGGGAGCACGGTCTGGACATCGAGGAACTCGCCCACGAAGCGACGATCGGCGATCCGGAGGACAGACCCGAGGAGTTCCGTGACGGCGTCTCGCTGGTCGGCACCGCAAAGTTCGAAACGAACAGGGGAGAGACGCTCGATCCCGAAACCGGAACCGGGAACCTCTCGCACGGCTACACGTTCGGTGCGCTCGCGACGCTCGTCGAGGTCGATCCTGCGACCGGCGAAATCGACGTCGTCGACGTCGCGATCTGTGAGGATCTCGGAAAAGTGATCAATCCGACGCTCGTCGAGGGGCAGGTCCAGGGGGGGATCGTCCACGCGATGGGCGAAGCGCTGTACGAAGAGATGGTGTACGACGACGAGGGTCGTCTCGACAACGGAACGTTCATCGAGTACCACCCCCCGACGGCGTCGGACGTGCCGATGATCACCAACATCCACGAACTCGAGAATCCCGATCCAGCCACCTCCCACGGCCAAAAAGGTGTCGGCGAGTGCGCGACGGTCCCCGTAACCGCCGCGATCGCGAACGCCGTGGCCGACGCGACGGGTGTACGATTCGACGAACTCCCGCTTGCTCCGAAGAACGTGCTCCCCGAACTCGTCGATCACGACGTCTACGAGTTGTCGTGAACGCAGCGGGGAGAGTACCAACTGCTTTGGACGGCGCGTTCGGTCAGTCGTCAGCGGGTCCGGGACCGATCGACTCCGCGATCGATTCGTACGTGTCGCGGACGTCGTCTCCGACCGCTCCAGCCTGATGGAGCGTCCAGTCGTCCGCGGACCACATCAACTCGCCGCCGGCGCGTAGATCGGCCGCCCAGTCGACGAACTCGAGCGCCGCGTAGGGGTTGGCGGCCCCCTCCGGAATCGCGAGCGTACTGATCGAGTACAGGACGCCCGCCTCGGGTGCGACGAACCGGACGCTGGCCTCGTCGTTGTCGCAGATACACGTCCGGGCGTACGGGAGCACCGACGCCTGCAGGTCGGTGTCGTCGAACCGGTTCCAGCACTCGAGCCAGTCGGTCCAGTAGTTCGACACGAGCGGTTGCTGCGTTTCGAGCGCCGCGCGAATCGCGTCCGGATCGTTGGGGTCGTTCGGATCCTGGCCGGTGTACAGCGCGGCGATTTGCCCCCGCAGAACGGGGTCGGCAGGCATCGAAATTTGGCCCGCCAGTGATTCGTCCCAGAGCAACTCCCACGAATCCGGCCGGTCCGACCGGTCCTCGCTAAACGCGAGCGAGTACGAAATCGGCCACTGCGGCATTCCGACGTACTCGCCGTCGCGTTCGTAGAACGTGAGACCGTGCTCGCGTAAGCGTAACTCCAGCGGTTGCGTGCGTCCATCCCGATCGGATCCCTCGTCCGGCGGCCAGATCGGCATCTGATCGACCGGCAGTTCGTGAAACAGGCCCTCACGGGCGGCGCGCTCGAACTGTCGCGAATGCAACTGCACGACATCGGGCGTTTGCCCGTCTGCGAGTCGGCGGTACTGTTCGACGGCCGCGGTCGTGGCCTGATCGATGTCGTCGAGACCGGCGACGTGCTGGAACGCTCTCGCCTGGAACCCCCAGCGACCGTGCCAGGTCCAGAACTCCAGGCTGTCGCCCTGCTCCGGTGGCGGCCACTGTTGCAGTTCCAGCAGATCGGTCGAGTCGGCGGCCCCGACACACCCCCCGAGGGAGGCGGCTCCGGCGACCCCGGCAGCGGCGATGAACGACCGTCTGTCAAGTGAGGTCATGTACCACAACCCTACTGTCCTGACGCATATTAACCTTTGCAGACCGATGAGTGAGGCGTTCGACCATCGACGATCGATCATGGATCGCGTCGACGTGCTGCCCGTCGGCGCGTGCCTCACGCGCTGTCTGCGGGCCGGAGGATGCTCGCATCCTTCGGGACGGAGAATGTTCCCACCGTTCGGGACGGGGTATGCTCGCATCGACGCGTTGGGGGTCGACTTGGCCGGACAGCATAGATTGAAGGGCGTCAGGAGTCTGTGTATCGTACGACGATAGCACGCCAGAAGCGCGCTGGAGACTCCGATCGAACGGTCGATCGTCCCTCGAGAGTCACCCGCGCTCGGAACTGTACCTGTCGATCTCGGCCGCTTCGAACCCCACCCCAGCATGACCCGTTCACGACTCCCGTTGCTCGACGCGGACGACGTCGATGAAGAGAGAGCAGCCGTCACCGTTCACGGCGTCCTTCTCGCCGCCGGAACGAGCAGCCGGTACGGCGACGCCAACAAGTTGCTGGCGACGGTGGACGGTGAACCGATCGTTCGTCGCTCGGCCCGAACCCTCGTTCGATCGAAGTGCGACGGCGTGACCGTCGTTCTTGGCTACGAGGCCGACGGCGTTCGAGCTGTCCTCGTGGACCTCGACGCGTCGACGATCACGAACGATGCGTACGATCGCGGACAGAGTACTTCGGTTCACCGTAGTGTCCGCATCGCCAGGGAACGGAATGCCGATGCCGTTCTCGTCGCACTCGGTGATATGCCGGCCGTGTCGGTCGACTCCGTCGATGCGCTCATCGACGCGTACGCCCACGGCGCAGGCGACGCGATCGCCGCCGCGTACGATGGGCAACGCGGGAATCCCGTCCTGTTCGACGCACAGTATTTCGATGCGCTCACCGACGTTTCCGGCGACGTCGGTGGCCGGGAGATACTGCACTCGGCGGACGATGGGATCCTCGTCGAGACGGGAGATCCGGGCGTTCGCTACGACGTCGACCGGCCGCAGGACCACTGAATTCGAACACGCGTCGCGACCCCGACCGGCGGATCGCCGCGTCGGATCGACGCCGCCGCACTCTCTCGGCCGCTATCCCGCCGGTCCTCCGCGGTTGGCGTTCGAGAGCGTCGCGAACCGTGGGGGCACCGTCACTCGTCCGTGGTCGGCGAAACGCGGCGATGGATCGGTCCCTCTCGTTCCGTCAGGTGGCGCGGGGTTCGATCGTTGTGCACGGCGAGGAGTTCCGCGACGATACTGTGTGCGATCTGGTACGGTGACCCACCGCCGAGATCCAGTCCGATCGGGGTGTGCACCCGGTCGAGTTCGTTGTCGTTGAGCGTTCGCCCCTCGTCGGCGTAGGCGTCCAGCATCTCCTCGAACCGTTCGCGCGGCCCCATCAACCCGACGTACGGGACGGGCGTCTGGAGGAGTTCGTCGATCGCGAGACGATCGTCGACGAAGTTGTGCGTCATCACGACGGCGTACGTGTTCTCGTCGAAGTCGTACGCGTCTCCGTCTCGAAGCGTGGCTGGCGATGTCGAACGAACGTTGGCCGCGTCCGGGAAGCGATCGGCCGTCGCGTCGGCCCCGCGGAACCCGACGACGGTAACCCGAAAGTCGTTCCTGGTCGCGAGTTCGACGACGGGACCGACGTCGTGACCCGTCCCGAGAACGACCAGCTCCGGCGGGGCGGCGACGCCGTCGACGAACAGCTCGATCGTGCGTCCGTCTTCCTCGATCGAAATCGTCCCACCGCGACCGCGATCGATTAGGTCCGACGCTGGCGCGTCGATCCGCTCTCTCATCCAGCCAGGGATCCCGTCGTCGGTCGAGATCTGCTCGTCCGAGGGGCTGTATACCCCACTGTCGAACGCCTGAACCTCGTCGTGATCGCTCTCGAGGACTGTGAGGGACGCGACGTCGGTTCCCGTTTCGTAGGCGTCGACGACGGGACGATACGCGTCGTCAAGGGGCGTTACCAGCACGTCGATGATCCCATTGCAGCCGACGCCGAGCCCCCAGACGTCGTCGTCGTCGTCCTGAAGATCGTACGTCATCACCGTCGGTTCTCGGTCGTCGATGACCCGCTGGGCCAGTTCGACGACTTCGTCTTCGAGACAGCCGGCGGTGATACTCCCGATTCCGGATCCGTCCGCAGTGACTAGCATCTTGGCACCGGGTCGTCGGTACGCGTTGCCTTCGACGTCGACGATCGTCGCCAGAACGGCGTCTCGATCGGTCCGTACCACCTCACCGACGGCCCGCATCACCGCCAGTTCGGACTTGCTCCAGGTCGATTCGGACGCGATCATCGCTGCCGACAATCGGGAGCAACTCGTCCGACGAGATCGCTCCGCTTGTGCCACCATCGATCGCCTCGGGACGGCCGACGTGTCCAATCCGGGGGATGAACAATCATGTGCTCCCGTAGATCGGTGGCGATGGTTAATGTTTCTCATTGTTGCATTGAACACCATCCGAAGGAAAGTAGCTCGCTCTCGGCAGCAGGCGTCTGTGGGATTCGCCCGACGATCACGGCGGTCCGTCGCGGCACCGGGCGATTATCGGCGGGTTCGCTCTCGTCGGTTTCGTCGTAACGGTGCTGCCCGTCGATGCAGTTCGTTCGAACGTCTCCCATGGTCGAACCGGCCGACGAACCGCGTCGATCGCTGTCATCGTCACAGCCATTCGCATTCCGTGCCACCATCTCGCCGGTGACGCCCACCTCGACGACGGTCGCAGTGACGCGGTTGGCTCACTGGTTCGCGTCGATCGAACAGGCCTCGTCGTTCATCCCGTCCGTGATCCAGAACGTCGAGAGGCCCAACAGGCCGGCGGCTAGCCACAGAATCTCGACCCCGTCGAACGGCAGCACCGCGAGCGCGCCGGCGGCACCGATCCCGAACACGGCTGCGAGTACCGCGGAGCCACACGCCGCACAGCCGCCGGCGACGGCGCCGAGTGCGACGCCGGCACCGGCGCTTTTCGACCCGGAGCTCGCACTCCCCCCTCGACGACGTCGGTAGACGGCCGACGCGACGGCGATGCCAGAGAGTGCGCTGACTGCGAGGAGTCCGCCGTCGACGGCGGGGTCGACGGTACCGACAAACGGGAGGAGGTAGGCGAACACCTGTAATCGCGCACCGAAACCGATAGATCCGGTCAACACGACGTCCCAGACGAGCCGCCGGTTCTCGGACGCGACGAACACCACCAGTGTCGCAACCGCGCCGGCGAGAGCGAGCGTCGCGTACGGCGGGTTGGAGAGAACCGTTCCGACGGTTCGAACGGTTCGACGCCAGTCGTCCAGCCCGGTCGGAAGCGGCGGCATCAGCGACCGGCTGATCCGTCTCACAGGTCGAGCGCCCCCTCGAACACTTCGTATGGCTGGTTCCCGGCGACGACGCTCACGTACTCCGCGTCCCGAAAGAGGACGTACGAGGGTACCAGTTCCAGTTCGCTTGCTGCCGCAGCTGCTTCGTCGCCGGCGATGCGATCGGTGACGGCTTCGTCGTCGCCGTCGATGGCCTCGGAAACAGCGTCCGGATCGACGGTCACGTCCGTCTCTTCGAGGAACGCGTGCGTCAGCTCTCGTACCGACTGCTCGTCCATACCCTCGCGCTCCGCGTAGTAGCGCTCTTTCAGCTCCCAGAACGCCGCGGGCTCCCGGTCGTAAATCGCAAAGAGCGCTCGCGTCGCCGGTCGCCCCCACGGTTCGACGCCGAGGTTGGCACGCCACAGGTAGGTCACGTGGCCGGGATCGATCGCTTCGTCTACGAGCACGGGAAAGGTATCCGTTGCGAATCTGGCGCACGTCGCACACGACGGATCCTCGAACGCGACGATCGTGGCGGCGGCGTCCCCGACTGCGGGTCCGAGACGAGGACCGTCGACGTCGTCAGTTGCCGGGTGATCGGATCGCGGCCTGGGGTCGTCGTCGTCGTCGCCGAGACAGCCTGCCGTCCCCAGAGCCATACCGAGCGCTGTTAGCACGGCGCGGCGCGATCGAACCGTCGTATGCGGAGTCATCGTCACCGCCCCGGAATGCGAGCGGGGTGCACCGAAGCCGGTTCCCTGGCCGGTATTTCGCCCCCGCGACCGGCGCCCCCCGGAACGGTTGCCGCGCCGCCGGTACCTGTGTATCGCCGGATCTGTTTTCCGCTCGGTAGCATATGTGCGACGTATGGGTCGTAACGGGCTTAAACTCACGGGGTCGGTCGTGTCGCAGGGCGCTCGAAGAGATCACGGGGAACCGACTGGTGGCCGCCAGTCGAACACCCCTAACGACCGTCGCGGGTTCGATCGCGAGGCGGCCTCCCCGCTGGTTCTCCGATCGTGGGTCGATTACCGGTCAGGCCCGGAGAGGAGCGTCTCGTATCCGGGCACGGTCACGTCCGTCCCGGTGACGCGCATCGCGTGCCAGAACATCGCCTGGTTCACCGACACGACCGGTTTTCCGAGTTCCTCCTCCATGGCAGTGAGCGTTTCGACGCTCGCGAGGTTCGTACTGACGACGAGCACCGCCTCCGCGTCGGCGGCCGTTTCGAGCGTGCGACGGTACGTGTCCCGTGCCGTCTCCTCGTTTACTTTCGCGAGGTCGTCGACCTCGTCGGACGCCAGCCCGAGGCCGCTCATCCGGCCGGTCGAAATCCCGTTCCCTTCCAGAAAGCGCTGCAGCCGATCGTTGTCGTCCTCCCCGTACGGCGTGACGATGTCGACGGTGTCGATAGCTAATTCGTCTAGGGCGGCGAGTATCGCGGTCGATGCGGTGGTCGCCGGCAACGACGAGGCACGTTCGAGTCCGTCTTTGATGTCCAGATGTGCGTCCGGCCCGTCGTGAAAGGAACTCGCGTTACAGGCGTATACCACCACGTCGGCGCCCATCTGGTTCAATTTTGCGGCCTCGTCTCGTCCGGCCTCCGGCATCTCGTCCAGTTCGACCGTCGACAGCCTCGTCGCGTGAACCGAGACGCCGTCCGGCGCAAGTTCGTTGAACTCGGGCTCGATGATCCGGTTGTCCTTCGGACAGATAATTCCGATCGCCGTTCTCCAGCCGTACATGGCTCTCGCTACAATTGCTCCCGATTTGAACCTTTGGTTACCGATGTGGCGGGGAGTAGCCGGTTACGGATCGGAAACGCCCTGGATATCGATGGCCGTTCCCGCACCCGCTTCGTCCGCTCGCTCCAGCAGTCGATTTGCGACGTGGATATCGAGCACGATCGATCCGACCGATTTCACTACCGTCGGTCGATCGGTACTGGGGTTGAGGGTCGACTCACGTAACTGCGTCCCGAACGGGACCACGTCCGCTTCCGACAGCCGGTCCTCCTCGATCGCGTCCGCGATATCGCCGACGGTGAGACAGAGATCGTAGTCGTCGACGTAGACGCGGTTCGTCCGCTCCATCACCGCTCCGGGTAGCTCTCTCATGTCGGGGTCGTTCGCACCGATTCCGATGACGAGCGTCCCGTCGTCGACCGATCCGGGCGGAAACACCGGTTGCGAAGACGTCGTCGCTGCGACGACGACGTCGGCATCCTCACACGCTGACGCTGCCGATTCGGCCGCGACAATCTCGGCCGAGAGGCGGTCCTCGAGCGCGTCGACCGCCTCGTATTTCATCTCCGAGCGGGAGTACATGCGGATCGTCTCGAGGTCGAGTTCGGTATCGAGCGCGATTGCCTGGTTTCGTGCCGTCGTACTGGTTCCGATAATCCCGACGATGGACGCGCTTTCCGGCGCGAGGTGGCGGGCCGCGACGGCGCCGATCGCGCCCGTTCGGTAGTTCGTAATG
>LFFM01003305.1_pt1 | contig 10230 bp, 11 predicted proteins | sample 643131 | NCBI WGS metagenome assembly LFFM01 (sample SAMN03777445, study PRJNA286221) | soda lake metagenome | biome: soda lake; feature: Kulunda steppe; material: water; isolation source: sample Tc-Br brine of Tanatar trona crystallizer | place: Russia: Kulunda steppe | collected 2011-07 | reverse complement strand
ATATTGAGACGGTTGTGTTGGCATTTCGACAGGCAGACCGCGGGGATTTCTTCGGTGCATTAGATACCTGCCACGAACACGGAGTTGCTGCGAAGGTACACAGAGAGTATGCCGACAGCGTGCTTGTGTCGCCGAGCGATGCCGACGAACTCGTCGACATTGATATCGAACCATGGGATCCACTTGATCACTTTTTCAAGCGGGTATTCGATGTGGTGTTCGCGACAGTAGGGATCGTTGTATTTGTCCCCCTAATTGCTGTGATTGCAGTGGCGATCAAACTCGACAGTGTCGGTCCGGTGTTATACAGTCAAGACCGAACGGCCGGCTTTGGCAGCACGTTCCCGGTCTACAAGTTCCGCTCTATGGTTCCAGAAAGTGAGGATACAACACCGACAACAGATGCTGAAAATGATCGTATCACGCGCGTTGGAGGCGTCTTACGGAAAACCCATCTCGATGAGTTACCACAGCTGTGGTCCATCTTCGTTGGTCAAATGAGCGTCGTCGGACCGCGAGCTGTGTGGACAAAAGAAGAGGAACTGCTTGAAGCCGGACAGCCAACATGGCGGAAACGATGGTTCGTCAAGCCGGGATTGACTGGGTTGGCCCAGATCAACGACGCCAATAGCACAGATCCAAATCTGAAGCTCCGATACGACCTTCAGTACATTCGCCAGCAGTCTTTTTGGTTCGATCTAAAAATCGTCCTTAGGCAGATCTGGATGGTAACCAGCGATGTTGGTGGCCTGCTTCGAGGCCATGACCCTGAGTAACCCAGACCAGACGAGTGAGATAGTACTCAGAGTCGTCTCTATCGAGGATTGATTGGAGGACTGGAGACATACTGGTCGTCGTCGGTGTCGTGACGACTACTCGTCTGTGTCTGTATCCGTTGTCGGAAGAAACGTTGAGAGTGGTCGACAGTCGAGATATGGGCGTAGAAGAAACCAGCTGACGACACCGCTTGCTCCGATTGTATTCACAATGACGTCGGTGATGAGAAAGGGAGTTCTGTGCGGGAGCAATGCCTGTCCAAACTCCATAGCGACGCCATATGAGGCAGCGATCACGATTATAATCGCCGCGTGTCGCCACCGTGGGAGGTTCCAGTGATCACTTGCGTATGCAAGCGTCCCTGCCAACGCAAAGTACGCAAGCAGATGTCGCCAGTGCGAAAGCTGAACGAACGTTGGCTGGACATCATCAATGGCAGTTTCGGGAACCGTGATGAGCGAGCCATAGAAGATAATTGCGGCGACAACCCCAACCGCTGTGAATCGAAGCCAGCGTGGCAGCAGCGGGATAGGCAGTATCATCAACGCATCAGTCACTAGTACCGTACTTTGCTGTTGTGGTACTCTATTCGGAGCTATATTTACAGTAATGCATACAGAGCTGTTTGTATTAGAGGTAAGAGTTGAAAATTCAGACGGTCAAATCAAATACGGCGTCGACGCTTCGCAATTGATACCGATAGACATCAGGGAGGATTCGAGAGTCTATTCAACCGAGAGAGATCTGAATGGTTGTATGCTGCTCGCCATCCTGCATGTACTGCTCTTGTGACGAGTGAGACTTCAGCCACGTCGATACAAGATGATTCAGCAACAGCAGTCGCTGCATCTGGTGGAGGATGGAAGTGTTTTTGCGGTGAATGCGTGTTTGGGTGACGATCGAATCGCCAGTTTCTATTTTGGCTGTCGACATAATGGAACGTGTACATATCCAGTTCGCTCCACTGGATATCGAATCGAGCTGTGTTGGCGGGACCAATCCCGTCAGAAAGCTCGATATGCAGCTCAGTTGGTGAGACGACATCGTCATAATACGTTGTTTCAACCAGCGGTTCGAGTTCGATCCAGAGATCACGAATACGCTGGAGCGCGGGGAGATATATTGGGCCGAACTCACCAGCTCGGTCGTCGTTGCTCATGCAGTGAGTTGGTGGCTGGCTTCGCCATAGGCAAGGGACGCTTGGGCGACCGCTAGGTTCTTGCGAGTTGTCTTCCATGCGCTGAGGTCGTCCCACCCCACCGTCTCCTCAGCATCGAGTTTCTGAGCGAGTTCTTCAGGAGATACCACGTCGTATTGGTCTTCATACTGCCGAATTTTGGCTTTCATCCGTTTGATTCCCTCAACTAACTCGTCGCGGTCTGTGTTTTCACGGAGTTCACGGATTCGAGACATAAGGACACGATCAGCGTTTCGCCTGTAGAGCGTCGTCTGTCCGTCTGCTTCCGTCTCGGCAAACCCAGTGTTCACGAGTGCCTTACAGTGTCGACGAGCCGTCGGCTCGCTGACGAGGGCGCGTTCGGCTAGGTCGGCTGCAGATTGGCCGTCGTGAGTCTGTTCGATGATTTCGTACACCCGTTCGAATGGAGTGGTCTCTGCTTTCCATTCCGATTTGACGTGATCGTTAATGTTCTCCCAAGTCTCGATGGTCATTGTGGGTACTACGGGCCTTAACAACAAATAGTTTTTTGACAAAATTATTCTTTTGTTGTGTGCTGGTTCGGTCCGAATTATATGGGTTATACATTTCGGCCAGCTTGCCGAATCACGGATGAGACGAAATCAGGAGTTGACGACGAGCGGTTCGTACCATTCTCGATTCTGTTCGTACCACTCAATAAACTCACTAACGCCTTCACGAATATCTCGACTCGGTTCGTAGCCGATCAGTTCGGTAGCTTTCGAAATGTCGGCATGAGTGTGTTCAGCATCACCTTCTCGGGCCTCTGTGTATTTGATATCGAGTGTGGGGTCGATTTCGTCTCGAACAACTTCAGCAAGCGTGGCGATATCGATGTTGTCGGTCGACCCGATGTTCATCGCTTGGCCATCCGCACTGTCGTCGCTCAATAGGCGGTGGTTGGCCTCAACGATATCCGCAATATATGTGAAGTCTCGCGTTTGCTTGCCATCGCCGTAGATTTCTGGCGATTCACCGCGCATACACCGTGAGACAAAGTTGCTAATCGCCATATTGGGTCGCATCCGTGGCCCATAGACAGTAAAGTACCGCAGCGAGACTGTGGGCAGCCCGTAGACTTCGGTGTAAACGCGCATGTAGTGTTCGACAGCGACTTTTGAGGCACCGTACGGTGAGACCGGCTCGTTGGGGTGGGACTCGTCGTACGGGAGATACTCGGGCTTGCCGTAGACGCTCGATGAGGAGGCGTTGACAACGCGGTCGACGTCGTGTTTGCGGGCGGCTTCCAGGATGGTTTGTGAGCCGTTGATGTTGTATTCGGTGACTTTGACTGGTTCCTCGACGCTGGCGCGAACGCCAGCTTGGGCGGCCTGGTGATAGATGATGTCGACGTCTTCGACGATTTCGTCGACGAGCTTGGCGTCGGTGGTTGAGCCCTCGATGAACTCGTAGCTGCCCGTCGATTGGGCAGCCTCGCGGGCCACGTCGACGTTGTGTTCTTTGAGCCCAAGATCGTAGAACGGTTCGAGGATATCAAGAGCCGTGACATCGTGGCCCTCTTTGACGAACGACTCGGCGAGATGGCCACCAATAAAGCCGGCTCCACCGGTGACGAGAATATGCATACAGCGCTATTTTTCGGAGAGACCAATATTAGTTATGATGGGTATACGAGGGAGATTGTAGAACGAAAACAACAGTCAATTGTTCACAGACATCACTGTGTTGGGCGTTCTTAAACGCAGTGAGACACCAGTTTGATACACTCGACGATTGCCAGTGTGTCTCGTGAGAATCGTCGACGAGTACGTATTTTGACAGACTGTCTGTAAGTGCCGACCGATGGGCGTCTACACCCCACGGCTCATGTGGCCCGCTAGAGCCCACGGTGACCGCTGTTGTCCACGGTCGACTGGAAGCAAACAGTTTCTGCATTGAGTCGACGGTTGGGAGGTAGTTCGACCGACCAGGTGGGTGGTCAACGGTTCGGACAGGCAGCCCAATACAGTATTGTGACGAGTTGTTGATATCACGGTCACCAACTACCCGGAGCCTGATCAAAATAGAGACAGACGACTCGATAGTGGATATACACTCACTCAACAATTGTTTGGAGTTCTTCAAGCACTTCCCAGACGACTCGCGCTGGCTCTTTGCTCCCAAACTGGAAGGCCTCGTATAGATAGTTCCCGCCCTCTCGCTTTTGATAGTGACCCAACCCATCAACGTGGTCTTGTTCATGATGGTGCCATCCGCAGTCGAATCCAGACTCATCCGAGTAGTGAAACGTAAATCGTGTAGGGTCCGTCGGATCGCCTACAAACCAGCGAACAGTCAATGTCCCGCTCGGCGTCTCTGTCCCAATAATCGATGGATCCACGTCAGCTCGTAGCTCCTTATAAAGTGTATCGTGTGGCAATCCTTCGACGCTTGTGATCAGTGGGTGACGGGTGAGTTGTTCGCGGATCTGTCTGAGTGCCTCGTGAGACGCCTGCTGTGGATCGTGACCGCCGTCGAATGCATCCATGTTAGGCGTGCAGACGCCCATCGATCGCTGCGTACTCTCCGTAATTGTCAATTGCATCCTCAAGAATTGAGAGCTGATAGCGACTCAGTTGCCAGTCACTTGCATCCTCAATGAGTTCCATTGTTTCGGCTGCTGTTTCGGTTTCGGTTGCCCGTGCCCGTAGGTCAGTCGGCGAGTGTACTCCGTACTGCTCTTGACAGGTCTCAATCTGCTGTTGGAGGTCAGCTTTCAATTCAAGCAGTTCTTGATGCGTGTGGTTCTCTATGAGTCCTCGAAGGGTTCGAAACCGACCGTAGAGTGGATCTGGTTCGTAGTATGTTGCATTCTCACCTGCAACCGTCCGAATGACGTTCATTTCTGCGAGTCGTTTGAGATGGTTATGTGCTGTTGTCTCAGAGACAGCAGCCTCTTCGGCGATATATTTGGCACTCCGAGCCTGGTCAAGCGCTTCGGCGATCGAACGTACTCTGTCGAAGGCTGTCGTGTGTTCTTTCCACGCTTTGACCCCACGAGGTGAGTCATCCATATGACGTATTTCGGTGCCGAATCTAATAAAATTGTCTCTGGTTCATTTATTTATTCTCACTTTGTCTATCGTACGTGTGAATGAAACGTTGAGGTTGGTCGCTGTGTGTGACCGACGTCGACCGATCGACGGAGAGACCCACCGGTAGGGAGACGGGCACACACTGCGGTTGAGTAGGTTTGGTGGGTGACTGGGCGTTGGTGAGTCCCGCGTGGGTGGTTGGGTGTATGGGGAGACAGCCCTAGCCGTGGACGTCAGCTGTCTCCGGTGGCGAGTCAGGTTGTGTGCTCGAACCGGTTTCGCCAGGGATTTCGGCGTCGACTGGAAGCAAACGGTTCATATGAAGCAGTCGACGGTTGGGAGATGATTTAATTGATCAGTAGGGGCCGACAGTTTAGACGAGCAGTCCGACGAAATATTTCGGGATGGCCTGTCTACGTTGTGATCACCAGACACCCGATGTTGCAGGTAGTGTAGATTCGAGCAGTAACAATGGTATTGCCTGAATTTCAACCCATGGGGTCGTCTGTCCGAGGAGCTTCATCTTCGATCGCAGTTCGAATTTCACGAAGAAATGCAACGATCCACTGAAGTTCATTTTGGAGGTGTTGATAGACGACAGCATGGTCAATACTATCGCCGTAATTATGCGCGAGTATATTCCGAAACCCTGCAGCTTTCTGCATCTGTTCAGTCGTTTTAGACGAACAGAAGCCAATCTCTTCGAGTGTTTTGAACCGCCCAGCGTTCGTTTTCGGCATCGGCTCGTCAGATGCTGCAATCAAGATTCCTGCAATATCAATACATGCTTGGATTGTCGTGTGAAATTCTCGTTCAACAATTGCTCGTTGCTCTCTCTCCGAGCAATACACATCTTCGTCGAGAGATTGCTTGCGTGACAAAACGGTCAGTGATGCCTCAATGTGCGTTGCCTTCTCCAGAATACGTGTCTCAACTTCATCCGAACCGTTCACACACGCCCCTCCAATCGGTCAAGGAGTGAATCAAATCGCTTCATTCGATCAGCATGTGATTCCGTCGTGGCACTGTATTCTTGCTCATATCGTGTTCGAAGCATGTCAATAAGTGAGGGGTTGTCCAAGAGAATGACGCCGTGCTGTAATGCCGAACGGCCGACTGCAGGGTCGACGCGCTCGAGATCTGTGATATCAATCTGATCAGTCTCGATTATCTCGGTCAGCGTGGCGATGAGTTCAACCTGTAGCTCTAATCGCTCTGTGGCTGTGAGTTCGTCGACGAATACGACGCCAATGTCGACGTCGCTTTGGGGAGTTGGTGTCCCACGGGCGTGTGATCCAAACAGCACTCCCAGTCGGACAGGGTACTGTCGAAGTGCGTCTGCAATCTCTTTGCTGTCGAGGTCGTCCGGCAGTGCTGTTTGTTCGTCCATTCACTCGGGAATACGCACTAATCAGTTAATTGTTTATCGGGGAAACTGTGCGTCGGCTACATTTCGGCGAGTGGATCAAACACTCCCCTATTGATTGATGAGCTCCCACGGTGGACAACAGTTGTCCACGGTCGACTGTCAGGCTGGTCGCTGTGTGTGACCGACGTCGACTGGTCGAACGAGAGACCCACCGGTAGGGAGACGGGCAAATCACGCGGTTGAGTAGGATTTGGTGGGTGACTGCGCGTTGGAAGGGCCCGTGAGCGTGGTAGGTAATGGGTGACAGGCCTAACTGTAGATGTCAGCTGTCTCTGGTGATGTGTCGTATTGTGAACAATTCAACATGAATCAAGTAATGAGCGTGCCCGTTGGACATAGCTGTTTGCGTCCCAGCTCCGAGCTCTGCTCATTTCTTCAAGAAGCGCCCGTGCTTGTCCAGTTGTTAGCTGCTCTGTTCGAACAAACACCGACAGTAGTGTGGGGGTGGTCACGAGTCGTGTGTTAGCGAGAGAAGCGTGGATCAACCCAAGACTATTGAATTCATCACATAAAAAGAGCTCAGCATCAACTTCGTTTGCGAGTGTGACTGCGGCGTTCTCACCATCGTCAAGCGGAAACTCGGCATCAAGATCGACAGATCGTATCGTGAACTCGGCAAATCGATCACAGACTGCAGTTGCGGCCCGCCCATGGGTGTCATTGTATGAGGCAATCTCTTGGAGTTCCTCGATGACTTCTGTTGGAACACAAACATCGTAGGTAGCTAGACACAATGAGAGCGGGTCTGGGTTGGAACCACAAGCAATGCCAAGACTAACTAGCCCGGAGGTATCTGCGATCACTGTTGTCATTTATACCTCAGCAACATCGTCGACGAAGCCATCGTCCAACTGCTGTTTCAAGATACGGATGTTAGCGGCTTCTTGTGTGCCAACTAGTGATTTGAGTTGCTCGTAGGCGATCTCATCATCGTAGTAGGCTGCAGCAATTTCTTGAATAAGTGTATCATCGTGTGTGGCCTCTTGGAGATACTCACGAAGTGCAGTCACGAGAATATCTGTTCGGTCTTCGCCTAACACAGCCGCAAGTGCGTCAGTTCTATTAATTAGTCGGTTCGGGGCCCGAAACTGGACACGCTTCTTTTCACTGCCCATTATGTGTACAATGTGAGCCAACCTACTTAGCCGTTTTCGTGTGTACAATGTGAGCCTTTCTTAATCGAGGCTGTCTCGATTATCTATAACTGGCTGCAATGGGTGTTTGGGATAGTTGGTCGACGGACGAGGTTCGAACACTGACTCTGTGGGGTTGCGGGAACACCCCTCGTTTCGTCTGTTCTTGTGGTGTTTCTTTAGAGTTCGTCTGCGGTCTGATTCTTTCTGAGAATCTCATCCATATCCGGTGTCTCAAACCCCCGGTAGAGCCTTCGGATTCAGGTTCTTCAGAAGAGGGCTGGTCCTCCCCGACAATCTTTTCGAATATTGTGCGGAGACGTTTGATACCCATACCACCCACTGAGCTTGTATTCAAATATATTTGTGCATGTTTTCGATTGGTCGACGTTGCTCTTTTTTCGCTAGTAGTTGGAACCTCTCGAGACACTCACTCACAGTTGACTTCGCGCGGTAACTCACAGGATTGTCTTGCCCAGTAGCTCACAACGAGAGCATCTTTTGAGCCATTTTGCGGGTTTGGCGATGCCACGTCGGCTATTTTCCTCAAAATCGAGTGTTAGGGCGGTAGCACACTTTGAGTTGTATGAACCCACACAAAACCTGTCTCAGAAGTCCTAACTATCCACATGCTAAGCCAGCTTGTGTGTGTTTTCTTCGTATCTAGTATGGATGCTATGGGTACTATCTAATACTAAACCCCTAGACGTGGGCAACTCACACTACTCAGCACCGATTGGATATAACAATAACAACCCTATACAACAAACACCTGTGAAAAACACAAGAAAGCCACTGGCCAACCACGGAGGGAAGCAACTGACTTCGAGGCCACAGACGTCGACCCTCGGGCGGGAGGCCCCGTTTCTTTGGAATTTAAGTTAGGACCAATCCCCGTGGGTCGACTACTAAGATAATTTTCTGCTTGTTGGATACCAATATTACAGAGGTTCGGCTGAGTGCATTTTTGAAACACTTGGCGTATCGACTCCTGAAAACGGGTGTCATATCGAGCATCCCTCTTTGAGTTATTTTGATCACCCACCTCCTATGCTGTTGGAAAAGTCGACCTCCTGGAGTGCTGCTTTACTACTATAATCAGGGGTCAGATTCTTCTATGATCCGAGTTTTCTAAATACATAATAAAAATAGCAGATACCGAATACTCTGGAATATTGGTGTTGCATTTAGAGAATGTATTCTGGAAGCCATATCCGATCGCATAACTTAGAGTACCGTGCTGGATATCTAATTAGTTAGTTATCCGATATGTTGTGTAGTCGACGATTCGGGTGAGAACCCGTCCTGTTTTGAGGTCGACCTCATAGCATTTCTGATTGCACTGATTTTCTGTCTACCTATTTTTTTGTCTTTCTTTCTGTTCTTCGATACTTGCCTTTCTCATTTTACCGCTTCCGGAACCACCACCCTACTTGTTATTATATCCAATCGGTCTCAGGTAGTATGACCCAGTCTCTGCTTGCGTTTTAGTGTTGGGTACTATGGGTAGGAGACACCCTAGATCACAGTAGTATGTAGGGTAGTATGAGCGCACCCAGCCTACCAATGTTACCATTAATTTTCAAAAATATGTACTTACGATCTATGCTTCAGCTGTTCTTTAAATCACTACGTTAGCCGAACGTACAGTACACAATATTGTCTCAGTATACCACCGTGGGCAGAGAGTAAACTCCAAAAATGTCGTTCACTCATCACCATTTTCAACTATGATGTGGGTGTCTTCGCCTTTTGCGAAAGCAGTCATATACCGCGATGAACGAATAGTATACAGAATATAGAATGTTTATAATTCTGATGTATAGGTGGATTTGGCTCTCTCAACTCTGCTTGATTATTGTTGCATTGACGTCTGATATCCTCGTCGAGCTTGATCAAAGGTATCGACTACTAGTGCAGCGGTTGCGACGGAAATGAGCGCCCAAAAAACCACAATTATTGAGGCTGTTGGATCAAACGTCTCCATCCACGGTCTACTGGCCCACGCCACTGATAGCAGAAACCATGTCGCCAAAAACACCCAGCTACTATGCCATAGCGTCCCAAACCCAAAGGGACCACTCAGAGCGTCTTTTGGATTGATTTCGAGCGGCTGCAACGAGATCGGTGCCCACGTGTTTTGACATTCTTCTTTCTGTTTCGTTGGGGAGTCGAATACAATATCATCTAATCTATTTTTAGCGTTGGCTGGATCGAACGTGGGGGCGACAGATTTGCCCTCCGGCAATCCGTACTTCAATTCGCCGTATTCTTTTGTGTCTATCAGATCAACACTAATCAATTGCTGAAATATGACTCTATACGTCTCTTTGTCGCATTTGTCCTCGTATTGGCTCATCCACTTTTTGTGGCGCAGCCTAATCTCGCGGGATGAGAAATAGCTCTCGTTGCGCTCGGCTGTAAGGAGTTGGATGAGCGAAAATAGTGTCAGCGGGTAGATTTTTCTATTTAGATCTTTACGACCGCTTTGATGTGCTTCGAATAGATCTTGTTTACTTGGGAATATATCATATAATTGTATACCATCATTCTTTTCGATTTCACATTTGGCCCACCAGGGAATCACCGAAGCGTCTCGCAAGTCTCCCGGTTGATCAAGATTTATTCTTTTTGCGTTTTGCGCACTCATCTGTTCTT
>LFFM01003303.1_pt1 | contig 10230 bp, 11 predicted proteins | sample 643131 | NCBI WGS metagenome assembly LFFM01 (sample SAMN03777445, study PRJNA286221) | soda lake metagenome | biome: soda lake; feature: Kulunda steppe; material: water; isolation source: sample Tc-Br brine of Tanatar trona crystallizer | place: Russia: Kulunda steppe | collected 2011-07 | reverse complement strand
CCGTTTCGTCGGCCACAACAGTAGTCCCCCGAACCGCCGCGGTTCAGTCGTCCGCCGTCGCCCGGTCGGCCCCGAGATCCTCGAGCGCCCACGTGACGATCCTCGCCTCGATCAGATCCCTCTCTTCGACCATCTCGTCGCCGCCCCCGTACCGTTCGAGGATCTCTTCAGCCTCCTCTCGAAGCTTCCGCTCCAGCGGTCGCTGGTCGGGTTCAGCCCTCGTGTCATTCAAAAGCGCCTCGAAGTCCTCCCGCAGGACGAACGACGCCCGGCCGGCGTTACACCGCGTGAGCGGACTCATCGCGGTTTCCAAAACGAGTTCCCGGACGGTCTCCCAGTCGCTCTCACAGAAATGCAGCGACGCCTCGCCCTCGATATCGCGCCACGCTATCGGACCGGAGTGTTTCAGAAGCTGGACCGCCCGCGGCGGAATGTCGATCCGGTGGGCCGTGTCGGGGTTCCCACAGAGACAGCAGGGCTTCTCGGTGCGCCCGGTGTACATGATACGAGATAGGGCCGTCCCCTGTTTGGGTGTGTCGCACCCGGCGGTTCGTGCCTCGAGTCGCCCCGGAGCCGACACCGATCGATGAAAGGACGGGATGGATATTTATCCGAAGCGGCCGTATCGGTGTCCATGTCGAACGCCCCACAGCAGGTCGAGTCGCCCTGTCCCGTCGTCGAATCGATGGAACAGATCGGGTCGAAGTGGCGACTGCTCGTCCTACACGACCTCCAGGACGGCGAGAAGCGGTTCAACGAGCTCAAGCGATCGACCGACGCGAACTCACGGACGCTCTCGCGAGTGCTCGATGATCTACGGGAGAGCGGGTTCGTCGAGCGCAGACTCGAGGAGGACGCCCCCGTCGCGACGTACTACTCGCTGACCGATAAGGGTCGGTCGCTGTGTCCCGTGTTCGACGAGATCGAGGCGTGGGCCGAGGACTGGCTCGAGGGACTGTAGCTCGGATCGGCGGGAAATCCGAGTTTCAACCGTGCGTCTCCGGGTACGCCGACTCCAGAAGCTCCGGCTCGGCGAGCAGCCGCTCCCGAACCGGGTCGATCACGTCCGAGATCGCGGCCGCCGCGGCCGGCTTGAGATCCGCCGGATGGAGCTCACCGGAGACGAAATCCGATTCGAGCGCGTCGTAGCTGCCGTACTCCAGATCGCCACCGTACTCCTCGGGGCGTTCGACGGTGAACGTCTCGCTTCGCTCCTCTAAGACCGGGAAGACGAGAAAGCGGAGATACTCCAGCACGCCGTTCTCCTCGAGTTCGCCGGCCGGACAGTACGCGCCGCCGATCTTCGAGTCGACCGCGTCGTCGCCGTCGGTGAGGTTGATCTTCGAGTCGGCCTCGGAGGCCGACATCTTTCCCCCGGAGAGCCCCGACAGAAGCGGGGCGAAGACGCAGGCCGGTTTGTCGTACCCCAGATCCGGGAGCTGTTCGCGGGCGAGCATGTAGATGCCGCGCTGGTCGATGCCGCCGTAGGCGATGTCGGCATCGAGGGCGGCGACGTCGAGCGCCTGCATCAGCGTGTAGACGAGCCCGCCGAGTTTCGGGTTCTTCGACTGTCGGACGACCTCACTGCCCGCCCGTTGGGCCCGCGAGAGCGTCGTCTCGGCCAGCGTCCGATAGAGATCCATCGTGTAGGGATCCTCGAGTTGGAACTCCGTTCCGCGGACGAACGAGACGGCCCCGGAGTCGCCCCCGGCGGCGTCGATCATCGCCTCGATCGCGGCTTCGTAGTACGCCGAGCGGGCCTTGAGCAGCTCGAACGGGCTCTTCGCGTCGTCCAGGTGGGCATGGAGGTCGGCGACGAGCACCGTCACGTCGATCCCGGCCTCGACGAAATCGGCCAGTTTCCGCATCGTCGTGAAGTGACCGATATGCATCTCCCCGGTCGGGGCATAGCCGATGTAGGCGCTCGGCGTCCCCTCGCTTTCGAACAGCGCCTCGATCTCGGACTCATCGATGACTTCCTCGGTGAACCGCGTGACCAGTTCGGTCCGTTCGGCCGTGTCCATGGGCGTGGTTCCGCGAGACGGCCGATAAAACGTTCGGGTGGCGTCACTCGTGGGGAGGCGTCGCACACCGGGCGCGGCGTCGAGCGACCGCGCTCGAACGGAGCCGTTGCGCTTATAAGAACCCGATCGAACCGGTCGGTATGGATCTCCGAGACGCGTTCGGTCCGGGCCAGGTCGTCTCCGTCGTCGGAGCTGGGGGCAAGAAATCGACGCTGTACGCGCTCGCGAACAGTCTCGATCGTGCCGTCGTGACCGCGACGGTCCGGATCCCGCTCTTCGACGAGGAGGTGGCGGAGCTCCGAGTGACCGACAACCCTCAAAAGGCCATCGAAGAGGCGAACGCCTGGCCGCTCGGGGTCGTGCCCGCTCGGGACGGCACCCGAAGTCGCTACGTCGGCTACGACCGGAAGACGGTCGACGAACTCGCAGCGACGACCGACGTGCCGATACTAATAAAGGCCGACGGCGCTCGGACGCGTCTTCTCAAAGCTCCGAACGACGACGAACCGCAGGTACCCCGCTCGACGGATATCCTCGTTCCGGTCGCGAGCGTCAGGGCCGTCGGAAAGCCGCTTGACCCGGAGTACGTCCACCGGCCCGAGCGGGTCGCGGCGCTCACCGGCCGTTCGGCCGGCGAACGGATCGAACCGGCGGACGTTGTCACCGTCATCTCAAACGACGACGGGGGATTAAAAGGCCGGCCCGACGGTGCACGGGTCGTTCCGCTGTTGAACATGGTCGACGACGACGGACTGCGGGCGACGGCCCGATCGATCGCCACTGAGCTTTTAAATAGCCCGCGTATCGAACGCGTCGTTCTGGGACGGATGAACCGGGGAAAAGTCGTAGAGATCGTTTCCTGACGGAAGTATCCTTCAGATCCGATCGAAGTACCGGTCCTCGTAGTCCCGCTTTACGAAGTACCGGACGGAGTTGGCGTACGTTCGGTCCGCCGAGTGTTCGGAGACGTGCTGGTATCTGACGATCCCATCGGTGTCGACGACGTACGTCCCCGCACGGGTGTGTTCGCCGTGTTCGGGATGCTCGGTGACGCCGCTGTACTTTCGGGAGATCTCGAACCCGGGATCGGAGAGCAACTGCAGACGCAGGTCGTGCAGGTCCCGGAACTCGGTCAGTTCCGGTGTCGAGACGTTCGCAAACGGGAGGACGTCGATCCCTTGGTGGCGATGCATGTCGTACGCCAGCGCACTGAACGTCCCGAGCTGTTCGGCACAGAACGAACACCACGTCCCCCGGAACGGGACGAGGACGGTCGGCCCGTTCTCGAGCGTTTCGGACAGCCGAACCGAACCGCCCGCGGTGCTTTCGAGTTCGAACTCCGGTGCGGACTCGCCAACAATTGACATACCGACTCGACGAACGTCCGGGACTTTAACTCGCGGGTATTATGCACCGGTCGGACAGAACCGAGTTCGATCCCGGTGTCGATCCGTTTCGCCACCCCGTTGCTCTCACTCGCGGAATCCGGCGGTCGACGCCCGGACTGTCTCGAACTCCTCGTCGCTGTAGGCGATGAATCGGACCTCCGAGAGCGAGGACGGCTCGTAATCGGCGATCGCCTCGCCGATGATTCGGGCGCCGGTCTCGAGGTCGAATCCGGCGACGCCGCAGCCGAGCGCCGGGATCACGAGCGATCGACAGCCGCGTTCGTCGGCGGCGACGAGCGCGTTCCGCGTCGCGTTTCGGATGCTATCTTCGGTCGCTTTCCCGTCGCCGTAATGCGGCATCGCGGCCGCGTGGATCACGTAGTCGGCGTCCAGTTCGTAGCCGTCGGTGACGGCGACCCCGCCGAGGTCGATCGGTCCCTTCGAGACGGCCTCCTCGTTGAGCCCGCGTCCGGCGGCCCGGCGGAGCGCACCGGCGACCCCGGAGCCCATCTGCAGGCTGGTTCCCGCAGCGTTGACGAGAGCGTCGGCGGACTGTCCGGCGATGTCGCCCCGAACGACGCTGAAATCCATGCCCGACGGTTCGGGTCCCACGGTATTAAACGAACGGCAGGGGTTGGCAGATACCCCGACGATCCCGCCCGATCTCCAGGCAGCCCCGGGGTCGTTCGGCGCGGCCGTGACACGACCTACTATATACGTCGCGCCCGCAGTGTCCGTCAATGGACGAGACGGACGGCGATCGGACGGCGGAGCATCCGTTCGGTGACGGTCTCGAGTCGGCCGTACGGCGTATCGACGAACCGAACGGCGACGAAAGGTATCCGTTCGGTGACGGCCTGAAACCGGCGGTACGGCGTGTGAGAGGGGACGACGAGCCCGATACGTCCGTTCCGGACATCGACGAGTTGATCGGCCCGCCACAGACCCTCGAACCGGAGGTACAGGGCGTGTGGGCGATCCAGTCGGCGTTCTCGGCGGCGATCCTCGGCGTCATCGCCGCCGTCGGCTTTTCGGTCATCTCGCCGGGCGGTCCGTGGGTGGGAGGCGTCGTCTTCGTCGTCGGCGTCGTCCTCGGGATCGTCTTCGCGGTGCTCAGATACCGGATCTGGATGTATCAGGTCCGCGATGACTCGCTGTATCTCCGACGCGGCGTGTTGACGCGGGTCAACACCGTCGCCCCGTACGTCCGGATCCAGCACGTCGACACCCGACAGGGGCCGTTGGAACGGGTGTTCGGGCTCTCGACGACCGTTGTCTACACCGCCGGCTCCCGCGGCGCGGACGTCTCGATACCCGGCCTGACGCCCGAACGGGCGGACGACCTTCAGGCCCGGCTGAAACAGCTGGCGATCGCCGCCGAAGGTGAAGACGCAGTCTGATGAAACTCGATCCACTCTCCGTGCCGTTCCGGGCAGGCGAGTCCGTCGTCAGGCTCGCGTGGGTGCTCGTCATCATCCTGATCGGCTCGCCGGCGCTCGGCGGCGCCTCGGGGATCGCGCTCGTCGTCGTCGCGTGGTTTCTGATCGCGCTCGCCTACCAGCTCGTCTACTACCAGCGCTTCGAGTACGAGCTCACCGAGGATACGCTGGATATCGCCTCCGGGGTCGTCTCCCGGCGAAACCGCGAGATCCCGGTCGGTCGGGTGCAGAACGTCGACATCAGCCGGAACGTCTTCCAGCGCGCGCTGGGTATCGCACAGATCAACCTCGAGACGGCCGGGGGCTCCTCGACGGAGGCCTCGCTTCGGTACGTCAGCCACGAGGAAGCAAAGCGCCTTCAGTCCGAGCTCGGGCGGCTGAAACGCGGTGCGAGCGTCGAAGAGGCGGCCGAATCCGCGCCGGAACGGGAGCTTTTCAGCGTGACCTCCAAGGAGCTCGTGTTGCTCGGGATCGTCGGGATCGACCTCCGGCTGTTGTCGATCGTGACGGTCTTTCTGCCGGTCGTCTCGCCGTCGCTGCGCGAGCGGTTCGCCGATCCGCTCGTCGGTCTCGCGCTCACCGCCCCGCTCGTGGCCGCCGCGATCGTCGTCGCCGCCGCCCTGATAAGCGGCGTGATCGCCGTCGCGAACTACTACGGGTTCCGGCTCAGCCGGCAGAACGACGAACTACTCTACGAGCGCGGCCTGCTGCAGCGCTACAGCGGCTCGATCCCGCTCGAGAAGATACAGACGCTGACGGTCTCGGAGAACGCGATCGCTCGACGCCTCGGGTACGCCTCACTGGCCGTCGAGACGGCCGGCTACGCGCCCGGCGACGCCGGGTCACAATCCGCCGTCCCGCTCGCGGACCGAAAGCGGGTGTTCGATCTCGCACAGTCCGTCGAACCGTTCGAGACGCTCGATCTCGAACGCCCGCCGAAGCGGGCACGCGAACGGTACATCTTCCGGTACAGCTTCGTTTCCCTACTCGTTATCGGGACGGCTTTCGCGGCCGACGCCTACACCGGGCTGACGTTCGCGTGGTATCTCACGCTCGCGTTGGTCCCGCTCGCCGCGGTCGCCGCACACCTCAAATGGACGCATTTAGGCTACGACGTCCAATCGGAGTACGTCGTCCTCCAGGAGGGCTTTTGGACCCGGACGATCACGATCGTCCCCTACTACCGCGTTCAGACGGTGTTGGACTCACAGACGGTCTTCCAGCGGCGACGGCGGCTCGCGACGCTCGTCGTCGACACCGCCGGCTCCAGCGGGCTGACCAACCGACAGCCGAGAGCGCTCGATATCGACGAACGCCGCGCGAGCGAACTCAGGGAAACGGTCGCCGACAGCCTCCAAGAGGAGGTCAGACGGCAACGGAACAAGCGCCGTCGCGAGCGGATCCGATCGATAGAGGCCGATCTCGAGGAGGGTGCCTCCGGCGTCGCGTCCTGACCCCATCAACCCTTTTCTGTATCGGGACCGATCGGCTCGTATGCCACGAGAGGTCCGACACGAAGCGCGCAGCCCGGAAGTTTTCGACAGCTCCGATCTCGGCGAGGACGGACAGCTCTATATCTGTCGCTGTGGACTCTCCTCGAACGGGGCGCTCTGTGACGGCTCACACAACGCGACGGCCGACGAGGAGGATGGAGTAGTTTATAAGTACGAGAAAGACGACGCCGACGGCAGTCGCCGACCGATCGAAGGGTTCGAGTTCGAAGACGAGTGAGCGGCCTCTTATAAGTACCCTTCTTCGAGCAGCAGTTCGCCGTTCAGCACGCTCGCGCCGGCGGCGCCCCGCATCGTGTTGTGGGCCAGACAGTTGTACTGGATCCCGTCGGTCGTCGGTTCGATCCCGCCGACGCCGATCCCCATCCCGCCGCCGAGGTTCCGGTCCAGACGGGGCTGGGGTCGATCGGGCTCTTCGAAGACCTCGATGAGCCGTTCGGGCGAGGAATGAAGATCGACCGACGGATACGACTCGAGCGCCTCGACGATCGCCCCGATCGAGGGGTCCTCCGAGAGATCGGCCCAGACGTTCTCGAGGTGGCCATCGAGGGTCGGAACCCGGTTACATGAGGCCGAAACGTCGGCGCCGTGGAGTTCGACCTCCGCTCCGTCGAAGGAGCCGAGCAGCTTTCTCGATTCGGTCTCCATCTTTTCGGCCTCCCCGCCGATGTGCGGCAGGACGTTGTCGATGATCTCCATCGACGTGACGCCGGAGTAGCCGGCGCCGGAGACGGCCTGCAGCGTCGAGACGGTGATCCGTTCGAGGCCGAACTGATCGAGGGCGGCCAGCGTGGGAACCATCGTGATCGTCGAGCAGTTGGGGTTTTTCAGTAACGCGCCGTCCCAGCCGCGCTCGTCGCGCTGGACCTCGAGGAGCCCGAGATGGTCGGCGTTGACCTCCGGGATCGTCAGCGGGACGTCCTCGTCCATTCGGCCGTTCGAAGAGTTCGAGGAGACGACGTAGCCGCCCTCGACGAACTCGGGCTCGATCGCCGCGCCGACATCGGAGGGCAGCGACGAAAAGAGGAGATCGACGTCGTCGGGGACCGCCTCGGGATCGGTCTCGACGACCGTGAGATCGGCGATCTCCCCGGGGATCGGCGCGTCGACGCGCCACTTGGCCGCCTTACGGTACGGTCGGCCGGCGCTTGAGGCCGACGCGGTCAGGGCGGCGATCTCGAACTCCGGGTGCGGTACGAGCAGCTGGATGAGTCGTTGTCCGACGGCACCGGTCGCACCGAGGACACCTACGCGAGTAGACATTGCCGGTGGTATGGTGAGCCACAGGAAAACGGTTGTGGTAATCGGGTCAGAATCCGGGAGATATTATGAACGTCCGTGAGAAACCCCGGTCCGTTCGGGGACCAACGGGGACTCTCACGCGGGAGAAAACTCGGGCCGCCTCTTCCGGAAAACTCAGGCCGCCTCTTCCGGAACGCGGTTCTTGCGTGTGACGTAGCCGGCGATCCGGTTGCGGACACCCTTCGACTCGACGTTCGTCAGTTCGGAGACGAGTTCCTTGTTGTGTTCGAAATCGTCGCCGAACGCTTTCGGGTATCGTTCCATGAGCAACGCGGCGGTCTTTTTGACGTAGGCGGGTTTGATAGCCATTGGTAGCCGCCTCTACTGCTGTGGTACTCAAAAAAGGTTCGACTCGGCCGTCCGGAATGTCTCCAGCACCCCTGCGGGTCGTCTCCGGGGTCGAATCCGGCCTCACCGATCGATTCGAAACGTTGATTAAAGTACGGTGGGTGAGTGATTCTCGATTACATGATCGCGTGGAGCGTGGCGTCACATCGGCGGTGTGGGATGGGGCGAAACGGCCCCGGAAGGGGGTCGAGGGGCCCGTCCCGTCGGCCAGAGGGTACGTCTGCTCGCGGATGACCGCCGACAACCCACCGAGCGACGGGGAAGTCGGCTCGTCGATCAGCGTGTTGTACGTCGCCGCCGACCCGAACACGGCGACCCGAACCGCCACGGCACTCGAGTCGATCGACGACGGACTGGACGTCGAGACCGCACTCGGCGGCGACCGAGGGCTCGAGCGGGTACGATCCGACGGGATCGACTGTGTCGTTTCCGGTCACAGTCCGCCGGAGTTCGACGGGATCGGGTTCCTGGAAACCGTCCGCGAGTGGGCCCCCGAACTCCCCGTCGTCCTGTATACCGAGGACGGCTCCGAATCGATCGCCGGCGACGCGGTCGAAGTCGGTGTAACCGGCTATCTGCCGGCCGGCCGCGACACCGAAACGCACGAAACGCTGGCTCGTCGGGTCCGGAGCGCGGTCGAGGACGGTGGGGCCGGGGAGGAAGGCCATCGACGCCGCGGGAAAGCGTCACAGCAGCGGGATATACCGGTCCGTCAACTGGCGGAGAACGTCCGTGAGATGGTCTGGATATCCGATCTCGAGGAGTCCGAGCTACGCTACGTGAACTCCGCGTTCGAGGAGATCTGGGGTCGCCCGGTCGAATCGCTCTACGACGATCGGGAGGCGTTCCTCGAGGCGATTCACCCCGAAGACCGCGAACGGGTCCGGAACGCGCTTTCCGAACAGATCGAGGGGACGTACGACGAGGAGTACCGGATCGTGCGACCGGACGGGGAAGTTCGGTGGGTCTGGGACCGGGCGTTCCCGGTCGAAAACACCGCGGGCGAGGCCGACCGGATCGTCGGCATCACGTCCGATATCACTGACCGGAAAAAGCGAGAACGGGAGCTAAAAGAGTACGAGAACGTTCTCAAGGCGGCCGGGGACGCGGTCTACACGCTGGATCTCGACGGCCGGTTCCGGATGGTCAACGACAGGTTCACCGAGCTGACCGGGTACGACCGATCGGAGCTTTTGGGCAACGGCGTCTCGATCTATCTCGGCGAAGCGGATATCCGGCGGGGAAACGAACTGATCCGGGAGTTACTCACGACGCGGACGAACGTCGTTCATCTGTCGGAGACGATACACACGGCTGACGGGCGGGAAATCCCTGCCGAGGCCCGGATCACACTCCTGGAGGACGAGTCCGGAGATCCCTTCGCGACGACCGGCGTCGTCCGGGACGTCTCCGATCGCAGGGAACGGGAACGGGAACTCGAACGCTACGAGGCGGTCTTCGAGCAGCTGAACGACGGGATATACGTCCTCGACGGGGACGACCGTCTGATCTACGTCAACGATCGGTACGCGTCGATGAAAAAGGTTCCCCGAGAGGAGCTCCTCGGGACACACATCACGGAGTGGGTCTCCGAGACGGTCGTCGAGCGGGCCGGCGAGATCCGCGAGGGGATCCGCGAGGGCGCCCGCGACTCGGGCACGATCGAAACGACACTTGAGGACGCCGACGGCCGAGAAACGCCGATCGAACTCCGACTCATCAACGTCGAACGCGACGGGCACACCGAGCGGATCGGCGTCGTTCGGGACATCACGGAGCGGAAGGGGCGGGAACAGGAACTGAAACGACAGAACGCCCGACTCGAGGAGTTCGCGAGCGTCGTCAGCCACGACCTGCGGAACCCGCTCCGGGTCGCTGAGGGTCGGGTGGAACTCGCGGGCGAGGAGTGCGACAGCGTCCATCTCGAGGCGGCCGAGCGCGCCCACGATCGGATGGACACGCTGATCGAGGACCTGCTCGCGCTCGCGCGGGAAGGTGAGGCGGTCACCGACTTCGAGTCGGTCGAACTCGGTTCGGTCGTCGGTCGCTCCTGGTCGAACGTCGAAACGGGGGACGCGGAGCTTCGAGTCGAAATCGACCGATCGGTCCGCGCCGACGAGAGCCGGCTGAAACAGGTGTTCGAGAACCTGTTTCGGAACAGCGTGGAACATGCTTCCACGAGCAATCGGCTGCAGGCCGATGACAGCGTCGAGCACGG
>LFFM01003302.1_pt1 | contig 10235 bp, 13 predicted proteins | sample 643131 | NCBI WGS metagenome assembly LFFM01 (sample SAMN03777445, study PRJNA286221) | soda lake metagenome | biome: soda lake; feature: Kulunda steppe; material: water; isolation source: sample Tc-Br brine of Tanatar trona crystallizer | place: Russia: Kulunda steppe | collected 2011-07 | reverse complement strand
TGATGTCGAGCTCGTCAGCGATCTCTTCGAGCGACACCTCGCGTGGGGTGTCGAAGTAGCCCCGCTCGTAGGCTAACACCAGCGCCTCACGTTGGGTCTCGGTTAACTCGTAGCCCTCTCCCTGGATCGGAAGCATTGCGTGGACGGCGGTGATTGTTATCGGAATGTCGTTTTCCTGGCAGTACTCTCGAAACTCACCGATTGTCCCCTGACTCTCCCCGCGCACCTCGAATCGCCACTCGTCCTTCGTACCGATTCCGGTGAGCACGACGACGTTGGCCTTGGCCAGCGCGCTCAGAATGCCGAAGTACTCTTGTTCCCACTCGGCACGCATGAGATACTCGTCTTCGACGCTATCGACCATTCGGATGTTGCTCACGCCGGCGTGTTGTTCGAACTCAGCTTCGATGTCCTCCGTTTCCACATCGCGTACCCAGAAGTAGGGAACAATCAGCGTCTGGTGTGGAATCAGCCGCTCGAGTTCGACCGTCACACCCGGCAAGTTCTCGAACACACTCCCCAGTGGGAACTCCGCTGTCGGACTCGTAAACTCCATCACAGTCGCCATGCGGAACCCTTCGTCTAGCAGACAAATAACCGGCATGGGTGGTGTATCATGGCTTCGAGACGAGCCAACGCACAGTTGGTGGCCAGGATAGTGTATGCTGCAAGCGGGGAGTCCATCTGATACCCGGGAAGCCATGGTACACCATGTCATCTCCTTTTGTACGACCGGGAAATCTAGTCGCACAAGCGAGCATGAGTGTAATAACGGAGATTCGCATCCCATCCGATGCTTTTGAACTCGGGCAAATTCTCAGTCTAGAGGATGCGTCGGCAATCGAACTCGAAACGCTCGTCCCGAGTGGGGACGTCACCGTGCCGCTCTTCTGGGTCTACGAACCGGTCGGAAACGGCTTTCTCGATACGGTCGAGCGTTATCCAACGGTTAATAGCGTCACGGAGGTGGACGTGTTCGACGACCGGACGCTGCTCAGGCTCGATTGGGATGCGAGTCAGGATCACTTTTTTCAGTGTATATTGGAACACGACGGGCAGATACTCGGTGCGACTGGATCGTCGGAAGAGTGGAATTTCGAGATGCGATTCTCAGACCGCGAAGCGTTTAGTCAATGCCAGACCTGTTGTGAGGATGCGCACATCTCTCTGGAGTTAACCCGTATATACAATCCGACGGACCCCGATGCTGGTCCGTGGTACGGCTTGAGTGAGCCCCAACGAGAAGCGTTTTCGCTTGCCATTCGAAGGGGATACTACGACATTCCACGTGGCTGTACGACCGCGGAGTTAGCTGACGAGCTCGGAATTTCCGATCAAGCAGTAACGGAGCGACTGCGTCGTGCTATTGGTACCTTTGGGAGATACGCACTTCTCACGCCCAAATCAGCGGCACAAGTGGACTGACTGTTCCCATGACACACCATGGGATAGAGCCAGGGAGTTGAGCGTACGTTGTGTGAGTATGGATAAGAGTCGAGAGCTGGGGACACGTGATACCCAGTCAATTGATGCGACTTCCGGTTCTTCGGGGCGTGAGAAATCGATCTCCCCCAACACGGTTCTGCCGGCAGTAGCGAACGAACATCGACGTGCCATCCTCAACGCGTTGGACAACGCTTCCGAGAGGACACTGGAATACGATGTGCTCGTAGATCGCGTTGCAGACCGGGTTCGGGACGAGGATGCGAACCTGGAGTCAGCCGAACACCGACAACGCGTCCGAATCGCACTTCACCATACCCATCTTCCAAAACTGGACGATGCTCGGATAATCGACTATGAGGCTGAAACGGGGCGCGTCCGGTTTGTTGGCGGTGAACTGGAACGAGATCTCCTGACGTTGATCGAGCCGTACGAGGCCTACGAGTGACAGAATATCGGATCGACTTCCCCTTCGTTCGACTTGAAACGATCTGGGTGAACGAGGATGGGGAGCGGTTGATTGATACTACAGTTCCATCGCCGCGTCGAGGGTAGGATCGGCATCAATGATCGTAGACAGGGTCGGCTGTATTTGGTCTAATTGCTTGGTCGGGGCTACGAGTTGGTGCTCTGGAGCATAGTTTATGTATCCTCCTGCGGCCAACTTCGGGAGGTGGATATGAGATAACGAGAGGCGAATTTCTGTGAGTACGTCCGCAGACGCCTCTGTAAGTGGCGTCTGATGATTGTACTTGAGGATGGCGTGCATGAGGTCGTCGAACGTTAATGATCGCTGTTCTTCTGCGAGCACCCCAAGGACGATCCGACGGTGCTGGTGTTGACACAGGTTGAGTACCGAGTCGAAGGCAATAGAATTCTTACTCATCATACCACTGTAGCTGACCGACGGGAATCTCGCTGACTCTTTCAGGTACAAACCGTATTTAAGTATCCGATCAGGATTGGACTGTCAGGGCGGAGAGCGTGCTTCCAAGGACGTTCTTGACCCCCCCTCGGAGGCGGGAGCCGACGGCCTGCTGTGAGATGCCGAGTTCTTCGCCGAGGGCTTCCAACGTGACCTCGCGGGGAGACTCGAAGTACCCACGCTCGTAGGCAAGCACCAGCGCCTCTTGTTGGGTGTCAGTGAGGGCGGCTTCGGACTCGGTCTCAACCGGCGTCAGTGCGCACAACTTTGTTAACTTGATCGGGATGTCCAGCTCTCGACAGCGTTCCTGAAAGGCGGCAAGGTCAATTCGACCTTCACCGCGAATCTCGAACGTCCACTGTTGGTTTGTCCCGGTGGCCTTGATCAGTGGCACTTCTGTCTCCGCCAGTACAGTTAGCACGTCGTCGTAGTCCATCGCCCACTCAAGGCGTAACAGGTACTCGTCATCAACAGAATCAACGAGCCGCATCTCCTTCACGCCCGGGTGGTCGGTGAACTCGTTCTCGATATCGTCAACTTTGGTACTCCGCACCCAAAAGTAGGGAATCACCACGTTCTCTGCGGGGATAAGTCGCTCAAGCGTGATCGTCACATTCGGCAGTTGGTTGAACACTGTCCCGAGGGGGAACTGGTCTGCCGGAACCGTGAACGTCGCCTCAGTAGCCATTGTCGTACCATCGGCTTCCAGCTGTAAAGGTCTGTGACTGCTCGGACCGTGCTCATGACGCCACTGTGTCCGGATGCACAATCACCCGGCCCAAGAATCGGTACCAGGTGCACTCTTGACCCAAACAGTGGGATCGACGATACGGTATCTGAGGTCGTTACCCGCTCCCTCTGTACGTAACACCGAGGCCGAGAATGTTGAGGGACCGATACGCGCTGTGAGTTCAGCACAGGTCCGTCGAGTTACTAGACTTCTGCCAGGAATGGTGTGACCGACTCAGCGGAGGTGTGTAGCACGGCAGCACTAATTGTTTCGCGCTGGTGACGTGGTATCGTGTTCACGTAGATACTGATCGTACACTCGATTGGATGGGCTAACCAACGGAGCGAACTCAATTGAACTGCATGGTTACTCCGCTCGGACCGGTATATGCCAGCAAACGAGCCATACCCATGTTCAGGATAGTACCCGTAAGAACATGGACAGAGATTTCGGTCCGCTCGACGTGACCGTTCGGGGGCCGGGAGAGCCCGAGGTGGTGGTCGTCGCCGGCGTACATGGCGACGAGCGGAGCGGTATCCGCGCGGTGAACCGCCTGCGCGAGGCTGACCTCGACCTACTACGAGGCGTTGCGTTCGTCCTCGCCAACCCAGAGGCGATCGAGGCTGGCGAACGCTACCTCGACTCGGATCTCAACCGGGTTTTTCCCGGCGATCCGGACGGCGACCGCGAAGAACGGATCGCCGCCCGACTCTGTGACTTCGTCGAGGGACGGGTGACGCTTTCGTTACACGAAACCGACGCGGAACCGACGCCGTTCGCGCTAATACACAGCGCCCAGGAGCGTGAGTTCGAACTGGCCTCGCAACTACCCGTGCCGCACATCGTCGATCACTGGGGGGTAAACGAGGAGACGATCACGACGTGTGGGTTCACCGTCGAAATCGAACTCGCCGCCGCAAATACCGACGAAATCGCTGACGCAGCCGAACAGCAGGCCCGCTCGTTCCTCGAGCGAGTGGACGCGCTCCCCGGCGACCCACCCGCTGTGGATTCGGCGTACTTCCACATGGACGAGCCCGTTCCGAAGCCCGGCGGCTCTTCCTACGAGGTACACGTCGAAAACTTCGAACGCGTTCCGGAAGGGGCCGTCTACGCGAGCGTGGACGGACGGGAACTGACTGCCGACGAGGCGTTCTGGCCGATCATGCTGTCCGCGGAGGGCTCCGAGGACATCTTCGGCTATCGAGGACAGAAAATCGGCGAGTCGCTTGACGGCGTCCGGGAGACGTGGATCGGTGCAGAGCGAGATCCGCGGGATTCCGAGTAGTGCCTACACGCTGATCGCACGTCGGGCAAAAAGTGGAACTCGTCGGTGCCAGCGATTCACGCTCGGCTGGCGGTGTGGTCTGCCGCGTCGGCCTTGCCGTTGGCGTAGGCGTTGTAGGCGGCGAGGGCGGCGACGAGTGCGCCAGTGATCGCCGTCCCCGTTGCGAGTTCGTTGCTCCCCATCTCGATGACGTACGGCGAGACGAGCGCCCACAACCCGAGCAGGACGGTCAGCGACGCGACGCCGACGCTCGCCATCCTGTCCTTCGACAGCCGGTAGAAATTGTAGCCCGCGAGCAGGAAGATCGCCGTCCCGACGAGAGTGTCGTTCCAGTACGCCGCATCGGTTGCCTCGAAGATGAACGGCGACGCGACGAGGTACAGCCCGAGTAACCCGATGACGGCGCTCACCCACCGCATCGCGTCTGTGTTCAGCGTCTGCCTGTTCCGTGCCCACCCCTCACCGGGGTCCGTTCCGGTGTCGGTTGGTGTTTCGCTCATGATTTTCTTCGCCGCCGCTACCCGCCATATGTAAAAAACGACGGTGCTTGCACCCGTCGGGGAGATGGTATGCATCTTTTCCTCGCTCGATGGTCACCCCATTATCTGTCCTGACCGATCACCGACTCTCGTAGATCGGTTCTCATCTCATGCTACATCGCGCCAGTTCTCGAGGCCGTGGAATCGGGCTAGCCGCCGGTGTTGAGCACGTCGATCACGGTCTGGCAGTCCAGCGCGTGATCTACGTGATTTACCGGTTGGCCGAGACGGAAACGTCGATGTCGGCTGGATAGCTTCCGACCTCAGCCCTGGGAATCCCGTAGGATCAGCGGTCCAATTGCAAGGGTTCGCTTCGCGGCCGTTGCGATCCGCAGGATATACGAGGTTAGCAGGAAGAACGGAACGAGCGTGATCGTGAAAGTGATCCCGACGACCCAGAGCAACGTCTCGATCCCGAGGATCACCCCGGTGAACGTCGTGGCGTCGACGAATGTTATCATCATTCCTGAGACCAGCAGCACCGGAATCGCGGCGTAAAGGATGTACCGCGAGAGGTTGATCAACTCCCACTGGAAGTACAGCGTCTTGATGTGCTCGCGAGCCGGCCCGAACATCGCGAAGGCCGTACGGAGATCCTCGAGGGCGTCGCGTTGTTCCTCGTCGATGTCGTCCTCGTAGTCGGCCAGCAGGCGCTCGATTTGGAAGATTTTCCAGGAGTAGTTGTAGTCGATCGAGGCGTGGACGACATCGAACGTGCCGAATTTCGCGCCCTCAAGCTTGTTGCGGACGGTCTCGGCGTTGCCGGTGATGCTGTCGACGAACTCGTCGATCTCGTCTCTGAGGTCGTCGTTGTCCGTCGACTCCATGGTCTCGTTGAGGGTGTCGGCGCGCTGCTGTGTCGCATCGATGATCTCACGGATGAACGCCGACGGATCGGCCGGCGCCGGCTTGTCGGTAAGCTCTTTGATGTAATCCCTGAAGTCGAGCGTCTCGCTCATCCGCGTTCGCTGTTCGCCGAGCGGGCCGTTCTGCTGTGAAATTATCAGCTGACTGATGGTGACGACGAGGATGACACCGGTGATCAGCGCGCTGATCATCTGCGCGTACAGCGACTCGATGACGCCCCGAGTCTGGAGCAGATCCGAGAGCGTCGGATCGAGGAGGCTCCCGAGCATAAACAGCCCGAAAAATGATCCCGCGAGCACGCCGGTGACGAGCTGTCGGTTCGCCCCCATGAGCAGCCAGAGCTTGATCCGACTCTCGTCGGCCCGCTCGCGCATCGTGTCCTGAGTGCTGACGTCATCCTCGTTTGTGTCGTCACTCATCGGCGTCACCACCCGCCTGCCGTTTGAACACGAGGTACTTGGTACCGCCGCCAGTATACTCGATCGTATTGACGAACTCCCAGCCCTCTCGCCCGTACTCGTTGAGAAGTTCCTGGGGATCGCTTGCTTCCTCCATCGTCGCCTCACGGGGTGGACGGACCGTCTCGTACTCCCAGACGATCCTCTGGTCCGTTGCCATACTTGTATATCGACGATTCGCTGAAAAAAGGTTCATGTTGCCATTCCAGATCGACGACTCGAGAATCGGTCGACGGTCGCGGGACCAAACCATGCAAAACAAAACAATTGCAGTACCACATACCTCCTGCGTACTGTTCGATGTTCTCCAGTACACGACATTCAGAGTACGCTGTCACCACAACTGCTTATGGAGCGAGGAGATGTCTCTCCTCTATGACCGATTCGAATAGTGACGAGTTCGACCCAACAGCACCAGACCAACGGGAGATCGGCCGCGAAATGGTCGACGACAGTACGGGGCTCGGTTCGGTGATGGCTCACGCCTATCGCGGAGAGATAGACCGAGTGGGGACGTGGCGGCAGCGCCTCGACGAGACGACGACGTGGGCGGTGACGCTGATGGCAGCAATCTTGACGTGGGCGTTTTCGAGTGCCGATAACCCACACTATATTTTGCTGATCGGGATCGTCGTCGTCACCATCTTTCTGGGCATCGAAGCACGGCGGTACCGGGACTACGATGTCTTTCGCTCTCGTGCTCGAGTCATCCAAGAGAACCTGTTCGCAAACGCCCTCGATCCGTCCCAGGGCACTGAAAGTCACGACTGGCGAGCGGAACTGAGCAGGGACTATCGCAGGCCGACGCTGAAAGTCTCGGTATACGAGGCACTCGCAAACCGGCTCCGGCGTGTGTACCTTGCGCTGCTCGGTGTCCTCTTGATCGCGTGGGTCTTCAGGATTACAGCGTTCGCGCCGCGCCAAGACTGGCTGACAACCGCTGAAATCGCCCGTATCCCCGGGATTGCTGTGGTTGCCGTTGTGGGTGTGTTCTACGTCGTATTGCTGGGCGTCACCTTCTGGCCCCACGAGCGCCATGCCAAGGGTGAATTCCGTGAAGGGGACCCGGACGACTGGAAAGAGACAGACCGGTGAATCTGTTCTCTGTGCTGTCCGATTCAATCTCGACGAATCAATGCCCACTACGCGTGCGAATGTATCGAGCAGTGGAGCCTCTTCATCAAGAGTATCGAAGCGATCACGCCCCCACGGGTGAAAAACTGTGAACATACGCGTTTATCTCTCGTATGCCCTCCGTACCTTCTATTTTAAGTTGTATTTTATTTTGAGAATGGAAATTACGCCGATATTTTTCGACTTGCTGGTGGAGGATCAGCACAGTGAACCGTATATTTACTTACTTCCAGACGCCACGGTAGTCCTCAATGAATGTTCTCAGAGCGGTTGGTTCACGCCCCAGCAGTCGAGAGACGTCACCAGTCACCCGATCGGCAAGTCCGAGTCGGGCCGTCGTGTAGATTCCAGCCATGACGAGAGATTTCGAGAGTCGGTGATCGGTTCGAATCCGATGAACCAGGAATCGCGGGAGCGACGGTGCTGTGTACGTCACCTCGTGGTCGAGGGTTGCCGAGAGCTGTCGACAGACGGCCCGATACCCCAGTGCCTCCGGTCCGGTTAGATCGTACTCGCCGGTCGTTCGCGTGAGCAGAGATTCTGCTGCCACCGCAGCGACGTCGCGTGCATCGATAAAACTCGTCCGACCGGTTCCGGCCGGGACAATCAGCTCTCCGGATCGAATCTCTTCGCGGTGGGTTGTCGAGAGGTTCTGCATGAAAAACGACGCTCGGAGGAACGTAGTCGAGACAGGTGCCGACTCGAGCCACGACTCGATCCGTGCGTGTGGGACGATACGATTGCGGTCTGCCCCGATGACCGAGAGGAAAACCACGTGATCGACGCCGGCCCCAACCGCGGCAGCCAGTGCCGGGACGATATCGCGACGAACTCGAGACAGTGCAGGCGGACGAACGAGAAACATCGCATCAACGTCGGCAAACGCCTCGCGGTAGGTTGTTGGATCGGTAAAGTCGAACGGGACGGTTTCGTCAGCTGCCCCATCGAATCGCTCGGGTGAACGCGTCGCAGCCCGAACCGAAACAGATGCAGTCGCGAGGTTCGCACAGACGTCGCTTCCAACAGTCCCGGTTGCGCCGGTGACGAGAATCATCGGTCCTGCCTCCAGTCGACGAGAGTGCCAACAACGACACTGGCTGCAGCGATATGCATCAGCCCGAGAACACCGAGGCGAGCCGTGGTTGCGCCATCGAAGGCCGAAGCAGGCTCGAGGAGGCCGAGCGAGAGCAGTGTCACGAAGATGGCAGCCAGAACGAATCGCCGATCCGCGGTGTCACCGAAGGCGCGCCGAAAGACGGCGTGGACGACGACACCGCCGAGTGCACCGACCGCGGTGGTGATCGCAACCGGCAGAACGGCGAACGGATCGAAGCCACCAGCACCAACAGTCACAAGGGCGAGGCCGAGAACGACGAGGTTTACAGCGACTGCACCGCCGACGGCAAGGACAACTCGATGTCGATCGACAGTGGTCATGCGGGTCCCACCTTCGGCATCTCTCGAACGTGCTGGTCCTCCTCAAGGCAATCCAGAATGAACCGGGCGACGTCGGCACGGTCGATCGCATCGAACCCGAGATTGATCTCACCCGCGCGGTACGCTCCCGTCGGATCTCCCTCACTTAGCCGTGGCACACGAACGACTGTCCACTCGAGCGTCGTCGTTTGCACGTGTTCGACGTGTGACGTCGCATCCTCGAGAACGTCTCTGGCGAGAAGTTTCAGGAGAATACCCATCATCTTCCCGCCGAGCGAGACGGATTCTCCGTCTTCACGAACTCCTGCACCGACGAGCGTGAGGAATCGTGAGACGCCAGCCGAGTCCATGGCATCGGTGATATGCTCGCCGGCGACGGTCAATAGATCGTCCGGAGAGCCGTCATCCTGACCGAGGAGGCTGACGACGCCGTCCACGCCTTCGACAGCTTCGGAAACACCGTCGCCTGTGTAGGCATCTCCCTCCACGATGATCACTCGATCGGTAGCGAACGGAACACGATCCGGCGAGCGAGCGTGGACGACGATTTCGTGGCCGCGCTCGAACGCCTGTTCGCAAAACGGTCGACCAGTGCGGCCGGTTGCACCGAAAACAGCGATTTTCATACCCGGACGTACGGCGTCAAAAGGGATATACTTCCAACTTCGAAGCTTCGAAGTAGCGGGTGGGAAAGGGCTTGTAACGCCATTTTATTCGGGAAACGATCTTGGCCTTCGAGCTCATCCAGTTGGGTATGGACGACAATAGTGTAACTCGGTTGGATGCTGGACGGTCTCCCGAGGAAGCCCGCAGACTCAGACAATCGCTGGAGCCGAGTGAACGGGATCGGGTCGAACGAACGGTCGCTGACCTGCTCGATCTCCTCGGCAGAACGCACACGATGGCGGTGCTCTCCGAGTTCGCCTTCGCGAGCGGGCCGTTACGGTTCTCCGACCTCGAGACCGCACTCGAGGTACCGGCGAACACGCTCTCGACACGACTCCGAGAACTGACCGATGCTGGGCTGCTCGATCGAACGGCCTACGACGAGGTTCCGCCGCGAGTCGAGTACGAACCGACGGATAAAGCTCGAGCGATCTTCCCGGTGTTTGGCCACCTCCATAGGTGGGCGATGTCCTACGAGCTCTGAGAACGGTCAGCCCGTACGTGAACAGTCGCCGATCGTCCGTCTCTTCCAAATCGAGCGAGCAGCGCCACAATTGTGTGTGAACAGTTCTATCGGTACTCTGGGCAGTAATTCGATTATTGAAGCGACCACCGAGCTTTGAAGTCGGACGTATTTCCCTTCTGCGCCCGTATCAACTGTATGTCGAACGAACAATCGATAGCGGATGCTGAAACTCCCCGTGAGCACTCACAGGGCTCGGGTGCGAGTCGAAGCGGGTTCGCCGAG
>LFFM01003301.1_pt1 | contig 10235 bp, 11 predicted proteins | sample 643131 | NCBI WGS metagenome assembly LFFM01 (sample SAMN03777445, study PRJNA286221) | soda lake metagenome | biome: soda lake; feature: Kulunda steppe; material: water; isolation source: sample Tc-Br brine of Tanatar trona crystallizer | place: Russia: Kulunda steppe | collected 2011-07 | reverse complement strand
GATACATGTCCGCGGCGCTCATGGCTCTCTCCCCCGCCAGTCAGGCTCGCTATCGGTGAGAAAGGCGTTGATTCCCTCCTCAGTCTGGTCGCTCATCGCAACGAGCGTGATTATCTCCTTGAGGTAGGCAAGCGCAGAGTCAAAACCCATCTGTCGTTGCTCGTAGTAGGCCTCTTTCCCCATCGAAATCAGCGTTGGGCTGTTTGCGGCAAGTTCGTCGACGAGCGATTGCAACTCAGCCTCGAACTCTCCATCCGCTGCAACGTCAGTCACGAGCCCAATTCGCTTTGCCTCAGTTGCATCAACCCGCTCGCCGGTAAAGAGGAGTTTGAGCGCAGCCTTTTCCGTTGCCGCACGAGTAATGGGTGCCATTGCCTGTGCGGGAAAGAGCCCAATTTCGACCTCGGGCGTCCCGAACTGAGCTGCTTCGTGAGCAAGCACGAACTCGCAGGCGCTTGCAAGACCGAGTCCGCCTGCAAGGCAGTATCCCTCGACGGCGGCGACGGTCAACGCACTGGTCGCCTGTAGCTCCTGAATCAAAACCGATAGCCCGGAGAAATTTTCCCGATACGCCTGTGTCCCCTGCCCGATTGGAAACTCCGTCATATCCCCACCAGAACAGAATGTTCCCTCTGCACCACGGATGACGATAACCCGTGCAGGGCCGTCGTCAGCGTATTCCGCAACGTCAAACAGGCCGTGCATCACCCCCTCGCTGAGAGCGTTTCGGTTCTCAGGTCGGTTGATGATTGCCCGGATAACGAGTTCGTCATCGCTGATATCGACAGCAAGGTCATCGCGACTAAGTTCCGCTGCGGGCCCGCTCTCCGTGGTCATTGTCCGCCACCCCCTGCCGTCGATCGATACTGGTATGCTGTGTTCCCTGTTCCCATGCGCCGTTTGTTCTCAGTGAATCACTGTAAATGTGAAGGTCAAGCAGCCAACTGGTTGCACACTCACTGCTCGTCAAGGGCAACAGGAATTCCAGAGGAAGCGACATCGGCGGCAAATGCTCGTGAATCCGTCTCCAGCGCATCGAACGTGTTGTAATGGACCGGCACGACGAGCTGAGGAGACAGTTCACCTGCAAGCGCCGCTGCTTCCTTCCGGTCCATCGTAAACGAGCCACCAATTGGCGGACAGAAGATATCGACGTCAAGTTCGGCATGACCATCGAGGACATCCGTATCACCCGGCCAGAATACGGTTGCCTCACCGAACTGCAACAGGAAACCACAGCCACGGCCTTCCGGATGGAACGGCGTTCCGTCCTCGCTCACGCGCGGCCCCTCGGGGTCGTTGTAGGCAGCGACTGTCCAGAACAGCACATCCTCTTTGACGCCTTCGCTTTCCATCCCTACCGTTCGAATCTCGTACGGAAGGTCAACGAGGCGTGGGAGGTCCCGACGACTGTTCCGTGGATTCATCCCATCGAACGCAAGGATTGTTGCATCCTCCCGTGCAACCCGCTCGATACCATCAGGGTCGTAGTGATGAACGTGCGTGAGACAGACGATATCCCCATCCTGCGGGCGGTAATCCTGGGCAGGCGGGTGATGCGTGCCAGCTTCGTCGCTCTCTGGTTCCCACTCACCGGTCAATACCCCATACCGGCCAGGGTCGAGATAGACGACGGTATCGGGTGATTCAATGCGAATCGTTGCATAGCCAAGCCATTCGATTGTGAGGTCGCCATACTGAACTGCCATTGCTTCTATATCGAGAGCCACCAGCAAATGTTATCCGGTCTCACCGATGACTTCGCCGCTTGCAAGCGTGATAAATCCCATGCCAATGCGCTCATCTACGTGGCCTGTCGTTCCCTCGAACAGTGCCTCGCTTGCATCTACCCAGCGTTCTTCGAGCCGTTTGACCGGCGAATCTGCCCGGAGCTGATATCCGGGTGCCGTCAACCGAACGAACAGCCGACAGGGCAGATTCAGTGGGCGGGCAACCAGTCGGTTCGTTCGAGCAGCGTTGAGTAGCGTAACGCGACCACCAGGCTCGACAGTATTCATCCATGTTCGAACGGCACTTGCTGGGTCAGTGAGCATCCCGATGACGAACGTCGAGACAAGCGCGTCCGCTGAGTCGATTGGCGGCGTCGTCGCATCCCCCTGAATTAAATGGACGTTCTCCCAGCCGTGGCGCTCAACGCGTTTGTGTGCCCGGTCGAGCATTCCCCGGACGAGGTCGATGCCGATGACTGTGCCCTCCGAGCCAACCGCTCGGCGGAGAAACGGCAGGTTTGCACCGGTACCACAGCCCATCTCGACGACGGTATCGCTAGGTGAAAGCGAAAGTGTCTCCACCGTGTGTTCGCGCCAGCCCCGAATACCAGGAGCGGTGGCGACAACATCATAAAGCGAGGCACAGTTCCCGTAAAACGTCTCTTCGAGCGAGGAGCTGCGGTTGCTCATTGGAATGGTTTTGCGGGCGAGAAACAAGTGAGTTTGGCAGGCAAACAGTGGAGGGAATCACGCGGCATCCGCATCCCGAAGCGTCTGTGCCACCGTCGGCGTATCAGGCCCAAGCAGATAGAGGATGGGTTCGATACCGAAGCCACCCGTCTGATAGAGCACTGTGGCATCGGGCTTTTCAGTCAGTGCATCCGCAATGGCCTCATCAATAGGAGCCTCCGCGTCGAACTCAATCAGTTGCTCTCCCCGTGCTTCGAGCGCATCTCGAAGCTGTCCATCATCGCTCAGATTGACCGCTGCACGGGCAGATGAGCCGCTTTCTCGCGCTGCGAGGAGGACGGAAGCGACGTGCTGGCTGACGCCAAACTCCGGCTCTCCCGGCACTTCGACTTGCCCGCGCACTTCGAGCAGGCGACCGGGGACGGCCGCGATATCGTCGATGGTTTCGGCGTCATGCAGCGATTCGACCAGATTCGAGCCAACAGCAGGGATACGCTGGGCGAACGTTCCGGAATTTTGCAGCAACCGAAGGCCGCGACGAACGGAAGAACGGACACGACTTGCTTCTTGCATCCGGCTGTCAGGGTCGTGCACCGCGATGGTATCGTATGCGGCAAGTTCGGGAACCGCTTCGACGTGTAAGTCCGCGAGGACGCCACCCTGTTCGAGTTCGCGGACACAGACTTCCGCCTCGATAAGCGCTTCGACCGGTGTCATCTCGCCGGAGGTAAGTCCATCGGCAAGTCGTTCGACAAGTTCGGCGACCCGGGGTTCGTCACGAATTCGGTCGTTTTCCTCAACTTCGCCATGGACATATTTCGAGACGGCACTCTGGCTGATACCGAGGGCGTCGGCAACTTCGTTCTGTGTGTGGCCTCGCTCTCTAAGCGCCCCAGCAAGCATCGAGCGAAACGTCGGGAGGAACTCCTCGACGACGAGTTCTTCGACGAATTTCATTGGTCACCACCGAATTCGCGGTCACCACCGAGACGCGATGCTTGTGGGCCGGATTGGCCCTGATATTTCGAGCCACGCTCCTCACCATACGGTCGCTCCGCTGGTGAAGTAAGTTCAGTAAACGTGAGCTGTGAGACGCGCATTCCAGGTGTGAGTGCAACCGGCGCAGTGCCGAGATTGGACAGTTCAAGCGTGATTTGTCCCTCGTATCCGGGGTCACATAAGCCGGCTGTTGCGTGGACTACAATCGCCAGACGGCCAAGCGATGAACGCCCCTCAACGTGGGCGATGAGGTCCGCTGGAATCTCGACGCGCTCTTTGGTTGTTCCGAGAACAAAATCGCCGGGATGGAGAATGAAATCGTCGCCTTCGTCCACGTAAGTTTCCGTGACGTAATCCTTGATTTCGTCCTCGCTGTGCGGATGGATATATGGGATATTCGTCCGCTGAAACTCGAGGAACTCGCGGCCGAGTTTCAGGTCGACGCTTGCAGGCTGAATCTGTAAATCCGGGTCATCAAGTGGGTCAATGACGAGGTCGCCTGACTCAAGGCGAGCAAGGATGTCCCCATCTGAGAGTATCATATCAATCACACCGGGGAGCAGTGAGTAAAATCTCCCGATGTGTGCTAGATTCCACTTGCATCTTCGCTGCCAGGAAAGATGCTCTTCCTGACGAGCCAGATGAGCAGACCGGTAGCGAAGACGCCAGCGAGAACCGGCACGATGGCAGGAGCGTCCGGAAACCGCTGGTAGACGCCAGTCATGAGCGCACCACCACCAAGTACTGCACCGCCAATGCCGACGTAATACTGCTGCTGTCGGAGCGCTGCTGGTTGTGGCGTCGGCTCGACTTCAGCCTCGCTGTCAGTTTCGGAGCCTCCCTCCGTCTCTTCGATATCCTCAACAGATGGTTCAACAGTGCTGGCCTCGTCTGACTGTTCAGCCGCTGAGGAACCGTTGGCTGTCATTACTCTCAGTAACGAGTCAACGCAAAAATCGGTTGCGTTACGGTCTCACTGCTGCAGAAACCGATAGGCGTCTGCGGCAGTCCGTTCTGGTGCTTCTTCCATTGGGACATGGCCAACGCCTTCGTAGACGACAAACTGATTGTCATCGACACAATCGGCGAGCTCCCGCCCGAACTCCACAGGCAGCCAGGTATCGTCTTCGCCCCACTGGAACAGCGTTGGGACGTCTATATCACAGATATCGTATGTATCCCGAACATCCGGACTCGCATCACAGGAGGAGGGGAGAACAGGTGTATTGGTATTTAACATCTCGGATGATGACTCCTCCATATGGTCTTCTTTGTAGCGACTGGCAATCTCCATAACCGCTCTGCGGTTGCCGCTTCGGAGCAGTAGGTCGTGATATCGGTTGACAAGCTCAGGCGTGACCGCGGCTGTATCGCTGTAGGCATCTTTGAGCGCCAATCGAATCACGACGCGAGGTGTGAGATAGCGAGGGAACACATCAGTCCCAAGCGCACGGTAATTTTCCGAGAGATTGGATAAGAGCGTTGCACCGCCGGCATCCATGAGGACAAGTTTGGAGACAATGTCCGGACGGTCAGTAGCAAACCGCCAGGCAACAGCACCACCAAGTGAGTTCCCACCGACTGCAATATCTTCGAGACCAAGTTCGTCACAGAACGCCTCGACAGTCTCAATCAGGACTTCAAGCGAGTGGTCGCCGTCACGACGTGGCCCCGTCAGTCCGAAGCCAGGCATATCAAGTCTGATGAACCGAATTTCGTCGGCGAGCTGGTCGGCCCAGCCATCCCAGGTGTGGAGAGACGAGTACGTCCCATGGAGCATCAGCAGCGTTGGCGTGTCGGCTGCATCAGTGTCCGTTGGCCCCTCATCCCGGTAGTGAATACGAGCGCCGTTAACGTCAATAAACGCGGAGTGTTCGTTCGTATACTCCCGTTCGAGCGACGACCCTGGTCGGTCCGGTTGGAACGGAATGAACTCATTGAAGGTATCAGAAACAACCGAATTTGCGATGGTAAGCCCTGCTGTAAGCGGGAACAACGGCATCTCAACGCACACCCCCGGCGTCGAGCAGTTCCTCAGCACGTACCCGTCTCTCTCCACCAGATTGTGAGTGTGATTGTGTCACATGTACAGTAACACACAGCAACCCCTGGTCATTGACTTGTGTCATCTAGTACCATATGTTTTCAGTACTGAAATTTGAATGCTTCGGTTTTTTGCTAGACGGCGCAGGGACAAGGGCCAGTAGCAAGCACCTAATTAAATATTGATGAACTATGGGATAGTTTCCGACAGAACGTGCACTTTAATGCGCTTATGTGTGTTATTCCCATTACTAGTTGGGAGGTATCTGTAGCATCCGGCACCAATTCTGAGGACATTGTCAGACGTTTGTAATCCCAAAAGTATAGAATATCCAAAACGATGATTTCAATCAGTGATAATTGAGGGGCTACATCATTTAGATGGATGCCCCACCTCTGCGAGAAACTGTTTGAACGGTTTTCCTTTCACACCAGCGAGGAGAGACGGTGAAAAGGCGGTTGAATCCACATCCCCATGTTGATTTCCTAGCACTCACAGTCGCCAGCAGCGTCACCAATCTGACTACCCCGAATGAAAGCTGCTGCATCCGTTGCAGTTCGAACGGGGTCTTCTTCCATCGCAATATGGCCGACCTGGTCGTAGACGATGAACCGGCTGTCATCAACTGATTCTGCAAGTTCCCTGCCGAACTCACAGGGGAGCCACTCGTCTTCACAGCCCCACTGGAATAGCGTTGGGACCGCTACCTCAGCGATATCGTAGTCGTCCCAGACCTGTGGCTCGGGTGCATACCCGGATGGGAGACGTGGGAACGACTGGTCAAACGCATACTCTCCGTTGAAATGCTGATTTCTGTAGTTTGATGCGATTTCGACAACTGCCGACCGGTTTCCTGGCCGCAACAGGAGGTCGTGATAGCGGCGAACGAGCGACTCCGAGAGTTTGCTCTTGTCATAATATGCATCGTAGAGGATGAGTCGCACAATCATTCGTGGCGTCACATACTGCTGGACAAACTCGGTTCCGAAGTTCATCAGACTCGTCGACAACGTCGAGAGCAACGTAGCGCCCCCTGCGTTGATGAGGATAAGTTTCGAAACCAGGTCAGGACGCACCGTCGCAACACGCCACGCGATACCACCGCCTAACGAGTTCCCCGCTATCGTCACGTCCGTCAGTTCCAGTGCATCACAGAACTCACCGACCGTCCGAACAAGGCCCGCTACCGTCTGGGCCGCATCCGTCCGCGGCCCAGTCAACCCAAACCCAGGCATATCCAGCCTGACAAGGCGAAACTCTTCACCCAACTCCTCAAGCCAGCCATCCCAGGTGTGGAGAGACGAGTACGTCCCATGGAGCAACACAAGCGTCTCCCCATCAGGGTTCCCCTCATCGCGATAATGAATCCGGGCGTCACCGACCTGGATGAACTCCGAGTTTTCGTCTGTATACTGTCGTTCGAGCGCAGCTTTCGACTTGTTCGGCTGAAAGAGTCCAAACTCGCTGTACGTTTCCTGTGCGACCCAGTTTACAGTCGAAAGTATCGTGAATGGGGTCATAAGTGAGTTACTCGTCGATTGTGTCAGCGCGCGTGTCTGCATCCTCCGGGTCGTTGACCGGGCTAGAGGGATGATATTCGGTATCGTACTCACCGACATTTCCGTCGAGTCGGTCGGGATTAATTCGGCCGCCAAGAAGCATGAAATCCAGGATAATCAGCCGGAGCATCGCCTCAAGAACCGGAACCGCACGCGGCATGAGAACGGGGTCATGTCGCCCGACAACCTTGATTTCCTTTCGCTCGCCGGTCTCCCAGTCGACAGTCTCCTGTGTCTTCGGAATGCTCGTCGGGGCATGCCAAGTGATCTCGCCGAAAATCGGCTCTCCCGTCGTGATGCCACCCTGTACGCCGCCGTGGTCGTTGCCGACCGGAACCGGGTCGCCTTCCTCGCTTTCGATGTGGTCGAAACTACCATCGTCGAACGTCCAGTCCTCGTTTCGCTCTTTGCCACGCATCGTCCGCGTCTCACGGCCAGCACCGAGGTCAAAGGAACTGACTGCTGGAATCGCAAAGATACCCTGTCCGAGACGTGCTGCAAACGAATCAAACCGTGGCGCACCGAGTCCGCGCGGGACTCCTCGACACTCGAAATAGACCGAGCCGCCAATCGAGTCACCCTCGCGCTGGTACTCATCAATCGCGTCGCGCATCTTCTCGGCCGTCTCCGGGTGTGCACACCGCACATCATTTTCCTCGGTGTGTTCGAGCATCTCCTCGAACGTGACCTCGGGTGCGGTGATATCACCGACCTGATTGACGTGTGCTTTGACCGTGATATCGTACTCGCTCTGTTCGAGGACTTGCTTTGCCACGGCACCCGCTGCCACCCAGTTGACCGTCTCGCGTGCAGAGGAGCGTCCGCCACCACCCCAGTTCCGCGTTCCAAACTTCGCCGAATACGTGTAATCGCCATGAGACGGCCGCGGTGCGGTAATAAACGGCTCGTATTTCCCCGAGCGTGCGTCCTTGTTCTGGATAACCATTCCAAGCGGTGTTCCTGTCGTGTAGCCGTCCTGTACACCGGAGTTGATGACGACCTCGTCAGGTTCGCCCCTAGAGGTCGTAATCATCGATTGCCCCGGCTTTCGGCGGTCAAGCTCTTCTTGTATCAGTTCCTCTGAGAGCGTAACACCTGCCGGACATCCCGAGACCGTACAGCCCATCGCGTCGCCATGAGATTCGCCGAAGGTCGTCACCTGAAAAAGTCTGCCGAACCGGTTCCCATTCATTACCCGGCATTGTCTTCGGCCGCTTATAACAGTTGAGAATTTTGGGATGGTTACGTGGAGGAGACAGTGGCCCCCAACTCAGCAATGACTTCGAAAAAGTCAGGGAACGAGACGTCAACGTGTTCACAGCCTTCGATGGTTGTCTCACCATCAGCAACGAGTCCTGCAATCGCGAGCGACATGATGATTCGGTGGTCGTCGCGACCACTGAGGGTTGCCCCGCTAAGTGTTGAATCCCCGCCGTGAATAGTGAGCGTCTCTTCGGTTTCTTCCACATCCGCACCCATCGCATCCAGTGACTCCGCCATCGCGCTGACGCGGTCGGTTTCCTTGTATCGGACATGCTCACAGTCAGTAATCCGTGTCGTCCCATCCGCAACTGCACCTAAAACAGCGATTGTCGGGAGCAGGTCTGGCGTATCGGCAACGCTGATTTCGATTCCCTGCAGGTCGCTTTGAGAGACGTCGATACGACCAGCCGATTTATCCCACGAAAGGGTTGCGCCCATCTCCGAGAGTATCTCAACAATTGCCTGGTCACCTTGCGCGCTCGGATACACACCAGTAACAGTCAGCGAGTCATCAGCGGCGAGTGCACCCGCAGCGAGAAGATACGAAAGCGATGAGAAATCGCCAGGAACGGTATAGGAATCAGTTGAATACTCCTGGAACCCAGCGACCGAAAAACCACGGTCGGTCTGGCGTGCTGTGACGCCAAAGTCATCAAGCACCTCAATCGTGATATCGACATATGGTGCGGATTTGAGTTCCGTCTGAAGCGTGATATCAATCCCTGCATCAGTTACCGCACCGGCCATCAGGAGAGCGGTAATATACTGTGAGGAAACGTCACCGGGGATTGCGACGCTCCCACCCGCTATTGGGCCACCGATAATGAGCGGCGCTTGTCCGTTTCTGCGTGTGCTCTCTGCATGTCCACCAAGTTGGTCAATCGCTTGCAAGAGCGGTCCCTGTGGCCGAGAGCGTAACGATTCGTCACCGGTCAGCACGGTACGGCCATCGACGAGCGCCGCCGTGGCAGTAACCAGTCGCATGGTTCTCCCGCTGTTGGCACAATCGATAACATCACTCGGGACGGTGGGCGTGCCAGCAAACCCCTCAACAACAAGTTCGTTGTCGCGTTGTTCGACACTGCCACCGAACGCTTCCACGGCGCGCATTGTCGCACGTGTGTCAGCACTGATTAGCGGGCTCTTGATAGTCGCGCCATCGGCATAGCCCGCCGCAAGGATAGCACGGTGGGTGTAGCTCTTCGAGGGCGGAGCCTGTGTCTCCCCCGATACGGTCGATTCGGTCACTGTCCGGTCCATGCTATCCGACTGGGTGTCCCCTCCCTTGATACCGTCGGTTCAGGTCTCAAACCCCGCTAACCGCTGTGAACTTCCCTCTCCCTCCCAGATGACTTCCACAAGTTGGTCCTCCGCTACCCAGACAACGATTGTATCGCTGGTCGAAAACAGTTCATCAGCCCATGCGTGCTCCTGAGCGGTGATGTTCGACACTGTGCCATCAGATTCGGTACCAGTGATGCGAATCTGTTCCGGGTCGATGCTGTCACCGCCCGCATGAGTGATTTCGAGCTGTTTGAGGTCACTGTTGGAGCTGACGTTATCACTGTCGTCACCCCAGCTATCGGTAGCATTGTCGCCCGGATTCCCCGTTTTTTCGAACAGGATACTCGCGGATGGAGCGGGGTCATCGATATCCTCGCCGATGCCCAACACAATTGTCGTAATGACCGCTGCGAGGATGACAGTAATCGCAACCATGAGGATGATACCGACCACGGGGCTTGCCGCACCATCGTCGGTTCGGAGAGATGACATGAAATATCCTCGGTCAACGCCCGGAACACAGCACAACTCGTCGGGGCACTGAATGTGCGGTCATAGTTACGGGGGAGATATAATTGTTTTCTGCTGTGGTATCATAGACGCCTCGCCTCAACTGATACTGCCGGGTGTACCGTTATACCGGTCGGCGGAAGCTGTGAGAGATTC
>LFFM01003300.1_pt1 | contig 10235 bp, 8 predicted proteins | sample 643131 | NCBI WGS metagenome assembly LFFM01 (sample SAMN03777445, study PRJNA286221) | soda lake metagenome | biome: soda lake; feature: Kulunda steppe; material: water; isolation source: sample Tc-Br brine of Tanatar trona crystallizer | place: Russia: Kulunda steppe | collected 2011-07 | reverse complement strand
ATGAGTCAATGGCTACTGGTGAATCAATGCCTGTTAATAAAGAGGCTGGCGATGAAGTGATTGGAGCTACAATTAATAAACAAGGAGCTTTAGAGGTTAAGGCGACTCGGGTAGGAAAGGATACTTTCTTATCACAAGTAATTAAGATGGTTGAAGAAGCTCAAGGTTCTAAAGTGCCAATCCAAGAATTTGCTGATAGAGTAACGGGTATTTTCGTTCCGGTAGTTTTAGCTATTGCTGTTACAACTTTTGCTTTATGGATTTTAATTGCTGGTAGTGGGGCAATGACTTCAGCTATTTTTGCTACGATAGCTGTCTTAGTTATAGCCTGTCCTTGTGCGTTAGGCTTAGCAACTCCTACTGCTTTGATGGTTGGTTTAGGCAAAGGAGCTGAGAATGGAGTATTAATTAGAGATGGAGCAGCAATTCAGACTTTAAAGGAAATAACTGCTGTAGTATTAGATAAGACTGGAACTATTACTAAAGGTAAGCCAGAGGTAACTGATATCTTAACTTATGATACTAAGCAAGAAGAGGTCTTAAAGTATGCGGCTTCTTTAGAAAAGACTTCGGAGCATCCTTTGGCAGAAGCAATTGTGAGCTACACTAAAGAGCAGGAGATTAATACGATAGATGTTAATCAGTTTAATGCTATTGTTGGACATGGTGTAGTAGGTGAAGATCAGTCTGGAAAAGAAATTTTAGTTGGAAATCGTAAGTTGTTTAGAGATAGAGAGATTGAAATAGAGAATTATTTAACTGATTTAAAAGAGTTAGAAAGAGAAGCTAAAACAGCTATGTTAGTTGGGTATAATGGAGAGGTTATTGGTGTGATTGCAGTTGCTGATGCTTTAAAAGATGATTCTAAGGCTGCTATAAAGACAATTAAAGATTTAGGGATAAAAACAATTATGATTACTGGTGATAATGCCAGAACAGCAGAAGCGATTGCCAATGAAGTAGGAATAGATGATTATGTTGCTGAGGTCTTACCAGAGCAAAAGACTGAAGAGGTGAAAAAATTACAAGATTCAGGTGAGAAGGTTGCAATGGTAGGTGATGGAATTAATGATGCCCCTGCTTTAAAACAGTCTAATGTAGGAATTGCTATTGGAACAGGAACTGATATTGCAATTGAGTCTTCTGATTTAACATTGGTAAAGGGAAATTTAAGTGCAGTAGTAGCAGGATTTAATCTAAGCAATGCTACTTTTAAGACAATAAAGCAGAATCTATTTTGGGCCTTTATCTATAATGTAATTGCAATTCCTATTGCAGCATTAGGCTTATTAAATCCAATTATTGCTGCGGCGGCAATGACTATTAGTTCTATCTGTGTAATTTTAAATTCTGTACGATTAAAAAGGGTCAAACTTTAATAGTGAAAAATATTTTTGAAAAATTAATAATTGCTTAACATTTCTCTTATAAAATAAAGATAGAAAATAAAAAAAGGGGCAATAATTATGAAAAACAGACTAAAAACTTTATTAAGTTTTACTTTAATTTTAGCTTTGGTAGTTTTTATGCTTGGATTTACTTTTAACCGTGGTGGGTTAGGTAGTAGAGGCTTTAACAGCGGATGTTCTTATTTAGGGGTAGCCACTAGATTTGATGGAGGATTAGTAGATGAAGTTGATGAGGAAGTAATAGAGTTAGAAAGAGAGTATGAAGAAAAATTAACTGAGATAAATTATGATTTGGAAAGAGCTAGAATAGATTACCAAGAACTATATCATAGTGAAAGTGATAATTTAGAGCAACTGAGTGAATTAAAAAATGAGATTATTACCTTAGAAAGTATGTATAAAGAGTTAATGTTTGAGTATCGACTTGAACTACGTGAGCTGATACCTGCTGATCAATTAGGAATGTTTTCTAGTAGAAGAAATGATGTTAGGAGAAGTGAAGAAAGCTATCAGTATGATAGACGTGGTGGATATGGTGGTAGAAGAAGATGAGAATAGTTAAACAAAAGGGCCAACGATAATTTTTATTATCGTTGGCCCTTTTGTTCTTTTAATTTATTTGCAAAAAGGTGTAATTATATAATATAATAGAGTTAAAGATTATAATTTTGATAATAATATTAATCATTATAAAAAGGCAGGTGTTAAATTGTAAGCATCTAAGATATGTTTACAAGATAAATATGAGGATACTAATAGTAGAAGATTCTATGTTATATAGAAAAGCAATTGTTAAATATTTAAAGGTGCATTTAACTGAAGCAGAATTTATCTTAGCTAAAGATGGTAAAGAAGGATATGAAGTATATCAAAAAGAGAATCCTGATATAATAATTTTTGACCTTTTAATGCCTCGAATGACTGGACAAGAGTTATTAACTAAAATCAGAGAGATTGATCAAGAGATTAAGGCTGTCGTAATCTCAGCTGATGTACAAAAAATAGTAAAAAAAGAAATGGAAGATTTAGAGATTATAGATTTTATTAATAAACCATTTAATGAAGCCAAAGCCGAGAAATTAGCTGAATTATTAAAGGAGCAAAATTATGCTTAGTCAAAAAAGAGAAGATGCTTTAACAGAGACGATGAACATTTCTATTGGTAAAGCCGCTAATTTATTATCAGAGATGTTAGATAAAAAGATTAATTTAAAAATACCAAGAGTAGAGTTGATTTCTCTGGCTGAAGCCAAACAAGAGGAGTTTCGACTTGAGAAGTTTCCTTTAGATGGACATTTGCTTTCTTCAAAGATTAATTTTGGTAAAGGGATGGAGGGAGCAGCTCGCCTAGTATTTCCTATAGACCAGTCTAAATTATTAATCAACTTATGTCTAGGGGAAGAAGAGTTTAATCCAGATGTTAAAAAGGATGAATTTACTGATGTAGATTTTGATGTAGTTAGAGAAGTAGGTAATGTTATTTTAAATTCTATAGTAGGTGGTTTAGGTAATTTAGTTGAGAATAAGATTGAATATACTTTACCTAAAGTAGAGATGGTTTCTTTAACTAAAGTAGAGAGGAATTTAAGTGAATTGCAGGATAATTACTTATTATTAATTTACAATAATTTTGTGATTAATGAAACAATTATTGAAGGTTCTATATTACTGGTCTTATCAATTAGCTCAATCGAGAGCCTATTAGCAGAGATTGATAAATTAGTCAGTGATTTTTATGAAGAATAAGTTTAGTTTTGAAATATTAAATAAAATTGATTTAGGTATTTTAGTCTTAAATAAACAGCAAGAAATTGTTTTTTGGAATCAATTTTTGGTTGACTTAACTGCTAAAGAATTTTTGGATGTCAAAGGTCGAAAGATAACTGATATTTATCCTATGTTCAAGAAAAATATTTATCAAAGTTTTTTTGCTGATGTATTAAAAGAGGGTCAAAGTGTTTTCTGTTCAGGTGTTTTACATGATTTATTTATTCAAGATAAAATGGGTGCCGATATAAAACAGAATATGCTATTAGAACTCATCTCTATAGGAGATGATAACTTTATCTTAATGCAGATTTTTGATATTACAGATCAGGCTGAGAGAGTAAGATCATTAAAAAAAGAGATTAGAAAAAGAAAAGAAGCTGAGCAAAAGCTGAAATTTAAAACTGAGCAACAAGAGCTTTTATTAAATAATATTGAAATTCAAGTCTGGTATTTAAAAGATGAAAAAACTTATGGCTTAGTAAATAAAAATAGAGCCAAATTTTTAGGTTTTGATAAGTCAGAGCTTGAAGGTGAAAAAATAGCTAAAGTTCATAATGGTGATATTAAATCTGCTATATTAGAGAGTAATAAAGAAGTTTTTGATAAAAAAGAAAAGATGAAGTGGGAAGAGTGGTCAGAAAATTCTGAAGGTGAAAAAAGATTATTATTAATTACTAAAACTCCTAAATTAAATAAAGAAGAAGAGATAGAATATGTATTCTGCTCGGCTGAAGATATTACAGATAGGAAGAAAAAGGCAGAAAAAATTAGATATTTAAGTTTTCATGACTCTTTAACTAAATTATATAATAGGGCTTATTATGAAATGCAATTAGAAGAATTAAATAAAGTTGAAAAGCTACCTTTAAGTATTATTTTGGCAGATGTAAATGGCTTAAAATTAACTAATGATGTCTTTGGGCATAAAGCAGGAGATGAGTTGTTAAAAGAGATTGCAAAATTATTAAAAAGTTCTATTAGAGAAGATGATATCTTGGCCCGTTGGGGTGGAGATGAGTTTGCTATTTTATTGCCTAAAACTGACTTTGAAACTGCTAAGCAGATAGTAAAAAGGATAAAGAATAAATGTCAGAATTCAGATTTTACAATTGTACCGCCTAGCCTAGCAATAGCAGCGGCAGTTAAAAAGAATGAAGAGCAGGATATTGAGTCTGTATTTAAAGAGGCTGAGAGTAAGATGTATGAGACTAAGGAGAAACAAAAGCAAGGTTTTGATAATCCTTTATTAAATAATTTAATTAAGAGAAGAGACAGTAAAGAATATAAGATGATTAAGCATAGTTCTGATTTGACAACGAATATTAGAAAGATGGGAGAGATACTCGCTTTAGATGAGCATGATATAAAAAAGTTGATTTTATTAGGTGAATTGCATGATATTGGTAAGTTGGCCATTGAACAAGAGGTATTAGAAAAAAAGAGTGAGTTAACGAAAGCAGAGTGGAATGAGTTTAAAACACATGTTAAAAAGGGAAGTCAAATAGCAAGTGCTTTTCCAGTAGCGAAGAGCTTAGCTGATGCTATTTTACATCATCATGAACGTTGGGATGGCAATGGTTATCCTGATGGGTTAGCTAAAGATAATATTCCTTATCTAGCTAGGATATTAGCAGTAGTTGACATGTTTGATTCTTTGACTAGTGATATCTATTATCCAGTTAGTAATGACTTATATTTTGCTGAGCCATTAGATGAGGATGAGGCTAGTAAGAAATTAAGAGATTTTTCTGGTTCATTACTTGATCCTAATTTAACTGAAGTTTTTTTAGAGCAATTAATCTCAGCCAAATCTGGCTGAGAGCTTTTTATGTAAATATTTTACTTGATAAGCAGGTGAAACTTTGATATAATATATTATGTATTATATAGATTTTAATGGTTTAGAATGTAATTACTGTCTATATTGGGGGGATTATCTTGAGGGGGTTGGTTATGGAAAGTGACACTGAGACAAGTCATATCTTTACTTTTTATTATGGTGAGGAACATTTACTAGTCAAAGTTAGTGATTTTTTAAAAGATAGTTTGAAGGAGAATGAAAAATGTTTCTATTGTTTTAAAGAGGAACAGGCAGAGAAGTTTATGAAAAGTATAAATCAAGATAATTTAGAGACTGATTTTTTATTCTATTTAAATATTGAGAATATTATCAATTTATACTTTGATAAAGGAAAGAAAGCTTTGAAAAAAGAACTGACTAAGATGGTAAAAGAAGCTAAGCAGGAAGGATATAAAAAGATTAGAATTTTAAATTCTCCTTTAACTGTACAACAAAATTTAGCTGACGAGCAGTTAATAGCTTGGGAGCAAGGATTAGATGAAGTATTAATGGAAGTAGATGATATTTTAGTTTTATGTCCATATAATGTAAGTAGCTTAATTAATAGAAATAAGAATAAAAGTGAGCAAAAGTTGATTAAAGATGCTTTAAAAGCTCATCCTTCTTTGTTGAGTGCTAAAGAGATTTATGAAATTAGTGATGAGTTTAATATGAAAATTTAAATATTTATTAGCTAACCCGGAAATTATAAATTAATTTCCGGGTTAGCTAATAAAATAAGTGATTAATTTTCTATTTTTTCTTGTGTCTGTTCTCTTTCTCTAAATAATAAACTTAAAGAATAAAGTCCTGCTAATCCTACCAAAGTATAGATTACTCTACTTAACATAGCAGTCTGACCACCAAAAATAGAAGCAACTAAATCAAATTGAAATAGTCCAATTAAGCCCCAATTAAGGGCACCAATAATTATAAAGATAAGTGAAATTCTATCAAAAGTCACTAAATCAACTCCTTAATTATATCTTTGCTGTTTATTATGTGATAAATTATAATTTATATTCAAAAAAATTAAAGTAGCACAGAATTATTTTGAATATAAAAAGTGAGTTGATTTTTAATATTTAATCTTTTTTAAAGTTGATAATTATACCAGCAATTAAAGCTGTTATTGGGATTGAGATTATTAAAGCAATACTACCTGCTAATCCTCTAACTACTTCGGTAACTATTAAGTCCATATTAATTATTTTAAGCCAGTTTGTTTTGGCAGAGGTAAATAATAAAATCAAAGGAATAGCACTTCCTACATAAGCAAGTAATAAAATATTTGCTCTTGTTTCCATTCGATCACGACCTATATCTAGACCAATAGAGGTTAATTCTAGAGTCTCTAGATGAGGGTTCTTCTTTTTAATTTCAAAAATAGCTGAAGCAATTGACATACTAACATCAGAAATAGCTCCTAATGAGCCGATAATAATTCCAGCAAATAATAGTCCTTTTAAATCAATACTACTATCCATAATTGCTAACATTTGGGCACCTTCGCTAGAAAAACCTGTTAATGCGGCTGACCTACCAACTATTAGTGAAATGATTCCTGCCAAGACAACTCCAATAGTAGTACCTAAAATTGCTGCTAATGATTTTAGATTAATTCCTCCAACAATTAATAACATTGGAATAATAATTATTATAGTGCTTAAAATAGCAGCATAAACTGGTGGATGACCATTTAAAAGTAGAGGTATCATTACTTTTAATATGATAAATACAGTATAAGATAAAATAACAATATTTTTAAAGCCATGATAACCACCAATGATTAATAATGTAGCAATGAATAGAGCTAATAAATAAATCAGGCTTCTATCGCGAGCAATATCATGAAATTCAACTGATTTTATAGCATTATCTTGTTCTTCAGTTAATAAAATAACTCGCATATTATCTTCTAAGTAAGTATTAAAGTGAAAGTGGTCTTCTTGATATAAATTTTCTATAGTAAAGACTTCTCCTTGATATGGGCCATTGGTAATTATTACTTGAGCTCTCTGGATTAAATCAGCATGCTCTTGCTCAATCTCTTTATTTTCTACAGCTAAGATTTTGGCCCGATAATAATTATTAATAGAGAGCTTGCCTTCTTCTAAGTCAGATAAATTATCTTCATAAATCTCCTCTGGTTGATAATCCCCTTCTTCAAATCCATAAGCTGTAAAGTTGAATATAAATATTAGTGCTAAAAATACTAATAATAGTTTTTTCATTGATTATCCCCTTTTTTATTTGGCTTTTTATATGACTTCTTTTATAAGCACAGAAATCCTTTTTTTAAAAGAGTTTTTTTAGATAATATATTTCCAAAATAGGATAGGAGGAAAACAGTTGATAAATTTTATCTTATCAACTGTTTAAAATATTTTTAACTAGTAAAGATACTCAACATGTATTCTAAGTAGTTCTGCTACAGACCAAGCTTGTGCTGGACAGCCACGTGGAATAAAAGGAAAGTCCCCATCAAAAATTTCTGAAATAGAGCCTAAACCATAACTATTAAGATGCTCTTTAAAGGGGAGATACATTTTTTTAACTCTCTGTTTAGCAGCTTTAGAGTTGTTATTGATCTTAAGATAGGCTTCAAAGAAATGTCCAATTAGCCAACCCCAAGTAATTCCTTGATGATAAGTGGCATCTCGAATAACCCTACGACCTTTATATAAACCATGATAGTCTTGATTATTAGGTGCTAAGCTGCGTAAGCCTAAAGGTGTATATAAATTTTTGTAAACTTTATTGACTACTTTTGTTTTTTTCTCTTTATCTAATAGTGAGTATGGTAAGCTAACAGCAAAAATTTGATTAGGGCGTAAAGCTGAATCTTTTTTCTCTTGATTGACTACATCATACAAATACTCTCCTTTTTGATACCAGAAAATATCGAGAAAGTTATGTTCAATCTTATTAATTAAGTCTTTATTCTGTTTAGCCTTGTTAATTTTACCTGCTAGTTCATTTAATGTTTTTAAGGCATTATACCATAAGGCATTGATTTCGACTGCTTTGCCATGGCGTGGAGTAACTACCCAATCGCCTGCCTTAGCATCCATCCAAGTAAGTTGTATATCTTTACTACCGGCACTTAAAAGCCCATCATTATCGACTTTAATATTATATTTAGTTCCTTTAATGTGATGTTTAATGATTGATTCTAATTTAGGAAAGACCCATTGTAAAAATTCTTTATCTTTTGTATAGTCATAGTATTTTTTAATAGCATAAAAAAACCAAAGGCTTGCATCAACGGTATTATAAAGGGCTGCTTCGCCAGAGTAATCATCAAAGACGTTAGGTAATAAACCATCTTGAATACTTAAAGCAAAGGTAGTAAGAATCTCTTTAGCTTCTTTATGTCTGCCTGTAACTAAAGCAATTCCTGGTAGAGCAATCATAGTATCTCTACCCCAGTCTGTAAACCAAGGATATCCTGCCATAATAGTCTTTTTATCAGTTGATTTACGATAGGTAATAAAGTCATCAGCTGATAATACTAGTGCTTCAATAAAGGAGTCATTTATTTTTTCCGGGAATTTCTCTAAGAGACTATTTTGATATGCTAAATATTCTTCCTGCCAGGCTTTGGTTTTAATCTCATCTATTTCTTCAGTGGAAAAAACCATGCTAATCTCTTCTTGACCATCAATATCAACTACTATTTCACCAGGGATATAATGATCATCTATATCACATTCTCCACGATGGGTTTCAATAGGATAGTACATACCTTCGAAATAGGATTCATTTTTAGTAAACTCACCCTTACTCCAGCTGATATAAAGTGGATAATTATTTGCTAAGAAGTGTAAACTATTATTGCATTCTTTTTTAAGTTTGAAATTAAGACTATCTTTAAATCTTTCTGAATGATGGTCACGACTATTTAATAATGGTTTTAGTTTTAATTTTCCCTGTGCAGATTCAGTTAAAATCTTATAATTTACTACTGTGATATTCTTTTGTGGTACCATAAAGATTTCTTTTTCAATTAAGATATCTTCTACGCGATATGTATAAGTAGGATAGGGATCTTTAGAAAATGAGATTAAATGCTGTTTACCATCATCAATTTCTTTGATTTTGAGAGTGTTATCGGGTTCTTTATTATCTTTAAATTGTGTCTGTCTAATTTCTTCGGCATTTTTAAGCCGAGTATCAAGGTCTACTTGATTAACTAAATCAGTTGACAGGTTATACTCTTGCTCATTAATTACCATAGTTTCTTGATTTTTTGAAACTAATAATCTGCGGTCAACTGGTGGATTAAAGGCAGCAATTAATAAACCATGATATTTTCTAGTGTTGGCCCCTGAAGTGGTCGAGCCAGTATAAGAGCCGAGACCGTTAGTAAGTAACCATTCATTTCTTAAAGCAGGTTGATCTTGATGGAATTCTACTGTAGAAAAATTATTTTTCATTCAAACTCCTCCTTTTTTTATAAGTAACTTTAATAGCTTAGCATTAGCATAATTAATCAAAGAAAAGATTAGTTCTAATTGATTTTTAATATAAGTCTATTCCATATAATTTTATCATAAACTTTACTTATCTTCAATTAAATTACAGAGCTTATACTCACTAATTAGATACTTAATTCAGGAAAATTTTTAATAATAGGCAGGTAAAATATTAACTAGCAAGAATTTATAAATTATGAATCTTTAATTTAAAGTAAATATGAGGAGGTAATAATAGAATATGGAAATGAAATGGAGTTTAAAGGAGTTGTATTCATCATTTGCAGCAGATGAGTTTGAGAATGATTTAGCAGAGCTAAAGGAGTTGATTGAGCAGTTAAAGTTATGGTCAGAGAATAATTTAGCTCAAGAAGGGGATTTAACTGCTAAAATAGAAGAGTATCTTAAGTTAAAAGAGGGTTATTATGAAAAGTATTATTTATTACAGAGTTTTTCTTATCTTAAGCTAAGTGTTGATGTAAATAATCAGCAGGCTACTGAGATTACAGAAAAATTAGAAAAACTAAATAATCAAATTAGAGGTTCTGAAGTTGAATTTCAACAATGGCTAAGTAGTTTAGATAATTTAGAGGAGTTAATTAGTAGTTCAGATTCTTTAAGTGAGCATAGTTTTATTATTCAAGAGCTAGCTGAGCAGAGTAAGTACTTATTAAATCAGTCGGAGGAGGTTTTGTTATCTAAGTTAAGAACTACTGGCTCTAAGGCTTGGAATAAGTT
>LFFM01003298.1_pt1 | contig 10237 bp, 10 predicted proteins | sample 643131 | NCBI WGS metagenome assembly LFFM01 (sample SAMN03777445, study PRJNA286221) | soda lake metagenome | biome: soda lake; feature: Kulunda steppe; material: water; isolation source: sample Tc-Br brine of Tanatar trona crystallizer | place: Russia: Kulunda steppe | collected 2011-07 | reverse complement strand
TTACGGACTCACCCCCGACTTTCTACCGGGACCGCGAAACCGAGCCAAAAGTCTCCCGAAGATCAGACACCAACCCGAACACGAGGCGGATCGTTATATTTTGGTGTCAGTCGACGGATCGATACGGTCGATCGCCGAAGAACACGGCTGGGAGTTCCGGTCGATCGAGGAGGCCGCAGACACCGCCGGCTGGCGCCTCCACGACGGTGAAGCCGACAACGAGGACGCCGACCACACCGGCTGGCCCTGATCGGAAACCGACCTGCTGTCGGTAGATTTAACCCGAAACTGCAACATGCACGCATATGGCGTTTCGGAAAGGGTTCTGGTCCATTTATCGCGAGGCGCTACCGGTGCTTTTCATCGCGCTGTTGGGAGGACTCTTTGCCGGATTAGTCCTCGAAGAGATCATCGAAAGCGTCGCTCGGTTTCCCGGACTATTGGTGATGGTTCCGGTGTTTTTGGCGACGCGGGGGAACGTGTATGGGGCATTGGGTGGGCGGATCGCAAGCGGTCTTCATCAAGGGCTTATCGAACCCCGATTCGAGTACAACGAGCGACTCGTAAATGCGGTTCTCGCTTCATTTATCAATGGGATTGGCATCTCAATCGTGATCGGAGTTATAACGTGGCTGGGACTCACACTGTTACCCGGCTGGGAAGCTGCCCCGTGGTACGAGCTGGTCGGGATCATGCTTATCGCGGGCGTGTTGACATCGGTCGTCCTCATTTTCGGACTCCTTACATTGATTTTTACCGGGTACAAATTCGGCTACGATCCGGACAACCTCGTCGGACCGATCGTGACCACGCTTGGCGATATCTTCGGGATGATGTTTCTGTTCATCGCGGTGTTCGTCATTGAGGTGATTGTCTAATGGTTGTGCCGTCGGGATCGTTGGGCAGTTGGGAGACAAAAACGATCGTCACCAACATGTTTCCGCTGCTCGTGGTCCTCTCGGTTATCGTCCTTTTCGCCGGACTCGTCCTCGAAAGCGCAGAGGAAAACCTCGAAGAGTTCGCGCTCCTGGCGGTGATGGTCCCGACGATGGTCGATATGGGTGGAAATCTCGGAGCGATCCTTTCCTCGCGGCTCTCGACGCGATTTCACTTGGGAACGACCAAGTTCGACTCCAAAGATCGAGTGTTGTGGGCCAACATCGCAGCGATCTTTGCGCTGGCCGCAACTATTTTCACCGCACTTGCGGTTGGCGCGTGGCTCATTGGCGGTGTCATCGGCGCGGAGATAGGGCTCGTTGATTTACTTACCATCTCATTAGCGAGCGGGATGTCACTGGCCGTTATCGCGGTCGTCTTTAGCATTGGGACAACGTATGGATCCTATCGGTTGGGTATCGATCCCGACGACACAACGATTCCGATCGTCACGAACATCGTCGACGTCTTCGGAATGATACTGTTTATTACGATTTCGGGTATCGTACTCGACTTTCCGACTCCGCTTCCGTTATAAACAGGCGTTACCGTGTTGAGCATGCCAGCAGCCTTAGCTATTCGCCAACTCGCCGAACTGTTCTGCCGCCGTTCGGGTTCCCTTCGCGATCACGACATCGCCGGCGCGAATTTCGGCATCGGTATCCGCGGCGAGTAACCATCCCTCGTCCGGACGTCGGATCGCGATAACGGACATCGTCACGTCGGCGTCGGGCACGCCCGAGGTGATCGCTGTCCCATCGAGCGCGCTTCCGGGGGCGATCTCGATCCGGGTGATGATCTCGTCGCTTTCCTGGACGGCCATTCCGACGACGGGATGAACCTCGATATCGCGGAGGACACCCTCGCTGATGTCGAGTGCGGCATCGCTTATCGCTTCGGTGCTGGTTCCGAGGTGAATCAGCCCCCGGAGTGAGACTGGGTCGTCAGCCTCGGCGGCCGCCTGAAGTACCCACGCCTCGAAGCGGGATTCGAGCGCGTCGACCTCGATTTCGATGTTGTGGACCTCCTCCGCGAGCTCCTCGCTGTCGAATAACACGCTGCTGTAGGCGAGATCAACGGCGAGTTCGGAGAGGTTTTTCATGTGGACGATCGTATCGACCGCCCGTTCGAGGTCGTCGACTTCCGGCGTCGAGACCTCCGGCGGCTCGTATGTATCCCCGGTTAGCGTTCGGTACACGTCGCCGATCTCTGATTCCGGCCCGCGGAGCAACGCGACGTCGTCGGCCTTGATCCGCGTTTTCGGGCCGGGGTTCAACAGCAATTCGTCGCCACGGCGCAGCGCAATCACACGAACGCCGGTTTTCGATTCGAGATTGATACCTTTTAGCGTCCGTCCTGCGTACGATGAACCCGAAGAGACGATTCCACGGACGAGCATCTCGACCGCGTCCGGAAGCGCCGCCCGCATCGCTTCGGGAAGCCGGATATCCTCGAGGACGATCTTAGAGATATCCCCCGCCGCATCGCTTATCTGATCGGCGGCCGCGACGATACTGAGTACGGGTGCGAGCTGTTCGGCGTCATCCGGACTGCGAGCCGCCATGAGGAGACTCATCCGGGCTTTCATTTCGAGGACGTCCATCCGCTCTTCGAGCCGCAACACCTCCTCGGCGAGCGCCTCGTTTCGGTGTAACACAGCCGAATACGACAGGTCGATGAGCAACTCGGCGGTGTCTTTCATTTCGACGAGCACGTCCTTGACGCTCACCGGCTCGTATTCTACGGAGGACGAGGCTTCACCCTCAAGCGGATCCATATCCCAAAGAGTTGGGGACAGTAAAAAAGCGTTTCCCGGTGGCCCGTATCCGAACAAAAGCGCTTCCGAAACCGAACTCGCCCGTTATCTGCCTAATTTCGAACGCGAAATCCCGACGCCGCCCGGCGCGATGACGATCTGATCGTCCTCCTTTTGGACGATATCGCCGCCGACCTCGTTTGCGACCTGTTTGAGCTCGTCGATGATCTGTTCCATCGTTCGATCAGTGGTCGTGTGTCGAACGATATCCGCGATAACGATATCACCGTCATACACAGCGTCCTTGATATCGATGACATCGGTCTTTTCGCTGATCTCCGCAAAGCGAACCTGTACGGCTGCTGCCGAGCCGTTCGTATCGAAGTCATCCACATCGAGCTCGACGTAATCCTCGGTGCTCGCCGAAGCGCCGAGAAGCTTACTCATGAGTCCCATATCGCAAACAGCGTTTGCCGACGGCATAGGTCTTACGTCCAACTGTCCTCGATTATGTCCAGCTATATCGATCAAAGTAAACGGACGAATTCGTCGACCAGATCCGCTGCAGCCTCCCCGTAGTCCTCCTCGCGAAGCCCATCTATCAGGATCGTATAGCCGATCTCCTCCGATTGTTCGATCCGTCTTTCGGATTCGTCGGTCAGGGCAGCCCGCTGAATCGTGAGAATAGTTTCTACATCACTGTTCTTTGAGCGTTCGTTTCGGAAGCTCTTCAAGATCGCCCCGAAGCGCTCGAGAACGCCCGCAGGATCGATTCCCCCTTTGATCTCTACGATTACCTCATAAACTGGCTCACCGACCTTTTTGACACCGATATCCGGTTCGCTTTTGAAATGAAGCTCGTGTACGCCGTCGTTCAGCGGGATCTCGACCCCGAACGCCGAATCGTACTCGATATCCCCGGCGATGTGTCCTCGGTCCTTCAGTTCACGGAACACGCCGCGTTTCAGCTGGATCTCCTCCATGTCGCCCTTCTTATTTCGCCAGCTTCCGCCGCTTGTGGAGCCAGCCTGCATGGACCGCCAGATTACCAGATCGGTTGAGTCTATATCGCCGTCCGGTTTGCTCTCGATCAGGCTGCTCACGACCTCGTTGATGCGTCGGGAGTATCGGAGGGCCTCATCCGGATTACGTTTAAATCGTCTGTGATTGGTTTCGTAGTTACTCGAGAAGCCAAGGTGGCTCAACGACTTTCCGGAGAGCATGGCGAGAAACTGAAAGTTCAACAGGATATGTTCGTCCTCGACTATCGTTTCGGGATGACAGAACACCTCGACGGGGCGGAGTTCGCTGTGAGCGATCGTTCTCCAGGCGTCCTCGCCGATATTCAATCGATTAATGTCCCACTCGTACTCCAGCGGGGACAGTTCGTCGAAGCGCTCGTTTATTTCTTTCAGTTTGAATTCGGAGGCTTTCTCATCGAAGAAGATCGCACGCTGCTCCTGGTCGATCTCCCATTCTTCGGTACCGTCACGTGCCGTCATCGATCAGTACCCCCGCTCCATCCATAGGATGCTCTCCCGTACGGGGACCCGTTCGTATTTGCCCATCTGCTGTGAGCTGTTCCCCTTATATCGCGTTATCATGAGCCGCTTGAGATCGAAGCCGTGCTGTTCGGCCAGGTCCGCGATGACCAGATCGACGGGAATGATCTCACCCTCGTACCGAACGTTATCGACGACCAGGAAGATCCGCGCCTCCGGTTGTAACAACTCGGAGAGGTTCCGGAGGGACTTACCCATATCCACGAAATACCCGGAGATCATATCAGGTATCTTGTTGTTGTTCAGATCAAGCTCTTGGAGGGAATCAAGTACCTCATCGACAACGGGGTGGGCGTCCTCGAAGTCCTCCTCGGACGTCTTCGACTCGATATGCGAACGCAGGAGATCGTGGCGTAACTCGATCAGTTCGTCGTTCGTGTCGACGGATTCGAACGCCAACTCTAGCGAATAGCTCCTGGTGTAGTCGTACCGGTTGGGATACGGGGGTGACGTTATCACCATGTTCGGCTCGATGTCGTCGTTCGTGAAGCTCCTGGAGTCGCCGACCCAACATTCGTTCGTCTCGAAGTAGCGTTTGTCGGCTATCGAGGAGTCCATCCCCTTGGAGCGTTCGAGCGTCTCGATCTGTCGGCCGATAGCCTCGGAAGGATCGGCGATCTCCTGGCTTTTATCCGTCCTGAGGAACTGTCCGGAGTTCTTCGCGTAGCTACAATCCAGGAGTACGGAGAGATACAGCATTTTCAGGACGGATCGGACCGTTTCGCTTTTGATCGAGTTGATCGCTGTTTTCCACCGTTGCAGCGTTCGCTTGGTCTCATCCGGAATAACCCGCTGAACGACGCTGACGTCATCGGCGATGTCCGCGGGCTGGTACTCCGAGAGGTTTTCCTTGATCTCGGCGTACTGTCGTTTCACCGCGTCGATATCCACGACGACAGCATCCAGCAGGCTGTTCGACATCTGAACGGCCAGCGGTAGCTTATCGATTCCGTACGCCTCGACGCCGTTGTACGCCGAGGCGAACAGCGTCGTTCCCATTCCACAGTACGGGTCAAAGACCTGCAGCGTCTCGTCCCGGAAGTTTCGGAGAATCAGATCGACCAGTTGAAACGAGAACGCCTCCTTATATCGATACAGCGATAGGTACGGGATCTCCTTGTTGCCCTGGTATGTGACAAGCGTGTTGAGATTCTGGGCATTGCTGAACCGGTCCGTATATTTCTTTTCGATTTTTGCCCGTTCGGCGCTCCCGGTTCGGTCGGTGTAAAAATCGAACTTGGATCGTTCCTCGCCGTCGATGTATTTCTCCAAGGACGATTGGCTATGATATAAAATGTCCTCGTTGACCCGGTCGAACTTCATTGGTATAGTAGGGTATCGTCTCCGTGTTAATACTTCTTCTACTGCTGTCGGAGGGGCCGGTCGCGACTGGATCCCTCACACGTGGAACTCATAGAGGTCATCGCCGACATGGTGGAGCGATTCGACGACTCTCCCGGAGTCACCGACCATATCCGAGCCGTCGGTCTCGGCCCGACCGATCGCGAGCGCTTTCCCGTGTGATTCCTCGACAATAACGACGAGGTCTCCGGGGTCGATGTCCTCGGTCGCATCGGTGATTCCCGGACGCATGACGTTTGCACCGTCGGAGACGAACGAGATCGCCCCGCTATCGACGGTGACGACGTGCTTTTCCGGCGGATAGGCGTTCGCTCCGAGAACAGTCACAAAGAGGTCACCATCGAAGGACGTGACAAGCGGTTCGCCATCGACGAGTACGACTTCCCGATCTGCGTCAGTGAACTCGACCCGCTCGTAGCTGTCGCCGTCGAGATCGATGCCGAGCTGTTCGGCGAGAGAGTCCTCCAGGTCGGCGATTTCGTCGGACCGAAGGTGGTGTCTGGATTTCACCTGCATACCCCCGTTTCGGTCGCTCATCGATTAAAAACCGCCGGTTGGTCGATCACGTTCGGACAACGCAACTGTCGAGCGCAGTCCTTTTGCGGGAAACCCGCATAGACCCCCTATGAGCGATTTCGATCGCGAGGCCGAACGGGAGAAGCTCCGCCAAAAGTACGAAGAGGACAAACAAAAGCGGGAGACATCCGAGCGAATGAGCGAACTCCTCCTGCAGGGTGCGACGATGACGAACAGACACTGTCCGGAGTGTCACTCGCCGGTGTTTCGCTACGACGGCCGGGAGTTTTGTCCGACCTGTCAAATGGAAGTAACGGAGGACGGGGAGCTGCTTGATCCCGAAAGCGACAGCCAGGATGCATCGGAAACGGGGGCGGACAGCTCGGAGACGAAAACGGCTGAAGCCGAAAGCGAGGCAGATAGAGAACAAACCGGGACAGAAGAAGCCGAAGCGCAGCCGGAAATCCCCGAGAGTTCCCCACCAGCACCGGCCGACGACCGACGACCAGCCCGAGTCGATCCGCCGGCCCGTAGGGAGTCGGAACCGACCGAAACGGAAACGAACCAAAAGCGACGGGAAACCGGCGGCTCCTCGACACAGCGTGCCGCGTTACAGGAATCAGAAGAAACGCTCGTCCGTGAGGTTCGATCGCTGACACGCCGTGCAGCCGAAACGAGGGACGTCGGACGAAAGCGGGACCTGCTCGCCGCGGCGCGGGAAGCCGCCGAAACGCTCGAAACGGTGCGACGGCTCTAGCCGTTCGAGAGCCTACCCTCGGTTCGCGTATTCGCTTTTCGTCACAGTCCGAACCCGATCGGCCGTCACTTCGCCGACACCGTCGACTTCGGTCAGCTCGTCCTCGTCGGCACTCATCACGGCCTCGACGCTGCCGAAATGCTCCAATAACGCCCGAGCGGTAACCGGGCCGACTTCGGCGACCGCACCCACGACGTACTCCTGCTGTTCGGCGAGCGTTTTGCCACCCTTTTCGCCGTGAACCGAGACGGTCCGGTCGTCGGTTTCCTGTTCGCGTCGGGCGATGACTTCGAGCAGATCGGCCGTCTCCTCGGGATCGTCCGTCCGCATCACGCTCGCTCCGAAATCAACCGCGAGCGAGGCGAGCGCGCCCCGGATCGCGTTCGGGTGAATGTTCCGGGAGCCATACAGCCGGTCGCCCTCGATGATCACGACCGGGCGAGCATAATACCGGGCGGCGTCGCCGACCTGCTCGAACAGGGACCGATCGCCGCCGACGAGGGTATCGAGGAAGTCCTCGACGGCTTTTCGTTCGACGACGACGCGATCGGAGAGGACGTAATCGCCGACTTCGAGCGTTTCGAGCCGCGTTTCGATCCCATCACGGGTCGATAGATCGCGTGCGATGTGGGAGTCGAGTTCGCGTTGGTCCGCGACGATTTCGACGGTTTCGTCGTAGGGCGTCGCCTCCGCAACCGTCGGTTCAACATCGTCGGTGCCGTCATCCGGATCGCTATCCGTGTCTGCCGGGTCCGTATCCGATGCGGCCGAATCCGCAGGGGTGGCAAAGTCTGTAAGGCCGGCCTGTCCAGCCTGTCCGACCCCGGTTTGCCCTTCTACCGAGGCTGCCTCGTCCGTGGATGAACCCTCAGTAGAATCGTCGGCTGCTGCTGACACAGTACTGTCGGTATCTTCGGCCTCATGGGTATTTTTTCCGCCGTCTTTGTCGGTTTCGACACCCCGGAAATCGTCGATACCGACCTGTTTTTTGATCTCCGATTCGATCTCACTCTCGAGGTTTTTCAGCTCCCGGAGCTCGGATTCCATCCGCTTTTCCTCGTTTCGGGACATCCAAAAGAACGCTTCGTCACGGGTGTCTTCGGCGAGCAAGACGACGACACGGCCATCGCTTGCACGCCCCGTCCGACCTTTCCGCTGGATCGATCTGATTCCTTTCGGCACCGGCTCATAAAAGAGGACGAGATCGACGTCGGGGACGTCGAGTCCCTCCTCGGCGACCGAGGTCGAAACGAGCACCTCAAACTCGCCGGCTCGGAACGCATCGAGCGTGTCCTTCTGTTCGGTTTGGGTCATCCCGTCGGAGCCCTCCTTGTCAGCCTGTCCAACGAAACGGCGAGTCTCGAAATGCTCACCGAGGAATTCTGTCAGTGACTCCGCGGTGTCCCTGGACTCGGTGAAGACGATGACGCGCTCGCCGTCTTCGATACCGAGTGTCTGTGCGAGCAAGATCCGGGCACGGCGGAATTTCGGATGGAGATCCTCGAACGCCTCCGCCCGTCGCATCGCCTCCTTGACCCGCGGCTCGCTCACGAACCGCTGGCTCGCTTTCGAAGCGCCGGAGGATTTCGCGTCCTCGCGCTGGCGTTCGAAGTACCGCCGGAGCGATTCGACGCTTTGGGTCTCGACCAACTCGACGGCACGCCGGAGTTTCATTATCTCCGCGTGAGCGCTCATTCCTTTGTACCCCTCAGAGCTGTCGTTGTTGATCAGCTCCTGGAGCTTCGCACGAATAGCGTTGAGCTGTGACTGGGACATGCTCGGATCCGTCGAGTTCGTTACGCCCAGCTGTCTGAGCTTCGTCAGCCGTTCGGCGATCACCTCGTTGAGAGCGTCCCGAATTTCGATAACCGTCTCAGGGAGTTCGACGTGCTCCCATTCGACGTCGGTGGTGTGGGTGTGCGACGACACATCGGCGTCGTCTTCGGTCATCACGGCCACCTCGCGGAGACCGAGGTTGTCACAAACGGTCAGGATCTCCTCTTTGTCGCCACCGGGGGATGCGCTCATTCCGGTGACAAGCGGCTCCTTCGCGTCGGCGTGGTAGCGATCAGCGATGTAGTTGTACGCGTAGTTGCCAGTTGCACGGTGGCATTCATCGAACGTGAGGTGTATGACGTCGGCGAGCGAAATCCGGTTCCCGACGAGATCGTTTTCGATCACCTGCGGCGTCGCACAGATGACGCGTGCGGAATCCCAGAGTTCGGCGCGATCATCCGGTCGAACGTCGCCGGTAAAGACGACGATCTCCTCCTCGTCGAACTCGAGGGCTTCCCGATAAAACCCGGCGTGCTGTTGAACGAGCGGCTTGGTGGGGGCAAGAAGGACGGCGTTCCCACCGTGTTCGGCCAGACGGTTGGCAGTTACGAGCAAACTCACCGCAGTTTTGCCGAGCCCAGTGGGAAGACAAACAAGGGTGTGATCGGATCGGGCAGTCTCGGCCAGCTGGAGCTGATACTGTCGCTTTTCCAGCAGGCCATCGGCGAGAAGCGGCCCTTCGATATACTCCGTCTCGCCCGAAACGGTCGCCATTCGTTCACGAATTCGTCGTTTCGGCGTATAAGGGTTCGGCCACCGGAGCGGAAGTGATCGAAGGCCGAGATTTTATATACTAACACGGGACCAGGGGGCTCTATCTTGATTCAGCGAGAGAATCCCGCCCTTCCCGTGAGTGACGAGTGTTCCGACACTCAGTCGGAACCGAGGAACGAACAGGGCGGGAGTGAATCGCGTAAGCTCTGTGCAACAAACCACTCGGTTTCTCCCTGCTGAATACCTCACGTCACAAGAGTTATTTGACTTGGGTGTCTCGTATCTGGCAAGGCCAAATGGAGTATCATCTGCAAACCGGATCGCACACAGTGTACGCGCTTCAGTATCACTTCGTGACCGTCACGAAGTACCGTGCCGATATTCTCACGGATGAGCGGCTAGAGCGTGTCGCTGAAATCGCCCACAACATTGCAGATGACTTCGAAGCCGACATCACAAACGTGGACGGCGGCACCGACCACGTTCACATCCTGTTTCGGACCAAACCAACCACCGACCTCACGAAGTTCATCAACTCGCTCAAAGGCGTCACGTCCCGCCGGATTCGGTCGGAGTATCCCGAAGTAACACAGACGCTCGAAGATGCGTTCTGGCAACCGGGGTACTTCCTCGCTACGACCGGCCAAGTGAGCATTGACATGCTGATGGACTACGTGGACGACCAGTAGCATGACCGCAACAACCACGAAAACGCTGGAAGCGACACTCGCCCCGCCGACAGCACACAAAGAGCGGAAACTGTGTGACCTGCTCGAAACCTACCGTGAGGGGCTTCAC
>LFFM01003297.1_pt1 | contig 10239 bp, 6 predicted proteins | sample 643131 | NCBI WGS metagenome assembly LFFM01 (sample SAMN03777445, study PRJNA286221) | soda lake metagenome | biome: soda lake; feature: Kulunda steppe; material: water; isolation source: sample Tc-Br brine of Tanatar trona crystallizer | place: Russia: Kulunda steppe | collected 2011-07 | reverse complement strand
GCGTGAGCGGGTTGAGTTGCTCGAGACGGTGTCTCAGCAGTACAGCGATCACGAAGACCTTCGATAAGCAACTGATCTCGAGTGAAATCCCAACTGCTTATACTGGTTGCCCGACGATGCTGACTCGAGGGCACGTAGCTCAGTCTGGATAGAGCGTCGGACTTCTAACTCCATCGGGGAGCCGGTGGGGGAAGGTATCCGACGGTCGTGGGTTCGAATCCCATCGTGCCCGTGATTTTCGACGAACGGACGTGAGGGGGAAATCACGAACAGAGATGGGATTGGAATCAGGGAGGAGCTTGCTCCGACCGTGGTTCGAATCCCATCGTGCCCGCTTTTGCGAGCAGCGAAGGCGACGAGTGAAGCAGGCTCTGGGTCCGAGCCCTGTCAGTCGCAGCAGTCGAACGACGTGAGACCGACCGTCTCCAGTTGATTCGAATCCTGATCGTTTCTCAGCGGCAAGTAATTCTTCGCTCGAGCGTTGAGACAACTCTTAGCGACATAATTCGTGGAATATGTCTATTTCTGAGGGGACAAATGAGGACGAGTAACAGCCCCGACCCATACATTTAATTTATCTAAGGGTATGGTACAGAATGCGCGGGGACGGGGGGTCATCGAGCACCCACGGCCTTCCACCACACCAACCACATCATCACCCCGCGTTTTCCTCTCTTGCACAGAAGCTATCGGCTCTCCTGGAGTTCCTCAGTGACGAAAGAAATTGCGTGTTGAATGCACAGCAAGCATCACGTTACGAGGGGCTCGTTGCTCTGGGAAAATCCCCTGAGCAAGGGGTTCTTGAATACAAGTGATGGTGTTCGTGTTCCCATCAGCCCAATCAACAGAAAGCCGGAAACGGTCATTCTAGGTGATCCATTGTCAGTGCCAGGTGTCGGAAGTTGTCAGCCGTTTCGTTGTCTGTGATGTAGATGTGCCATCCGGAATGGTGACTGTGATCATATCGCCTGCTGGTTTATTCATGTTTCTAACCAAGCAAATAAATTTTGAGAGGTCACGGGTGGGGTGCTATTTGGCCACAGGAGGGGACCTACCCAAGGGTCGCCAGGCGAAACCCACACCTATAAGTAGTGTCTGCTGACACAGACTATTCATCTATCTCTCATAAGTGGGATAGGTAACAACAATGAAACACGAATTCACATCAATCGGGAGGCGAAGTGCGTTAAAAACAGTAGGCGTTGGCGTTGTTGGGGGTGCGATGCTGGCTGGATGTCTTGGGTCAGACGAGACCGATGAAGATGATGAGATCGAAGACTGGCTGAACGAAGAACCAACGAGATTAGATGTTCTGGCTGAAGACGATATCGAGTGGGGTGATGGCGTTTGGGATGGAGAGTTCGCTGATCACACCGGCGAGAGCGAAGTCGATATCAACTTTAGTGCATTGTTAGCCGTCGATGATGAAGAGTTGGGGCCGTTCGCGGTTGATCCTCGAGCCGTCGAGATTTCAACGGATACAACGGTGACCTGGGAGTGGCAAGGCGAGCATACGCTAACCTCGTACTTCGACCAGCCACACGAAAACCCGGAAGATGGTGCTGCAGATGAGTTCGCCATCGAAGGGGAAGAAGATGAAGCGAACACCCACGAATATACTTTCGACGAGGAGGGAGTGTTCCTGTATTACTGCTTCCCACATGGAACGCCGTATGAGACCGACTTTGGGCCCGCTGATACTGAAGGAGACACGAACTGGTTCGGTCACCGAGGGGCAATTCGAGTCGTCGAAGACTGAGTACAGCACCAACGAGTTGTATACCGGGCACAGACCTGTGTTCCGGCGTCTCGTTCGAACAACTGCCTGATCCGAATCTGGACCCTCCATCGGTAGCTCGTGCGGATTCGATCCGTATCGGTGGGTATGGGGGAGAACCGGCGTCTGGGAGCACCGTCTATCGGTGTGCAGATGGGGGCTGTCACTGTCGGGTGACTTATCTCTCGAGACACCCGCTTCACGCTTCCACGAGTTTCCGCTCGGCGACCTGGAGGGATTGATCGAAAGCCTACCGAATTCTCTCTATCGTTTCACCATCTGCACTATCGGTCAGCCACGGCCCTCGTGAGTCGTCCCCTTCTCTCATACCCGCCTTTCAGCAAGTCAGAGTGCGCTCGAGCGAACGGCTGACTCGAGGTATCGCCGGTGGAAGTGTCACGATGAGACCGTCCGAATCAAGACTGGAAGGGTGACGTCAGACGGGACATCTAACCTAGTCAGGCTTTTCACTTAATCCATCCCCGTCCAAACCTATCTATGCACGGGGACCGAGACGCACCTTCGCGCCAACACGCCCCACGTGACCCAATCAGATCCTCGCCCCGTGCGTTTTCATACTGCCGTTCCAGTGTTCCCAATCGGTCGAGTTCCGGTGACCCCATCGTTGCTGGTCGAATAGCGCCAGCACTGGGCAATAGGGAACTCGAGGAGTCCCGCTCCAAGTTGTCGTCGGCACACCCTCACGAGATGGTATCGACCGGAACGCCATCGAGGTAGGTCTCCACGAGTTTTCGCTCGGCAGCCCGGAGGTGTTGATGGAAGGTCTGCCGGGTGATCCCCATCGTCTCAGCAATGTCACCGCCGTCGGTCAACCGCGGCCACTCGAAGTACCCGTTCAATTGTGCCGTTTCGAGCGCCGTTCGCTGTCGATCGGTGAGTCGCTGATCGAGCGCCGACGCGGTGTCGAGTGTCGTTCGCGCCTGCTTTTCGCGGTCGGTCCGTGATCGGAGATTCACCCCCTCGTACTCCGCTTCGAGCACTTTTACGATCGATCGAACTTCCGAGGAGGGTGGTAACTCGAGATCGAGTATCGCCTGTTCCGGACGTCCCACGAGGTCGGTGATTGACGCGCCGTATTCAGCGAGGTCGCTAAACGGCGACGACGAGGTGACCGTGAGGGCAACGGTCGTCCCGTCGTCGGCTTCTGTAAGAATGCGACTGTCCTCGACAAATTCCAGTTCCGTAAGATCGACAGTCGCGGGATCGCCCGTCGTCAAACAGAACAGTTCACAGGCGTTCCCCTCTGGTGCATGCGTCAGCCCGACGTATTCGACGGGTGCCTCGAGTTTCCGGGCGACGGTGGCGAGGGGGAAGGATTCGTCCTCGACCGCGACTTCGATATCGATGACGCGGTCTGCCGTGAGGACTTTTTGGGTCTCGATTGCGTTCAACCGACTCCCGATCATGGTGCCGATGGAGGCGAACAGTTGTTGTTCACGGGAGTCGAGTGTCTCGCCACGATCGCCGTAGACGCCGAGTAACCCGTACCGTTTGGGTCCGTACGTGATCGGGATGACGGCAAACCGTCTGGCTCCAACGGACGCGACACCGAGGTGGTCGCTCTGGTACTCACCAATTCGACAGGCTGCGACCTCGTTCGACTCGAGGGCCGTCTTCACGGGTGCCGGAAGCGTCGCGACCTCGAACGTCGAACCGACGGCATCGTGGAGTCCGGTTGTGGCCTCTAATTCGAGCACCTCGTCCGTGGCCGTCGTCGAACCAAACCAACAGGCAGGATAGCCGTTTACGCTGGCAACCTCGTCACAGACCCGCTGAGCGATGACACGCTGATCACGCTCAGTAACTAAAATATCGGTAACCTCGTTGAGCAGACCGTGGACGTGCTCGAGCAGGCGCTGGAGCGCTCGTCGTTCCTCGGCCAGTTTGGTGGCTCGTTCTTCGGCAACGGCCTCTGCCGTTTTTCGATCGGTAACGTCGTGTTGAAAGCCGACGTAGTGGGTAATTTCGCCGTCGTCACGGGTTACAGGCGCAACCGTGAGTTCGTTCCAGAACGGGGTGCCGTCACGTCGGTAGTTCTGAATCTCGACGGTGATGGGGTCTTCGTTGCCGATCGCGTCCCCAACTTCTTTCACCGTCTCCGGGTCCGTCCCAGGCCCCTGCAGGAACCGTGGGTTTCGCCCGAGGGCGTACTCCCTGTCGTAGCCAGTGATCGAGTCCCAGGCGTCGTTGATGTAGACGAGTGGCTCGTCGGGGAGTGAGGCATCACTCAGGCTGATCCCGATGGGGGCGTCCTCGATTGCCCTGACGATCTCTGCAGGTTCGGGCTCGTGATCGGAGACGTCCTGTGGCGGCTCGGTTGCCCCAGACGTGACTGCCCTGACCTCGTCAGTCAGTTGCTCGAGCGACGACGCCCCATTTCGTCTGACGAACCGATCGATCTCTCCCTGGCAGACGACGTCTGTGACCTCCGAGACGGGTTCAGCGTACAGGACGGTTGGGAGTGTCGGGCCGACTTCCTTGATTGACTCGAGTAACGTCACTCCGTCGTCACCCACCAGGTCGTAGGTACTCACGACACAGTCGAACTCCTGGGAGGCGACCTTCGCGACGGCTCGCGTCGCCTGCGTGGCCACCGTAACCGAACAGCCGGCTTTCTCGAGGGCCTGCTCCATCGCCCCGACGTCGTTTTGACAACCGACCAATAGAACCCGCCCGTGACTCATAATAGCACATTACCACGGGCAATCTAAAATGCTTCTGGAAATTCCCGGCCCACGGGCACACCTCATCTTAAAAAAAGGCCGCCGAATGACGGTTAGTATCCAACTGCCCGTACACCCAATAGTCGGGCATGGAAACGTATTCGTTTGGGGTTGGGAGACAACAAACGGTGTCGATCGAACACGTCTTGATCAACGTCTCGAGGGGAGCATTGATCGCCTTGATCGGTATTTTCAGTGCGACGATGCTTCTTGGGATTGATGTGTCCTTCGAGTTACAAATGGTGGTGTACCTCATCGGGATGGTCGCGTTGAATCTGCCACACGGTGGGTATGAACACTTCACGAACGTCAGGCGGCGAGGCGTGCCGTTCGGCCTTCGCTATGTTGGCCTATACATTGCCTTTCTCATCGCGTTCGTCGGACTCTTCTTGATCGCGCCAGCACTGGCGCTCCTGCTCGCGTTGGGGACGGCGGTCGCCAAAGGGGGTCACGGTGATCTCCGGGTCATGGACGCGATCGTTGGGACCGACCACCTTCAGTACCGCTCTCAGCGAGTGCTGGCAGCGCTCGTTCGAGGGGGTGCCGTGATGATCTTGCCGCTCGCCCTGTGGGTCGGCCCCTACGTCAGCTTCTCGACCATCATGCTGAACGTGTTCGACCCCGGGGCATCACTCCCAGGCCTGGCGTATCTCGACCCCGTACGCACCGGTCTCTTGGGACTGTTCGGCCTCGCCGTGGTCGCCCACCTCGGGGGCGGACTCGTGACTGGTGGGATGAGTCAGTCCTGGCTGTTGGACGCGTTCGAGACCTCGTTGCTCGTCGTCTTCTTCACCGTGGTCCCGGTCGTCGTTGCCATCGGTCTGTACTTCCCGCTGTGGTACTCGCTTCGTCAGTCCGCTCGAGGTATCGTCGTCGAGTCCGAAGAGACAGCTGACGACGAGGGGCTCCCCATCGTGATGGCGTGGGGTGTGTTGATCGTCGGTGCGTTGATGACGGCACTCGTGATGGTTGCCATTTGGGTTATCGCTCCGGATCCACTCGGTGGCGCCTCCTTGCTCCCCGGTCTGGTGGCTTTCTACACGCTGTTCATCTGTATCGTCGCATTGCCCCACGTCGTCGTCGGCGAGTGGCTCGATTTCGACCGAGGAATCTGGTACGTCCCCTGACCCAGGCAGTGAGAACTCACTCGCTCCGTACCGCGCTCGAGTTATCGATCGTCGAACATCCCTTCGAACAGCCGTCGTTGGGCGGCAGCCAAGTGTTCGGTAAACGTCGACCGAACGATTCCGAGTTCCTCAGCCACCGTCGACGCATCGTTCTGACGCGGATAAGAAAAGTACCCCATTCGATGGGCGACCTCGAGGACCTCGCGCTGTCGGTCGGTCAACCGCCCCGTGTCGATGACGATCGACTCGTCATCGTCCGGCATCGACCTAACGAGGCACTCGAGATGGACCGAGACGCCACGCGACTCGAGGACATCGATGATCTCGACGATCGGTCGTGGGGACGGGAGCAAGAGCGTGATGAGGAGCTGGGTCGGCTGGCTGGTCACCGACGCATCAGCGATCGGATAACCGAGGGATTCGATCAACCGACAGGGACAGTCGTCCGCGTCGATATCGGTGAGCCGGTACACGGATTGATCGTCCGCGGTGAAGATCGATTCGGCGTCGAGCCCAGACGGTGCGTGGAACTGTTCGACAGTGTGGTCCGATGTGCCAGTCCACCGGATATCGGTCGCGGTGGCATCGTCGGACACGGTTTCGGCAACTGCACACTGCGGCGGGTCACTGATCGACAACCGAGCACGGACGCCGTCTCCTGGATGTCGCTCACTCGATGTCCCCGCCTCCTGTTTTTGCGCATCGGTTTCCACGCCTGGGGCCGGAGCCATACCAGACACTTCGAGTGAACACGTAAATAACGAGTGCCAAACGTCGGTGGGTTCGTTCGGGAGGTCCCACGTCGCGAAGGCAGGGAATGATAATAAAGCCCCAAACAGCGCCGGTGGTCACTTTCCCCGATTGCGAGCAATAGGTTATGTATGAAGAACGTTGTACTCAGCGAGGAAACGATCGGAGTCGTGGGTGCCGGCATTGGTGGACTTGCTGCCAGTGCCTATCTCGGTGCTGCTGGGGCTGACGTTTCTGTGTACGAGCGCAACGAACGGCCCGGCGGTGTTGCCAACCGCCTCGAGATGGAAGGCTTCAGCTTCGATACTGGCCCCTCCTGGTATCTCATCCCCGAGGTCTTTTCACAGTTTTTCGAAGACTTCGGGACGTCGCCGTCTGCCCACTACGATCTGGTCCAACTCGACCCGAATTACCGCGTCTTCTGGGACGACGGTGATCGCGCCGACGTGACGACGGATCTCGAGACGACCGCCGAGCTCTTCGAATCCTACGAGCCAGGGGCGGGTGAGGCCCTGCGACGGTATCTCGAGGACGCCGAAGAAGCCTACGAGATTGGGATGCACCGGTTCGTCATGGCGAACCGGAGCCGCTTTCGCGATTATGTCTCACTCGATGTCCTCAGGTCGGCACGTGGGCTCAGCCTGCTGGGAACGATGGATGACCACGTCAGGACCTACGTCGAACATCCGAAACTGCGCCAGCTGCTCCAGTACACCCTCGTCTTTCTCGGTGGGTCACCGCACAACACACCGTCGCTGTACAAATTGATGAGCCACGTCGACCTCGGGTTGGGCGTCTATTACCCCCAGGGCGGCATGTACGAACTCGTCGAGGCCATGGAGCGTGTGGCGACTGCACAGGGCGTCGAAATCCACACGAACGCCGAAGTCGACGCTATCGAGCCGCGAACGAACGGCATTGGGGTGAGCCTCGGCGGTGATGAGTACGTCCACGACCGGGTCGTCTGTAACGCCCCACCGGCGACAGCCGAACGGTCGCTGCTCCCGGACCACGCGGTGAAACGAAGTTCGGGAGACTGGGACGATCAGACCTGGGGGCCGTCGGCGTTCATGCTCTACCTCGGCGTCGAAGGGGACGTGGACCCACTCGAGCATCACACGCTCGTGTTACCGACCGACTGGGATCCCCACTTCGAGTCGATTTTCGACGAGCCACGGTGGCCCGAGGATCCCGCGTACTACGTCAACGTCCCCTCGGTAACGGACCCATCGGTGGCACCCGATGGCTGTTCGACCGTCGTCATCCTCGTGCCGATTGCACCCGGACTCGAGGACGGGCCGGACAGACGGGCGACCTATCGCGAGACGGTGCTCGAAGACCTCGCAGCGATCACTGGTGTCGACCTCAGAGACCGGATCCTCGTCGAGGAAATGACGGCAGTCTCCGATTACGAACGTCGGTTCGGACGACCGCAGGGAACGGCACTCGGACTCGCCCACACGCTCTTTCAGACGGGGCCACTGCGCCCGAGTCACCGCGCCTCTGGCCTCGACGGCCTGTACTACGTCGGTGGCGATACGAATCCCGGCATCGGGGTGCCGATGTGTCTGTTGAGCGGGAAACACGTCGCCGAGACCGTCCAGGCCGACGCTCGAGGGGGTGGCCTCAGAAACGTCCTTCCGATTTGAGGGGCTGTCATTGTGGGACACAGTGCGTTGACTCGAGGGATGTGTGAGATCTGGTCTGCAGTCACCATCGACTACTCCTGTTTCACGATACTCAGCGTTTATATTGGCAACGTAGTTTGCAACATCCAATCCATGATCTGAGAACTCAATAGTTCTCTATCAAAGTATTAGGAACATTTTTATCATAAAAAGCAAAGGAACGATCATGGGAGCTTTCGAATCCAATGGTGGATCGCTCGAGCGACGATCGTTTTTGTCACTGCTCGGTGCCACGGCCGGTGGGGTTGCGCTCGGTGGAACCGGTGTCGGTGCACAGGAAACCGGTGACACTGGCGTTCCCGTCGCGGACGATCAACTTGCTTCTCTCGAATTTTACTCGAGTGCGAGCCAGATCGCGGCCGACGGTGAGAGCGAACTCGAGGACGACGAGCACGTGGTGGTCTGGGCCGAGTCGACCGCCGAGAACTTCGAGTCGACGGCTGACGGCCCGGAGACGATCGTCTACGAGGACAACGACATTCCACTCATCTCCGAAGACGGCCAGGTGGTGGGGATCGGTTCGGTCGATTTCATCAGCGACGGACAGGGTGGCTTTCGCTTCGGCAACGAACAGTTCATGATCAACCTGTTCGACGAGAAACTCGGCGGCGAGGGAACGATCCTCTGGGACGAAGGACACGAGCAGTTTGTTGACCTGGCGCTCGAGAACTACGAGTCGTTCCGTCAGTACGCTGGTGACGCCGGCTACACCCTGAAAGCGACACAGTCGCTGCTCGAGACGCAGATACAGACGCTGACGTTCAATTCGACGGCCAGTCTGGTCGACACGGACGGAACGGCGCTGTCGAACCCCGAGTATGTCGTCGTCTGGGCGGAGGAGACGGCGGAAAACGTCGACAGTGATGACGACGGCGCGTACATCTATGGCGATGACGAGCCGATCCCGCTGATCGCCAAAGACGGCAACGTCGTCGGCTTCGGCGGTGTTGGCTTCATCGAGGATGGCGGGGACTTCACGGATGCGAACGCCGAGTTCATGCTCGAGATCCTCGCCGACCTCGCCGGCAGCGACGGCACCCTGCTGTGGGACGAAGCCCACGACACCTTCTGGGGTGCAGACAGCGTGAGTGAGTTCGCCACAACCATCGAAGACGATGGGTACGATTTCCAGCCGGTGGATGACCTCGGTGACGGGGGCGGGGCTGGCCTCGAGGAACTCGAGTTCTTCTCGACGGCCAGCCTTCTCGCGGCGGATTACACGCCCCTCGAGGACGACTCCCTGGTTGCGGTCTGGGCGGAGGAGACAGCTGAAAACGTGGATGAGGGTACTGATGATGCCAGCGAGGAAGCCACGAGTGATGACGAAGTTACCCTCGAGGCCGACCCGACAGACCCCGGTGAGACCGCCACCCACGAGTGGTCGCTCGCGGGCGAGGAGATTGACTTCGAGGGCGAAATCGATACGATCACCGTCGAGTACCCGGCCGGCGCGAGTTTCGATGGGCTCAACCAGGATGACGTGACGGTCGTGCTCACGCGGCAACTCGCCAGCGGTCCGGACACCACTGAAATCACCGTTAATGAGGGGAGCTACGAGGGCTCGAGTGCGACGTTCGATCTGAGTGGAAACTTCAACACCACCATCGTCGGCGACTCCAGCGTCACCATCGACGGCCTCGAGAATCCCGAAATCGAGGACTTCACGGCGACGATCACGCTCGAGGGGGATGACGACGAACTCTCACTCGAGGCGGTCGTCGGCGAAGGCGGCGCGGGCAGCGGAGCATTCGTCCCATACCCCGCAGACGTCGACATCCCCCTGGTGGCCGTCGACGGGACGGTCGTCGGGATCGGCGCGGAACTCGCCCCCGACGCAAGCGACGTCGACGACAATCGAACGTTCCTCGTCAACGCGTGGGAGGATCGCCTCGGCGGGACGGGAACGGTCCTCTACGACGAAGGCCACGGCCAGGAGCTAACGCTCGATGACTACAGCGACCTCGAGGCCCTGGCGACCGACCGCGGGTTCGACGTTGAGGCGACAACGGATCTCGAGGAGGACCTCGACGACGCCGACGTGGTGATGATCACGACCCCCGAGTCGGCGTTCACCGCGGACGAACGTGGGGCACTCGCTGCCTTCGTCGACGACGGTGGCGTCCTGTTCATCCATGACGAGGCGAACTTCGAGG
>LFFM01003296.1_pt1 | contig 10240 bp, 9 predicted proteins | sample 643131 | NCBI WGS metagenome assembly LFFM01 (sample SAMN03777445, study PRJNA286221) | soda lake metagenome | biome: soda lake; feature: Kulunda steppe; material: water; isolation source: sample Tc-Br brine of Tanatar trona crystallizer | place: Russia: Kulunda steppe | collected 2011-07 | reverse complement strand
GATTGAAGAGCCTTCTTGGGGCAGAGGAACTCATCTTGAGTACTCTCGCTACGACTTACATCTCTATTACCACCCTTCGGACGCATCCATCTTGTTTGAGTTTTCAACGTCAGAAGAGATTGCGAAGCGACTTCGAGACAAGATATGTCCGTCCGTTGAATCATATGTCCCTGGACGACGACTATCGCAACTACTCCGGACAAACAACGATATTAGCTACCACATCACAGGACTCGCAAATTCTGCTCTCCCCTCTGGACAGCTTCCAGCGTACAAAACCTTCCTAGGAGATGATGTTCAAGGCGCGGTTAAGCCCTCTGACGGCCGTACGTACACAACGGGGCATGCTTTTGCAAAGCTAGATGAGGAGACAACACGGGGTATCAGTGGTGGAAACGGCCGAGTTTGGGAGCAAGGGAGTGTGTCAATTGATGAGTTCAAAGAATGGTGTGAGGAGATCTACGAGGTCATCGCCGACGATTCAGAACTGAGTGGCGCACAGGGCTTAGAGTTTTTAAACAACCTGGAGCCTATAGACGAGTTTGATACAGCGCCTCTCGTCGCTACTCAGAACCCGAAGTTAATACCAAAACGTGTTACATACATTTCTTCGTCCGGTTCTAACCATGATCTTGACACAATTGAACTTAATGTGGCAGAATTTGAGCCATCTAATCCGTCTGAGTTAGATTTTGTCGTCCATCTCAAGACAGAGCAGGAAGTAATTCTGTTGGACGCTACATACGATGTTGCCTCTAACGTCTGGTCGGGAGAAATATCTGATGTTATGTTCCAGTATGAGAGTTCGGGCCGACCTGATCGACTTTCAGGAGAGGACTTTTTCTCGGTATTTCCTCCTTTTATTTACACAAATGGTGGGAGCGTAGTCATCGGTGGTGAACAGCGAACTGTTGAACCCACATACGAAAATCTTCAGGAGGTCATCGAAGACACGAATCCGGTTGATTGGTCAACATGCACTATCTCAGAGGAGGAACCGCCGGACTTGTCTTCAGATAATGATCTCCATGAGATTGGTTTGTGGTCTGAGGACCGTGCTGATAACAGCGTACATCAGCGACTCGTATGGTACCTCCAGAACCAAGCAGATGAGCAGGTGCTATTCTATGATCACAAATCTGGTGAAGTAGCGGACATAGTACAATTTCTACCGGATGAGGAACCAACTGTTGCGAACCCGACGATCAGATTTTATCACTGTAAGGGCTTCAGTAACGGTTCTGAAACTACAGCAAGCTTAGGTGAAATCAAAGATGTGCAACAACAAGTACTCCGCAACACTACGTTTATAATGAACACCAGATTGCCTGGCCGAATTGAAGGTCGAGCGTCTGGAGATTCACTCCAGCATTTCATTGAAGGTCCGAGTCTATTTACAGACCTCACAAGCACTTTCAGACCCGGTGAGTGGGAGTACGAGGTATACATCGTCCACCCAGGTTTGGATCCCAGCGTTAATCCTGACCCTGGTGTAGAAGGGGAGCGTACTGACTCGAACGTCAACACATTACTTTGTGTCTGTTACGAGTGGATACAAGACGCCGGAGCAAGCTTCCACATCTGGGGTGGTACCTAAATCCGCGGTCGGATGAGTGTGATTTTTGCTTGGGAAGTGGATATCACGTTGATAAAACGGGACACATTGAATTTATTCTGGTTGAATCTTTTTCCGGGGCCTATTTCATCAAACACTAGTTCAAGATAGCCAACGTAATCTTGAACTCGCTTGTTGTTATCTAAACCAAACAGATGCGATTCGAAGATTCACCGCTTTACCCCCCGGACCTGCCCGGCACTGTATTTCAAACCAACGAGAACATCAATCTTGTCGTTGACCAGAAGAACGGTCCTAGACTCCCAATTAACAGGATGGGTGCTGTTCTCAGTGAGGACAAAAACTATCGTTACTATATCTGGATAGTATGGGATGATGAAGAACAGTTGTTACCGTGGATCTGCTGTAATCCGTCCTACGCTGATGGTATCCAAGTAGACTCTACAATGAAAAGCATCGTCCACTACTCGGGTAAGGAAGGCTACGGGAGTTGTGTCGTGGCAAATGTTTGGGCATATCAGAACCGCTATCCTGGAGAACTGAAGGAAGTAGAAGACCCTGTTGGTCCTCTTAATGATCAATTCCTTCAGCACATGGCCGACAACGCAGACGAGATTGTCGCCGGATGGGGTAGCATTGGTCCGGATAATGTACGTCCACAGGTGCTTGCCGAGAGTTTCGATATCGAATGGTTAGCTGTTGACCACGGTAATGTTCCGTATCATCCTAATCGACAGCCGAACGCCTGCAGTCTAACCCCTTGGAAGCCATAATGAAGATGCAAAGAACAAAAAAGGGGGTGGAGATTGCTTAACTCAGTCTTTTAGCCCATGTGATGTCCAAGCAATTCTCAAAGACAAAAATGCTACACAAGAATGGGGTAATTCCCTGAATCGGGTATAATCCGATTAGTACGGTATTTGTAGGTTGAAGCACACCAAGTGCGTGTAATGTGAGTCGTGAGCAACTGAACGTGCCCCTGGAAATAAAGTTCTCTTAGTGGTTAGATGACATAGATGGTACTTGGGACGATCGAGGAGGCTGGAGTGGGAGGCACAGCCCTCGCAGTTTACACGTATGCCCTCTTGGAGATATCCCCGATCAATCTCGGATATAGACCACAGCTCCTCTACTCAATCGTCCCTATCGTTATTCTTGTTTTACTCATTGACTCGTTTAACGACCCGATCATGAAGCGAATTGCAGGGAAAGAGTTTCTCAGTGGTGTTCACGACGATGTAAGAGGCGAGATCGGTGACGAACAGTTCTATTACGATTACGAGGATAAGCAAGAAAAAATAGACGATCTTGACAAGAAATCTGTGGGGAGAGTAGTGAATATCATTGTTGGGGGCGTGATATCGACCACTCTACCTGTAATTGGTTTCATCAGATACGAACTCTCGGGAGCTGTTGTAGGGGTACTACTCGGAATCGCTGTTGCCTATGTTTTAGTGATTAGACAGAGGTCTAAACTCCGCAATATTATTAGTGAGCTGTTGAGACTGTACTGACAATGCGTGTCTCTGACATACAGGTTGACCACTTTGCGAAAGACGAATACCCCGATCTCCATGTATCCGGGATCGGTGGCGACAACTTTCTCATCCACGGCGGCAACAGAACGGGGAAAACGCTCTCGCTGAATGCGATTCTATACAATCTGCTGGGGTCTCAAGCGACTATTGACTTAGCTACCGGACGAGGAAACAAAGTTAAGATCGACTACACGAACGGGATTTCATTTTATAGGGGTGTACCGGAAGCCGAATATGAGGATGATTCCTCATATCTAACCGCAGCCGACGCGCTTCGAAAATTCCGAGAGGAACTTTACTCTTCGTCATACAGCCAAATTCCGGGGAGAGACATAATTAGGTCTCACTTCCTTCACTCGCACACCGGAAGACTCCCTCTCTTGAGCCTTTCAGATAGCGATCTGCTCTCTGTAGTTCGGTCTGTTGTAGATCCAGAAATCCACTCCAAACTTGAATACCATGAACGAGCGAAACAGGAGTTGAGCGCCATTGTAGAGAAGAACCGGACGATGAAGAACGAATTGGAAAATGACTTGCAAGACATAAGGTCTGAGGTCCGCAGTGCGGAGTCGGAACTTGAGAAGTGGGAAAACATACTTGAGTTGTATGAATCTGGCCGCCTAGCGAATATAAATGACGAGTTAGCCACCAGAGAATCAATTCGGTCAGAGCTGTCCGAGTTATACCAAGAGCAAGAGGGGTTGCGGAAGGAGAAGCGAACATTAGGCAAGGAAGAACAGCGTTGGAAGAACTATCATGAAGAAGAGGTAGCCGATGTAATCGCCTCCGCCGTCGAAGATTTTGTCTGCCCAGTCTGCGGGGACCATATCGAAGATGAGCGAGCAAAGAATCGGCTTCAACAGGGTTACTGTCCTTTCTGCGGGGAGCAGAAATCTGTCTCTGAATTAAAATCCGATATCCGTGAGCAAATTGAGATCTCGGATGACCGTCTTAACGAAATACGAGAACGGCAGGACCAGATAGGTGACCGCCTCGATGAATTAGAGCAGAAAGAATCTGAGTTGAAGTCCGACCTCCCGAACTTGGATGAGCTGGACGCGTTTGTAGAGCGAAGACTCAGAGAAAACGGCTACGAGGTCGAAGGAATCGACGAGAAGGCAAGAGACGAGATTGAAAAGAACTCACAGACCATCGATCACGGAGAGACGAAGATAGACGAGTTAGAAGCAAAAACTGAAGCATTTGAGCAGCGTATTGAGGAGATTAAAGATTCCACTGATGTAGCGTCCGACGCAATCGAAAAAGTCCAGTCGAAAGCAGCAGATCTGATTGAAGAGTTCCAAGACCGGTGGGCTAAGAATTACGGAGACGTAGCTGATGAGTTGAGTTTGGATATCCGGCTAACAGATGATGCAGAGATTGTCCTTCCAGGGAACACCGACGACCGCGTTCTGAGTCAGGAGGGCGATTTCAGTGATGCGGAGGTTCGTTTGTTAAACATAGCCTTCGCCACAACTATCAATGAGTTCGCTACCAAGTCAGGCATTACAAATTGGAATACAATCGTCATCGACGAGCCATTCACCTATCTGGACGACGATAGCACAGAGAGTTTGGTTGAGTATATCAATGAGTCTGAACAGCAGTTCATCGTCACTTCTTCTTCAGACGGCGTTAAACCGATCTTTGGCGAGACTGTCACCCTCATCAGAAATACTATCCAGACGACGTTCCAGCGATACTAGCATGAAAGAGAATCCGGAAGAAGCGAGACATCCCCGGCTACTGATGCTCTCAGAATTCGGTGGGAAGATTGAAGGCGAACTCAAGTACCACAAAAGCATCTACCAGTACAGGGAGAGTTCTGAATCGATAGATGCCGATGACCTCGAATTCGTCCGAGAGGAACATGGCCCGACTGATAGGGGATTCAGTAGCGTTATTCAGTCTTATGAGGACTTAGAGCTAATTGAAGGAAAGCAGTCGGGGAATAGGAACGATTTCTTCCTCAAAGAAAAGGGGAAGAGAGTAGCGAATGGTCTGAAGAGAGGGCTCTCTAAGCTTGATAACGGCTTCAATGAACGGATGGCGACCCTCTCCGAGGTTGAGAAACAGAATAAAGAGAGATCTGGTAATCAAATCGAAGAGGATGAAGACGTACAATCGGCCAAGGACAACTCGTACCAGTCGAAGCTATAGTGTTCGACAGACCTCTATACCTCTTCCCTCAACGCTAACTCCTACAGTGACTTCAAACACGGAACTTGTAGATGTCTCGCCGAAATTGGTCCTCGATTTTCTCGTACCTCGTGTGGATGTAGGAGTCGATGGCTTCCTTTGTCGGTTCCAGTTCGCCGCCACTCTGCATGTCTCCCCGGAGGTACTTGAGAAGGTCACGTTGCCATCCCTTGTCGATCCGAAACCACGATGTGAATCGGTGCCGACCGTAGTGTGAGCTCACACCTCTGTACTGCTCTGTCGGGCCGTACTTGGGGCGGAAGTACTTTTTCCAGACGTCGTTGATGTTCGTGTGGTCCATCTTTTTCCCGCCAGATTTCGACAGGAACAGCCACGGTCGGCCGTTATCCGGTCTACAGAGCAAGTACTGGAGGAGTACCCGACGAAGTTCCTCGTCGAGTGGCAGCACCCGAGGACGCTTCGACTTGTTTCGGTCACGGTCGTGCGGGATGTAGACGGCGTTCGGCCGACCTTGGAGCATCGGATGAGTTCCGAGTTCGTCGTAGTGGTTCTGCAACTCAGAGTTGGTGATGTTGATTTCGCTGAGTTTGATGTTCGACACTTCCGACGCCCGAAGACCGAGTTTGAGTTGAATGACGATCAGCGCACGGTCTCGAATGTGTTTCACTTCGACGTCGATGAACTCCCTCAGCTCGTCGAGTGGAATCGGGTACTGATCCTTCGGATCCTCTCCACTAAGATCCATCCTGTTCTTGGCTGATTTGAACGGATTGAAATCTTTTGGGTGCGGGAAAGCGGGTTCCATTTGGAAGTACTCGTACGCCTGGTCCAGCGTCGAGAGCTTTGCTGAGACAGTTCCCTTCTTGTTGTTACGCTCGTTCAGATAGTACTCAGCGAAGGTGATTACGTGTGATGTTGATGGGACTGCTGGATGCCGGTTGTACTCGGCCCAGACGAAGTTGCACCACTGTGCGACTCGCCGTTCGATGGCGACGATGGTGTCATCGACGTAGTCTTTCGAGTAGATGACATCGTCCAACCAGAGCTGAAACGGGTCGGAACCAACCGTCTGAAACTGCTCATTGTACTTAGCAAGCGGGTCGATTGTTCGGTCGAATGCCTCTGCAATTTCTTGGTGACGCTCTTTGCTATTTCTCATTTGTCTCTCTCCGAGTAGTTTGGTTTGTAATCTGTCTGCCAGTACCATAGGTCCCGCGTGAGACCCTCGCTGTGCGCTGCCATCAGCACCGGATTGTAGACGTGAGGAAAGTCGGCGTGATGAACTAACCAATTGAAGAACGTTTTCAGCGGCGACAAGTGTTGGTAGTATACTGTGTTTTCGGACCGTTCGGCAACCTTGATCGAATACCCACCTTCCTTGATGTGCTGGAGGTACGCTTCGATGTTGTCGGGGTGAGCGAGTGCGTGGTGACGCTCTACCTCTTCCCGCATGAACCGCTTGAACCGATCACCACACGGGTACCATGAGTTCTCCTTAGTCGATTCTTTGAGGTCGTCACGCGTTTCCAGATAGACATCCCACGTGTCTTGATCCCGGAACTGGGATTCGAACGATTCTAATCGGTATCGGGTCGGAACTTCATCGACCGATTTGTACACACCTAGCCAGTACTCGACATCTCGTTTCCCGGGTGCGTCGTCAGATCGATTTGAGGCCTCGACGTTTGCCCGCGGCATTACCGCTCTCCTCGGCTATTAGTCGAGTAATACCGGTCATTCTCAAAGAGGAGTTCTTCGCCTTCCATATCGTCGAGTTGTGTCGTCACTCGTTCGGGAACGGTGCGTACCACGTGTCTGATAATCTCGTCGTACGGTGCTCCGGGGTTCGCTTGGACGTATTCTTTGATCGTCTGTCTCTCTCCTTGGTAGACTGCGTCTTCCAGATACTGGTTGCGTTCACGCGCACGGTCCAGTTCGCTCTTCAGATCGTCTCGCTGTTGTCTGAGCTCGCGGTTTGTTTCGTCCGGATTGGCTGAGGCGTCAAACTTCTTCATCCCCGCCTCAACCATCGCTTCGATGAACTCGGAGGTAGACATCCCCAACTCTTCAGCCCTATTTTTCCAACGGGTATACTGTTCAGGAGTAGGATACGTCGCAGCGTGTTTGCTCTCAGCCATCTCTTACCTCACAACCGTGAAGCCACTCCCGTGATCTCATTTTCCATCAATCAGTAAGAACCCGTCTTGTACTCTTACTACGAGCTTTTCGGTCGTCTCAGGATCGATACCCTGTTTTTCTAGTTCGTCGGGAGTGAGAAACAGTACGGCACCTATCGCTCCCCATTCATCGGTACGATCAATCTCGACTTCTCGGGAGTCATCGATAGAGGGAGTGTTCCGATTGATTATCTGATCTATGTGGTTATCGGGCTGAGGATTTCCACTAGCTTCGTCATCAGCGGTTCGGTCCATTACATACCAAAGCATGGCTGTTATACTTAAATAGACTTGGAATGTCAACCCGATTTTGCGATTTAGACTATATTCGTCTAGTTCTCTAGTGGATATAGGAAAATTCGGATTTTGTCTCTTCGCCGTACCCGCATTACCAATAAATCATTACAGACTGGGTTCGATAGATCTATTATAAACGCTCCCAACTAGTGTTAGTTATCAAGAAGATTTTGGGATACGTTAGTTGGCAACACACCACAAAAGTCGTGAGGCCCCGCCACTTGTCTACGTGAAATGTGTTAGCAGTCCCGAATCACGAGACAGTTTTCTGGTGCGTATCCAACTAGCTGCTCTGCCTGCATGGCATGTGCGACTTTCACGGCTAGACCCATTCCAACGGGCGTAACAGTCTCGTTTTCGAGTATCACTTCGAGGTCGATGCGTTGGATGACATGGCTCGGAGTAAGGCTAGTCCCGACCACGATGATGCGGTCTGGATCGGGGGTCGTTTCGATGAACACAAAGTGTTCGTCGTATTGGTGAAGTGCATTGAGGACAGGTCGAAGCTTGTCTCTATGCGGGTCCCACAAGCGACTACACGCGGCGAGTACGCGGTTCAATACGGTCGGAGCTACGGTACAGTCGTCCGCAGCGGCACAGACGATGTCCGTATCGACCGGGTGTTCGTTTCGCGGTGCGACAGTCTCGATCTGTTCGTTCGCATCTTGTGAGCTCATTAGTCGTGCCCGCGAGGTCTACCCTCGCGTGAGCAAACGGGCACAACCAGCAGTCACGTTTAAAATTCTGGCTTCAGGCGGGTCCCGGTCGAGGAAGGTACGCTGAAAACCCGACTGTCACAGGTAGTTCCGCGATTTACGACCTCATTCCGTTCAAACCGCAATGAATTCACAGATTGTGATATCTCACTCTGGTCGCCGAGTTACAAACGAATCGTTGCAAGATCCCTCTATCGGTAGTAGCTCGCGCGCGGATACAACGCGCCACAACGAGGGTGTGGTATCCCGAGTGAAAATCGGACTGGTGTCCCCACATCAGTGGCTTGTATAGTACTGCACCCTTGTCTTCTGCTGAGGAAGATATCTTGAGGTAGGTTACCGGCGATACACAGTACTCAGTCGTCGTGCTCTCAGAATTACAAACTACTGACGTGACACTGAAGACAGCTCCTGTTCCAAGAAGTCTGTTAACTCCTGTAAGTTTGTGCCGCGGAAGTGCTCAGTCAGTGCTCGCATCTCGGGGTCACGCGGCAGAACCGTGCCCTTCCCGTACTCCTCAAATGCTCGCTCGATGACGTGCCGATACGTCTTGCTGGTCGCGTAACCAGCAATCGCGTCGAACTCGGACCCGTACCGTTCGAGATAGTCGACGAGGCGTTCGACTACCAGTTGCTGACGCTCTTTCTCAACACCGGTCAGGACGTATTCGTAGGACATGACCGGGGATTCTCTCTCGAATTCACGAGGGACCGGACCATACATCCCCGATACCGTGACTTTGTGGACATCGTCATTCCACTCCGCTACAGCGTCGGCGATCGCACGGTGCGTTCGAGAGTTCGAGTATGGCTTCGTCTGACTGCAAGGAACGAACAACAGGACACGCTCACCGCCGATCTCGTAGTCATCTCGTTTGAGGACGCTGAAGTCGTCTGGTGTGTGTTCGAGCGATATCTTTCTGCCATCGATGGGAACCCCCACGTCGAGCCGTTGTTGATCCCGATCTTCTCTTTCCGCGACCAGTCGATTGTACCCTCGTTCCTGTAACTCCCTGGCGAGATCATCGTCCCGGACTGTGGCACGCTTCAAAGCGTCGTCAATGTCACTCACACCGTTTCGAGCCATCCGGGCGACGTAGTCTAGGAGTTCGCCGTCGCCACGTTCGATTAGCTCCCGGACGTGGTCCATCTCGTCTTGATAGACGTGGAAATTGTGGTACCCGATCAATGCGTAAAAATCGCTTTTCATAGGGGCCTCATCATCTCCTTGTTTGTACGATTCGCTGTTGAACAACGTTGAACGCATCTCATCGAAGCCATTATCGCGCAAAATTTCACAGGCGGAACAGCAACATCCCCAGTCATCGGGTAGCTCATCGGCGGTGAATTTCGACCAGTCTGCATCCCACCGTGTATTGCGTTTGTCGATATCGAAACCGAACTCTCCTAAGTCGTGGTCGTCGGAGTTCGGGTCTCGGACGATTGCGTCCTCGGAGACATCGAGTTCCCGATTGATGAATTTCTGGAATTGTGCGGCTCGGACATAGCTAGACGAATCGAACGAGTCCGCTCCGAGCAGTGCCAGTAGCGCGGTGAATTTTCCGCTTATTCCGAATAAATGGAGCCCAAGGTCGTCAATCCTGTCCTCTGGAATCGCGTCTTTTGCCCCTTGAACGATGTCGACGAGCATCTCAATGTTGGTCCGTAGTGGAACCAGCGATCCGATAGCGAACCCTTCGAAGGACTTGTCGAGGTGTTCCGCTCGATCAAGAAACGTCCCGACATACCAGTTGATCGTCTCGTAATCGTGACCGTG
>LFFM01003295.1_pt1 | contig 10240 bp, 15 predicted proteins | sample 643131 | NCBI WGS metagenome assembly LFFM01 (sample SAMN03777445, study PRJNA286221) | soda lake metagenome | biome: soda lake; feature: Kulunda steppe; material: water; isolation source: sample Tc-Br brine of Tanatar trona crystallizer | place: Russia: Kulunda steppe | collected 2011-07 | reverse complement strand
GGTGCCGGAGGTTGTCGAGTATGTCTTTGCTATCTTCGTCCAGACTGAGGGTTGTTCTATCTCCCATGTTATCTATGACGGAATACTGCCTTAAGAATTTTTTGAATTTTCTTTCGACTATCTGTACTTTTGGGCCTCGTGTATGAGGGGTGGTGGGGCTTTCGAGAATGGCCGAGAATCTGATTCTCTATGACCATGTGGGTGATGGGAGAGTTTTCGGCTCCCCGTTCTTGAGAATCGGTTTCGCGTACTTGTTTCCACATTCAGAGCACAGAGCCTCGACGTACTCGTTCTTCACGAGGTCTCGATGTTCCATCACCATATCCTGTTGTTCGTGGCCACAGTTCGGACATTCGCACTGATGGATTGAATAGGTCATTTGAAGTACAGTTCCTGCATCTCCTTCATTTGTTTGTATCGTCTATACGCCTCAAGTTGCTGTTCGGTAAACGGAATACCGTAGTATTTTGCCATTCTGGGTACCTGTAGGGTGGTTTTCGGTGGTCTTAGTGTGGGGGTTGTGCCTTGGAATCCCTACTCCACGAGCCTGAGCCTGATGTCAGATAGTTGCTACCTCGTAAACGAGGAGTAGAGAGGCTGAGGCAGTGATTACCAGAAGCGCATACCTCAGTATTTCCACGACTTTGTTCATGGGATTTGATGTGCCGCTACACCTCGTCACCAACGAAGTTGATACTGGCTGTTGCGAGTGAACTTCGGTTGTTAAGATCGTCCAGAAGTTCTCGGCCTTCACCACTGCGAACCGTGTCTTGTTCCGCCAGCAGGTTCACCTCACTGATGTCCCACCCGTACAGGAAGTGCAGGAGGTCTGCCGCGTCGATGACGAGACGAACGATGTCTGGCTGGTAGAACTGGTCTTCGTCTGTGGCGTCTGGCGATGTTTCATCAGCCATGCGAACGCCGTCTCTACACACTCCGGTGAACCGTTGCCATCCTTCGTCACCGTACCGCTGGAGTGTGCCTGTGTCTATGAGTCTGTACCGCTCTTGGTCACAAATGATTACTGCTACTGTTGTCATTATCGAGTTCTCCACTTCCTGTCTGGGTCTTGCGTCACTTCTCCTTCTTCAGCGAGTTCCTGAAGGGCAGTGTAAACACCATCTCTGGAGTACGACGCAATATGCTTCCTCATCAGTCTGTCAAAACTGATCGGACCTTTACGTTCGATTAGGTCGAGTACCTCTCCTTTGTCTGCGTTCATCATTCACCGAGTAGTTTCCGCACGCTAAGTGATGGAGTGCCGGGGTTCTGCCAGTCGCCGTCGTCTACGAGGTTCTCACACAGGACGAGTTTGCTTTCTGCACGAGACATTGCGACGTACATCACGCGACGTTCACCATCACCGATGGATTCTGGGTAGTTGGGCATGTTGCCGGTGATCGTGTCGGTTGTGTCTGTACCGACTATCACCGTATCTGCCTCCATACCCTTCGCGGAGTGAATCGTCCCGATCCTGACGCTCGAAGGTTCACGGTTCGGGTCACCACGGCTGATGTTTCCGAGAATGGCCTGACGTTTGAACCAGTTGAAGTCGTCGTCGTTCAAGCCCTTTACGTACCGACTACTCCGCCAGCCACCGTACATCTGGAATACCTCAGAGAGGTCGTCCGGCATCATCATCCCGCTGATTTCGTCTTTCGCCATAGCCTCGTGGTTGTAGCTCAGGAGGTCGTCGCTTGCCCACTCCACGAGTTTCTCTGCACTGTCCTGACCAACGGGCTGTCCGTCGTCAAGTTTCGCTACGAGGTCGCGGGCCTTCTGAACATCCCGCGTCCACGTATTGAACGTGGACATATTCTTGTACGGGATTCCGTGGTCGTGGAGGTCATTCCTGAACTCATCGATGTGGTACCGAGTCCGGAACAGGATCAGCACGTCGTCGCTCTGTTCGATGTGGCTCATGACCTGCCGAGGACTCGGACGCTGGTACGTGAGAACCTCACCCTCCTTGTCGGTAGGTTTCACATCCTTCTGGACACGGTTCTCTACCTGCGTGATTACCTTCTCACATGCTCCCCAGACCTCTGCCGGAAGTCGATAGGTCGTTTCAAGAACCTGTTTCTCGCCTTCCTCACCCAACAGTTGCTCTGGGTCTGCACCTGACCACTCGTAGATGGTCTGGTCATCGTCGCCGCCGAGGTAGACCTTCTCACAGACGAGTTTTTGACACAGGTACCAGTCCCACTGAAGCTTGTCCAGGTCCTGGCACTCGTCCACGTAGAGAACCTTGGTATCAACGAATCCGTGTTGACCACGAAGTGCGTTCTCGATCAGCTTCGGCGTGAGCTTGTCGTCGTGTCGGCAGGACTTGAGGTACTCACGGTCGTCTTCGATGCTCGTATCGCCAACATCTCCTTCTCGAAGGAACGCGACGTTCTTATCGACCACCTTCTCGATCATGTCACCGAAGCCGACGAGACCGTTCGAGTGCTTGTAGACGGTCCATTTTCGCAGAAGGTCTTTGAGGTCTCGCGGAACGTCCCAGTCCACCGGGCACTGCTCGGCGTCTTCGATTTCGAGACGGTTGCTCTGAAGCCAGCGATATATCTGGAGGAGCTTGTTGCCAGCCTCTCCTTCACTGGTCATGATGTCACCGTCGTCGTCATCATGGCCGTATTTCAGACCGACGCCTTCACAGAAGTCCTTCTCATCGCCCCACTGAACCACGTCACGCTTGTAGTTCAGGTCGAGACGGCGGAAGCACATACCGTGAATGGTCATCACTCTGTCTTCGATCCTATCCTTGGTCTTGTCTGCGAGCAGGGTTGACAGTCTGCTGGCGGCTTCGTCAACCCCGGCGTTCGTGTATGTAACGAGCATCTGCTCGTCAAAACTATACTTCTGAGCGTTCTGAACGAATAGCCCGTCCATCTCCAGTTCGGGGTTACCGACCATCGTGGTGGTCTTACCCGTCCCAGGTGCGCCGATGACGCGGACTACCTCTGGTGCTTGTTTTACTTCCTGTGTCATGCTGTTTACCACGAAGTTGTGGTGTTATGTGGTAGGGCGTGGGTTAATGTAAAGGTTTCTAACCTTATAGTTTCCGCTCATATCCACAATCTGTACATACGTTCGACGTTTTGACGGTTCGGTGTGGCAATCGATAAGTTTTCTCGAACATTTCTCCGCCACATTTAGGACAAGCCTGCATATTCTGTATTGGTTAAACACCGACTTTTAGCTTACGTTCCGATAGCAGTTGCGCTCTCGCCGTGTGTATCACCACTGGCCAAGACCGGCCTGTTGTGTACCTGTTTCGATCTCTGTCCAGTCTACACCGAGTGGTTCCATGACTCGCTCTACTGGACCTTTCGCTGTCTTCTCCAACATCGTATCCCAGTCTATCGTGAAGTTTTCTGGTATCTCCTCCTCAACATCGAACGCGATTGCACATTTCGTATCCGCTGTATCGTTGTCGCTGGCCGCCGCTCGAACCTTGAAGTCTCGGTAGCGGTCGTTCTTCTCTAACTCCATCTTCCGACGACGTTCCAGCTTCACGTAGAACGAGTCGTCTACTCTGTCGAGGTAGACAACCTTCGGCTTATCTCCACTCTTGAACGTCTTACCGAGCAAGAGGTTTGCCCAGATAGCCGCCTTGACGTTGATACTCGGCCTGTCGTAACTATCGAGATCCTGTCCGATGCCCCGTGGGATGCCTATTTTCTCTGGTGAGATTTCTCCGTCACGAATCTGATTGACCTTCTCTCTGACGTAGGAGCTAATCTCCGATGTCTCATCACCACGAAGAATCTTCTCGATAATGTCGTGCTGAAGTTCTCGGACGAAGGGTGGGATGTCCGACCTGACGTACTCGAATCCTGTAATTTCGATCTTGTCAAGCCACTTACCCTCTTTCCATACAATGTGACCTGCGTATCTCTTTTTCGTCCCCGCTTGGAAATACCGCCGGTACAGTTTCTCGAACTCAAGGTCGAATCTGTGTTCCTGTGCGTTGAGTCGCTCATCCGCGAAGTCGTCGTAACGCGAGTTGATGTATTCCTCGAACTCGTAGGACTTGTCCATCGCGTGCTGGAACTTGCCTAACTCCTCCTCGGTGAGATCGGCCACGACGTTTTCTCGGAGTTCGTCGGACACTTCGGTATCTGGGTCCAAAGTGTCAGCCAAACTAACCATAACGCTGTCCGTGTCGCCATATGTCACTTCGTAATCAAGTTCCTCGACACACTGTTCGGTGAACTTAATCACTTCACGCCCTGTCGCTGTGACGGCGGCACCCATCTTCTTGTCGTAGAGTCGGAACCGTTCCCACCCAAGTGTGCCGTAGAGACTGTTCATCACAACCTTGACACTTGCCTGTTGTTTATCGTATTTACCGAACTCGGGGTCTTCAGGGTCGTGAGCGTCACGTTTTGCTTTTAGCTCGTTCCGCTCTTCGAGCATCTCATCAACAATCTCACGAATCATCCCGTCAGGCTCCTTTCGGAAGTGCTGACCGTTGGGAGCCACATACGTTTCGCCATCGTATGTTTCGGGATCGACCGGAGTCTCTGGTGATAGATTGATTGTCACCATCGACATTGGATAGAGACTCGCCAAATCCAGTGCCGTCACCCAGTCCTTACTTCCTTCGACCGGCTCGAAGACCGAACCACCACCGTACTCTTCTTCCTCAACCGTCTCCTGTGACGGCAGGACCAAGCCCTTCTGGTAGGCTTTGTGGAGGACGTACATGTCCACCGCATCGGAAGCAGTTGGCGCGTCCTCGATCTTACACCCGGCGAAGTTGGATACAGAACGCCAGAAGCCGATTAGTCCTTCCTCGCCGTCAATACCAACCGTAAGTTCAACGTCACGGATTGAGTATTCAATCAGCGTCTTCAAGTCGTCTTCCCACAGGTCACCGATCTTTCCGGTGTAGACCTGCTTCCCTGCGTCGAGGACTTTCTGACCGATGGCTTCCAACCGATAGCTTTCTTCTTCGGAGAACTGGTTTTGCTTGTAGCCACGGAGCAGGTCGAAGACGACACGACCTTTGATTGTCGGCCCTGTGTAACCGCCGCCGTCTTTCCACACCTCGTTGATCCGAGACAACCTATCCGACGACAGGTCCAACGGACTCTGACCGTCGAGTTTGTCAAGACGTGAGATCATGTACGGCGCGTCGAAGTCTGCGAAGTTCCAGCCAGTGATGACGCATGGGTCAGTCTCGTCCAGATACTCCAGATACTCGTACATCATACGCTCCTCACTGCTGTACGAGCGCAGGTCATAATCTGCGTCGTCCATCGGCTCGAACTGGTCAGGAACCTCGTCAGCCTCGTCCTCTGGCGGGTTGTAGAGCCACAGGATGTATTCGTTCCTGAACGAGTCCCACGAGGTCAGACAGATGATTTCTTCCTCACCGTTCTCGGGGAAACCATTCCGATCATCAACCTCGATGTCAGCGTGATGAATCCGCATCGGCGTGTCTGCCATTTCGATTGACTCAAGATCGTCCACGCCACACTCCACGACGCCACTACTCCGCTCGTAGTTCTCGACGCGGACGCCTGATGTGATACCGTTGTCTATCATCAGACGATTTGGGAACAGAATGTCTGCCTCGTAGTGGTTGTCGTATTCGTCACGCAGTTGGCCGACGTGTTCAGGCAACTGGGCGTAGACACGACTGACCTCTGTTCCACGGATAGATTCGTGTCCGTGTTCAACGTCCTCGAACTCACGGTGGTCGAAGACAGGTGACTTCTCTTTCGCTTCTTCTGTGTCGATGTAGAAGTACGGTCGGTGACCTGTCACTCGAATATGCTCCAAGTCACCGTCCTCTGTACGACCGAACAGGTGTTGTACGGGACGCTCCTGTCCGTCAACACCCTCCTCTTTCGTGTAGTTTATCTGAGTAACTCCAATTTCTACTGTCATGCTGTTGATTTGATGAACGTATGAGCGTATCTACGCGCCGTCTTGTTGCCGTTCCACCGAACGCGGACACAATGATCGTACTTCCGACTGAAGCCTACCACGACGCCGTGACGCTGGTCTTTGCCTACCAGACGCGCAAGTCCGAAGGCACTATACTTGACTGGCTCATCGATCTCGAATCGGTCTCGTGGGTCTGAATGACCAGTACACTCGTTGACGTGGAAATCGTATTCTTCTGTGTCACCGCCTCTAATCTCCAACACCATATCACAGTGAGGGCACTTGGCTATCTGACTACTCATCGCTTGCATCCACCTCGAAGTACGCCTCATTATCGCAGAAACAGCACTCCAGATACCCGTGGGCCGGGCTAAACATGTCCGACATCACGGTCCAGCGGGCGAACCGCTCGCACTCTGGACAGAGCCCGTTCCTCCATTCCTCTGGCATCGCGTTCCGAATCACGTTCGGAACGTACCGTCTTGCGTTGTGTTTCACTCCACTCATACTTGATCTGGTGGTGTTCGTTCCATATGAGCGTTGGCTTGTTCGATGGTCTTGTTCAGTTCGGCTTTTGCGCCGTTGAGTTTCTCCCGTGCTATCTTCCTATCAAACGTGGACGGCTCCTCATTATCGTATGCCTCACCTTTCTCCTCCACTTCTTCAACTGCTTCCGTAACATCCTTGATGTCACTTCGACGGAAGGAGTGCTCGCACGGAAGGAACATAACCATTTCTTCCTCCTCGAAGCTGACTTGCTCAGGGGTGGCCGCTTTGTCAGCGACCATCGGTTCCTGAAGGCCAGTATTGTCAGCACGCCTATGCCAATACTTCACTGCTTCGTTGACCTGTCTACAGTATGGACAGTGGGTTATCATTTTTGTATCATTTACGGTTTCAACCGTTACTTCTCCGGTCAAATCGTCAATCCTCATGGACTTATCCGTTCTTCACCGAGCCGTGTCTGGGTTTGATCACCACAGTCTGGGCACAGTCTCGGCAACACCCACTCTCCTTCTTCCTCTTCAACGGCCAGACACTCTACACATATCTTTCGCTTGCCAAGTTCTAATACGTCAGCAAGGACACGTTTCTTGGTTTCTCTCCGTATCTTCGGGGCACCCTGGCACTGTTCACCAGTTGTCGTGTTACCGCCAAGGTCTGCCAAGGCCTGCTTTATCTGTTCCTCATTTTTCATGGTTCCACGACCCGTTAAGGTGTATGATAAATATGGGCGTGGGGGGTGATAAGTGTTACTTGTCAGGAAGTTCCTGATACCTCAAACGTCAGAACCCTTCAACGACGTGACTCGGATGGGTCTTCTTGTTCATCACGTCGTCAGGGTCGAACGAGTGACGTTGGCCGTCACCATCAACGAACTCGACTTCACCCGTATCCTCGTTGTATTCCGCGTCCAGATGTAGCTCGTAGACCACATCGTTGTCTGTCTTTACCTCTACCTCACCGTTCTCCTGAAGCAGTTGCCAGAAGGTGTAGTTCTCTATCTCGCTCACGTCTACTTCTTTGGCATGGACTTCCTTATCCGTGTCGCCCGTCTCGGTAGCAGGTGCGCTGGTGAGCGCAAGTTCTGTCTCTGACGGGAGTTCCGGGTGTGGGCCAACGATATGCTTCACCTCGAAGCAGATGAGCTTGACCAGTGAGTCTTCGTAGATATGGTCGTCATAGTAGTTGTTCATGCCCTTCATCAGTGTCTCCACATCATCCGCTGATGTGTGACCATCAAAGTAGGACGGACTATTGAAATGACGCAGTTGTTGCTCGACAGTCCGTCCTATAACTGCTTCAGCGAAGGGCTTCCCGTCTGGCGTTTTGAAGACTACCTCGTCACTATGACTCAGGTTTTTCTCGTCCTGATACCTGAACGTCTTTGTCTTTCGTCCCTCTGCGATGTCCTTGACGTAGCTTGGATGGAATTTGAGTTCTTTCATGTTACTGTGATTTGAAACGAGCCGCACTCCAGACACGCCTCTGGAATATCACCTTCAAAGACCGGGAGCAGTGTGTCGCAGTCCTTGCACTTGAACCAGTTGAGCGTGTCACGATCAATAGCCTCACCAAGTTCCGAGATCGCCGGTTCTTGGTTTTCTTCCAACAACATCAGTCTTCGTAGCCGATGGATGTTGTCGATAGAACGGCGTCAGCAAGACCAAGAACGTCGTCTGTCATCAGGAAGTCCACCTTCAGGCCAACACTTCCCATCCGAACATCCTCTACGTGACCTACCACTGTACCGTCCTCAGTCTTGAGTTCCGTCCCTTCTTCCAGTGCATCCATAAACTCCTCGGGGTCAACGTAGACCCCCGGTGAGATAAGCACGCCTTCTTCAAGCACCGGGAACCTCCCTGTCTTGGAGTTCATGAGTATCTATTCACCTTGATTCCAAACGCCATGAAACCTACTACAATCAAGGCTCCATAAACGCTCGTGACTATATCTTGCTGGTACATACCGTATCCCATCAACACGAGACCGACACCCGTGAGCATTACAGTTCCCGGTCCAACACTTGTGACCAACATCATGACGGCCACACAGCCCACGACGAAGGCGGTCACCGTCACGACCAGGGTTATCATTGTCTAATCTCTTCGATGATCTGACCCGGCTCTTCCGCGTATTCCACGAACTCAAGGATGCGCTCATTCCAGCCGCTGATGTTGTACACATCCTCGTATCCTTCGGGCGTCATCAAGTCGCCGTAGGACGCCAAGTCAACGCAGTAGACCGCCGTTGGACCGTGCGTCTCACGGTACTGGTCGATCCACTCCTTGACCGTCTGTTCTTCACTGTTGCTCCTGAACGCACTGCCGCCACTGAATCTGTGGTTGTCCCACGCCTGCATGTCTGTGAAGAACACTATCCTGTCAAAGGATCGGTCCAGACTGTCGAGGTGCTGGAGGAACTTCCAAGCGTTTGTACCGCCTGTGTTGATTTCGTTGCGCTGGAAGCTCTTGATACGGTTGGCGATTTCGAGAGCAGGTGTCTGGTGGTGGACCGAATCCACTACCTCCATGTTCTTCCCGAAGCCAGCCGCGTATGCGCCCTTGTTCATGCAGATGCCGCCGAAGAACGACGACAGGTCCGACATCTCTGTCACAGACCGATTGCTGACAGGGCTGTTCATCGACCCCGAAAGGTCGATACCAACGGCTGTGTGACCCCACGTATCAGGGACGTTCGAGACGAGTTCCTGAATCGCGTCTTCAAGGAACGACTCGACGTGACGGTCGTTGAGGCCCGGCTCCTTCTGGTAGGCCTTATACGCCGTGTAGAACCGGAACGGGAACATCCGGGAGTGCTTGACACGCTCCATTTCATCGTCACCGAAGATTTCGTCACCGCTGACCCCGGCTTCGAGCATGTTACGGATGTTCATGACGCGAGCCATGAGACCCATTCCTCGACTGGTTCCATCGACGTTTCCTTCGAGCGCGTCTCTCCACGCATCAGGGTCGTCACTACCACGGTCGCTGATGACTTCCTCCCACGTCTTCGCCGCCGGGAGTGGGCTTGCTGGATGGTCTGTGAGAGGACCTTCCATCAACTGTGTCATCAGTTCGTCTCGGTGCGTGCCTTCCTCGATTCCTGCGTATGCGCGAACGTGGCTTCTGTTCACAGCGTCCCAGATGTTGATTTCTCTGTTCGACTGCGTGTACTTCTGAAGCCGGTACGCACCAGTATCGTAGTCGTCGCCCAGCATCGCGGCGACAGCATCCGAGATACCTTTCTTGAGGGCCTTTGGTGCAGTGCCACCTTCGATGTGGTCGTGCATCGCCAGTGCCGTCATCGGCTCGTCCATCCGACGAAGGATGCGCGGGCCGTAGTCTCGAACGCCAACCGCTTCGGCTGGGTCTTCCGGTGTGAAACGGTCGTCGTTCGCCGCGAGAACGTACAGGAGAACAGCGATGTCTCTGTTCCCCATCTCGTTCCGTGCGTAGGCCGCAAGCTCAAGGACGAACTCCTGATTTCCTGTCTCGGCACAGACGTTGAACGCCTGTTTGACCATACTCAGGGCCTGCTCGTCCTCCACGTAGTACGTGTCCTCAAGCATCTGATTGACGGTGACCTTGTACAGAGCCATCTCTGGCGTTGCCGGATCGTATGAGAGGCCACCGGCTTTGTTAGTCGATTCTGTCTCCTCCGCTCGTGTCTGCTTTGTGTCGTTGAACTTCATGGACTTCTGTCTAACTGCGATTACTTACAGTCCGCAAAAGGCGAATGAATGGTCCTTGCCGGTGTGAATCGACAGAGCGATTGAGTTACGAGGATCGGCCAGACTACCCTACCTCCCGTGGTTGGGAGGGTGGGATTTGAACCC
>LFFM01003294.1_pt1 | contig 10242 bp, 16 predicted proteins | sample 643131 | NCBI WGS metagenome assembly LFFM01 (sample SAMN03777445, study PRJNA286221) | soda lake metagenome | biome: soda lake; feature: Kulunda steppe; material: water; isolation source: sample Tc-Br brine of Tanatar trona crystallizer | place: Russia: Kulunda steppe | collected 2011-07 | reverse complement strand
TAATTTTTAATTTAGAAATTATTTATAATTCTTCGGTAAAGTAAGATTCTATTTCAGATTCATCCATATAGTATAGTTTTTCATATGGCATCAAAATTCTTGGCCCACCATATTCTTGTATATCTATCGCAACCAATTCTGACAATCTTCCACGTCCAGAAGAAACGAATGTTATTAAATTGGCATCTGTTAAGTCTAATTTATCTTTGGCTTTTCCCCATTCAATACCTTGCGTACCGGTATCTTTAACGCATTTAGCTATTTTAATTTTTGATTTTATATGTTCTTCCATATTAATATATTAATACATACACGTTTAAAATGTATCGCATTATTAATATACATATTTTATATTTATTTAATTTAAAATAATAAGATTTAATATCCTTGTGCAGTATAATTATATATGAGCTTTAGATGGAATATAACTGTTAATACAAGATATGGTGAAAAAACAGGATTCTTTTATTATTCAGATAAAATCCCGTTATTAAATATCCTGAAAGATTTAATTTACCCATAGATGATTCTGAGGAATACGGAGATGTAACAAAGGATATGGTCAATAATCTTAAAGAAGATGAAAAGTATTGGGTCGTTGATTCTTATGATGACTTAGGTGAATATTTTCCAAAAGTTCCAGATGTTCCACCTTCAGAAGGGAAACCGACCTATTTTGTAGCAATTCCAAGGAGTCAAATTGTAGATGTATCTCCGAATGTTACTTTACGAACGGATTCTGAATTGGAACCACTAAAGAAAAAATACTATCGAGGAGAAATTGCACATGAAGAGTTAGATAATCAATTAAATTAATTATACCGATAATTTAAAAAATAAATGTTGTAACGCCTTTATTTGAACAATTAAAATGTTATAGATTATTTTATATTAGTACTTATAATTAATCACATATTTAAAAAGACTATTAACCGTTGATTAATTACAATTAATTATGGTAAAATTGAGAAAAGAATTATTAAAATGTATAGTTTGTAAATCAGTATATCGTGAGACAGAAGATATGCTTAGTTCTGCTGGCATTGCTGACGGTACAAAATGGTTTAATACAGAATGTCCTATATGTGAAAATACAAATACAATGCGTAATGATTATGTTGGTATACCAAATGATATTTTAGATGCAAATCTTAAAAATAATATTAGCTATCAAGAAATGCTGAGTAAACATGATAAAAAATTAGAGAAAGAGGAAAAAGAAAAAGCTGATAAAATATAACCACGTTATAAATATTTAAATTTTTAATATTTGTTGTGTTTACATGTAATATTTTAATATAATATATGAAATTAATTGTTAAATATAGTAAAGACTCTGTAACTATAATTGAAGTTGACAATGGTAAAAAATATGAAGTTGTACGCTGGTTAGAAGAGATAGAAGAAAGTGTTAATTTAAGATATAAAGTTGATTATGATGTTATTAAACTTGCAAAAGAAGAACTTGAAGAACTTATACATCTAATTCATGTAATTTACATAAATGGTCTCAAGAAAAAGAAAATAGAGAGAGTATAAAAGTTATATAAATTCAATCAAGATATATAATTTGAGATTTATCGCTACTAAATTCATCTTCGTAATATATTTTTATTTCAGATGTATTATCTTTTTTATTTAAATTAATTTTGTATGGATTATCTATTCCATATTTATTACCATCCCAGTTATTAATATATTCTATATCATCTCCATATTTTATCTTATATTCAGAATCTCCATATAAAACGTTACTGAAGCCATATATATCTAATTCTATTTTATCATTAGATTCTTCATAGTCATAATATGTGCGGAAATTATATTCATCTGATGATATATCATATTCTTCAGAATAAGTAATATCTAATTTTTCTAGTAATTCACCGTTATTTTTTAAATATAGTGTACCATTTTTATCTAAATCTGTCGTCAGTTTATCCATATAGGTTGTATTTAGTGTATGTGAGTTAATTATCGTGTCATTTTCAATAAGTATTAAACCTTCATCAATATTATTAATATTTTCACCTCTGAAAGTTCTACCGTCATCTTCCTTATATATAACATCATATTCATCAAGAGTTTGACCATATATATCTATATCTATTTTTGGGATATCTATATTTCTTGAACCCAAATCATTCCAGTATAAATTATAATTTACAGACTCTGTAGATATATCAACCGATGTGTATAATGCGTGTGGAGCATGTTTCGGTTCATATGTATTATCATCAATATGTTTTGGTTCACTAATAGATTTATTTAATGGTTTCGTTTTATAGACAAAATCCTTTCCTTCATCTATATTTGTTTTTTCAAATTTTAATAATACACCTGTATTCTTATCTACATACGCTTTAAATTTATCTTCATAATAATTATCTTCATCTGGAGAATAATAATAGGAGGGTAATTTATTCCAAATACCTTCATAAACAATAACTTCTTGACCATAATATTCATCTATACCTGTAGATACAGATTCAACTTTAGTTCCTAATGGAGGTTTAAATATTTGTTCATTTATGAAATCATCTATATCTGTACGAGGGTTATAATTGTATCCAACACGTAGTTCTGAACCGTCAATATTTGTTGTATAATTTAATCCTCCCGCAATGGTCTCTTTATTATATTCATATGCATTTATGCTTGTATTATTATTTTGATATGTATATGAATATATTGAACCTGATGAATTTCGTGAATATAAGCCAATTGATTTATTATTATTTTTACTTCGGTCAAAAGCCATAAAACCACCAGATAATAATTTTTCTGAAATTTCTGGATTCTCTATATCTCCCATTAATTCATTTTTTGTTACTTCGTTTGAACTATTTGTTAGATACATATATGAAATAAATTTATTTCCATTATATACAGAGTCTAGATTATTATAAGTATCATCATTAGATGCATTTTCAAAATCTTCAGCAGTCATAAATGTATCATATCCTTCAGGATACGTATATATTGATGCAGAAAATAATATCCCCTGTATTAACGGGAATAAAATAAAAGTAATAACTAATAATAAACCCATAAACATAATCAAACTTGGAATAATAGGATTATTTGTAGAATCTAATCTGGACCAATACTGTAATATAGTTGAATTTGATTTATTTTTATATTCGTCAAATTGAACTAAAAACCTAAATATTGTCGATATAATACATATTAAACTGATAATAAGTAAAAATAAATTTATACTTGATAAAGTTGAAATATATGTTTCATCAAATACATCAAAGTAAAATATTAAAAATACACTAGAAATTAACCCGGTAATCCAAAAAACAGATTCTGTTAGTTTTCCTACAGAATATAACGGGTTTTCTTGTATATTATTCATGACTGATGTAGGTGTCAGCGTAAATTTAATTGAACTAATTATAACATCTAAAATAACAAGAGATGATATTATAGCACAACTACCTAAAAATGCCAAACCAACTGTAAATATTTGTGCTGAATTAAAATTAAATAATAATAGACTAAAAGATAGTACTATTAATGAAATTATGCTAATTATAAATCTAACCGTTAATGATTTATATTCTCGTATAAATTTAAACATATCATATATTATATAATATTATATATATATTTTTTCCTATTATATAATATTTAATTAATTTGTTTATCATATGAATCCCATAGTGTATCAATGTCTACGTTTGTTTCATTAGATATATGTCTTAACAGTTGTACTTTATTGCTGAATCGTTTTAACTGACTCATTATATTTGAATATAAAACTTTCAATTATAAATAAATTGTGGTTATATATTAAAAAATAGAGTGTAAAATTCGTAAATTAGTTTTAAAATTAATCATATAAATTAATTATAATTTATCATTTGCTAACCAATCTTGAAGTTCAACGTTTGCTGATTTATTTTCACCGCAATAAACTTGAATTTTCTTTCTAGAAAATTGACACAGTTCATTTTTATTTAATGTATCTAAACTTTTTCGCGTTTTACTATTTCTAAACTTTAATATACCAGTCCAATTATATTTTTCACTTATATCTTCTTCATATATTTTAATTTTTACCTCATCATCAGTAATAACTCTTCGTATTTTATATTTATTGTTTGTGTCTGAGTATTTAATAACTAACGATAAATCTGCGTTTCCTGTATGGTTTACCATATTAAATTTATATTGATACTATGTTATAAGAGTTAACTTTTAATATTGAAAAATTAATTATTATACAAAAACCAAATCGAAAATAATATAGTATGTAGTGTTAAACTATTTTATATGTCAAATTTAGAAAAAGCAGAAAATTTTCAGAATAAAGTTAAAAAATTAGTTAATAAAAATTATAACACATTAGAAATAGCTAAAGATTTCTCTAACGGGAATATGATAAGAAAAGGAAGTAATTCTATTATTTCAAGTGTATTTATTCGACCGAATACATATAATACGCATATGGAATCTGATGAAATACGAAAACAAGTAGAAGAAATTGCTTCTATTGCTACAGGGCGAAAAGCCACATCTCTAACAGATATGAGAAAAGCAAGAGAAGAATCTCAATATGATTATTCTCCTTATAATGATAATTTAAAACTATTAAAACATAGCGCAGGACAAGAATATCCCGTATATGAAATTGAATATAAATATGCAAATTTCTAATCGAAAATAATATTAATTATAAAATTGAATAAATTATTTTATGTGAATAAACGTTTAAAAAAATCGAACACAGATTTATTATATATTTACACTGTAACGGTCTACAGTGTGAGGTATATCTGAACTATCGATGTGTTCTGTTCGTTCGTATTCAACGGAAACATCATCTCCGAATACTTCCTGAACATAATCTCTAATTTCTGCAACGCGTTCATCTGAAGTTGGCGTTACCATAACGCGAGCATTTACCTGAATATCACCGTTTTGATACACAATCTGTGTTGGGAATACATCGTGGTCGTCGTATTTGAAATACGCGTTTTCTTCTTGTTCAATAGCTATTCTAAATTCTTTTGGTGTATTTTTTCGTGTCATAATTTTTCACGGCACTTAGCGTGCCAATACACCCAGTCGGAATCGAACCGACACATCCTATTGGAACAGACTTTGTCAGTCTGATGAGTTTTCCATTTCCCTATGGGCGTACCTATGTTGGAACGCTCCATTTGATAGTTTAATTGTCATACAAAATACTTCGAAATCATACCTTATATAATTATTGTATTTATATAATTAAAATAATATTTTTAAATTAATTTTAGGAATAAAGCTTTTATAAAATATTTGTTTTGTATAATTAATTGTAAATATAAAATATAATAGTTAAATAAACAATAAGTATTAAATAATATAAAGTTAAATTATATGATATGATAAATAAAAATAAAGCTATCAGTCCTATGGTAGGAATTATTCTTATTTTAGTTTTTTCTTTATCTTCGTAGGTGTGTTTAGTTCAATCGATTCGACAAATACGATACAAGTTACAGATGAAACACCTATTGATGAATTTGACGGTGATTATACCAAACAAGAAGATTTAACCAGAAGACAATTAGGAACAATAAGTAAAGTTAGTTCTAATGGGTGTCCATTATCTCTATGATTATCAGGCGTATCAAATCTTAATCTATTTTGAATAATATAATTTCGAGGGTCGCCTGATACATTAACAGCTTTAACTAATTCAATAATTTCATCATTTTCAAAATAATCATCTACGGTAACATCATTTCGTAATTCATCTGGAAGGTTTTTAGGTGCATCAATTGTGTTTGTAAATAATACCCCATAATCCTTGAATCCATCTTCACCGTTTTCATCATATAAATCTGTGGGAAGATGTTTATTTTGAGAATAAAATTCAACGTCGTCATTATTATGAGTGAAAAAATGTACGTCACTACGTGTTTGTAAATGTTTAATTACATCACTTGGTACCTCACGTCCTTTGTATTTGAACCATCCAGTATCTGGTTTAACTTCAAACATATATTATTGTACGTGTTAGAAGTACTTATAATTTAATAATTTGTTTCAAAAATATTGTTGTATAATATGTTATAATTTATAGTAATATAGTTTTAAGTCAATACTATAATTACGCTGTTAAATATATTTTTATAATTATATCCGTGATTAATTTTCATATTCTGATACTTTATATCCAATGATGAATCCTATCATTAGTACACTTGCAAGTGTTGTTCCTGAAATTAAATATGCTCCTATCATGATAATCAACCCAATTGCTCCACTTGTTCTTCCAAACATATTTTAATATTATATCGTTATATATATAAAAATTTTGATTTTGTGCTATATTACGTTACATGGGGTCATTTGTAATGTAAAATAAGTAAATTTAGATTATCATAAAATATTTATTTTTACTAAAGATAAATTATGTATGTATTAATAATTTAAATCGTATTATGTTCTATCCATGCACGTTCCAATTCTTGAGGGGAATTTGCTATTTTTAATTTCGTGACATTAGGGCTATTCCATGAACAAGCATTGTGTAGCATAGTTCGATTTACAGTCGTATTTTCTAATCTAAATTCAGGAATATCAAATATACCTAATTGATATATACAATGTTGAAATTCTTTATTTGTATCTAAAATTTTATGTGGTTGCGCAATATTTCTCCGCATCATCTCATTCTGAGATTCTTTTTTCGGTTCAATTCGAATAGCTGTGTATTTATTATCTGTAAAATGTTTAATACAAACTATATCAGTCCTATTAGATTTAGAAGCCATATATTCTAACCTCCCAGAATCATCATATCCAATAGTATCTTGAGGGTTTCTTCCTTGTTTAAAATCTGTGTAAATTTGTGATATATTCAAGGCCATATTTAGTGATTAGATTGCTATCCTAAAAAGTACTTGGTTTTAATTATTCCACTTCAAACTACCATTTTGATTCATTTTCGGAATTATTATTTTAAATTTATGAGAAGATGTTTAATCTAAAAGCTAGAGCCGAACAATCAGGAACGAGAATTTTTCCAACGAATAAACAAATGCATGTTAATCAAACAAGTGATACAAAAGTATTTAGAAAAGATGAATTCGAAAATAATTAATCATATTTAACTGTAACCTGTGGTTTTTCATTAGCTCTTTTTCGGACAATAAACCAATCATAATATGCTTTTGGGTCATTTGCGGCAGAAACTAAACCAATGCTATCTAATTCAAGCCCTGATTCTTCATATACTTCATTTTGCATTTCTCTCTCGTACCCGGTTTTAATTATGTTATCACCATCATATTCCATTGTAACAATTTTGAAATTATCATATGATGACCCTGTACTCCCTCCAATAACTTGTCCATAATCAATTATTTCCGTGGCTGTTGTATCTGTGTCTGTATATTCATTTTCCGTCCAACCAACAAGTGACTCATAATTATTATTTCCTGCCCCTTCATAATCATTTGATGTCATTGATGCATATAATTCGTATTCACTATCCGATTTCGGGATAAATCCTATACCCATACCATCATCGTCATCTGTTTTTGTACTTATTTCTGATATAAATCCATTATTTTCCAATTCTTCGTCATCTTTTGTGTCTATGTATATATTATGCCAATCACTATTACTTTCATCTGTTTCTAACTGTTCGTCTGATGTATTCCATATAAATCTATTTCCACTCCCTCTATTATATAATAAATGTTCATCCGTCCAATCATCACTACTATCTGAAGAAAAATCATCAAAATGATTGAATACAGTCTTACCATCACTCTTATTTGATATACCAGAACCAAATCGAACCTTAATATTTGTAATTGAATCTTCATATAATTCATTTACATTGACCCAAATTTTTGCAGATTCATCTTCTACATAATCTTCAATCCAATATGATAATTCTGAATCTTCTTGATAAAATTCAAGGTTACTAAAATCAGACTCCATTATACTTGTATGATTTAAATTAATTAATGTCTGAAAGTTCTTTAATACTGTAGAGTTTGGATTTTCAATTTCAATATCTAATTCATCTAATCCGGCCCCTAATTCTATGAAAAAACTTTCAGATGACTTCGTTGATTCAATTATATCTTCATTTTTAAGTTCAACTTCCAAATCAATATCTGTCTTTTCTAGTTCTCCATCATCTGGTATATTGAAATCATCAATAGAAATATCATCGTTTTTTAATAAATCTATACTTATAATATCATTATATTCTCCTTCAGAATCTAAATATACATCTTCATTGTATATATTTACATTTTTGTCATTTACAATTGAATTTATATTTATATTAATTTTTTCTTCAGATGGAAAATTAAATGTTTTTATTTTTGTATCTAAATCTACTATTAAAGAATTAAACTCCCCATCCTCTGTTAATAAACGCCCATTCTCAGGAATTGTAAATTTATTAATTTGAGCTTCAGCCGAGGTATAAGATTTATTCATTAATGTAACTGAACCTATACTACCCAAACCAATGAGAGATAAAATATAATTTCGTCTATTCATTTATATATATATAAATATATCTCAATGACTATATATTTCATCATAAAATAGTCTAAAAATAGACTATATCTCGCCGTTAACCATCATTTCGAAAATCGCTTCCATATTTTCAATTTCATAGATGGTCGTCCGTTCGATAAGTTCTCCAAGCGGTTCTAACTCATCTTTGTCGTAGCCAGCATCTCTCAGCATTACGTAACCGTCATACAGGACATCTTCTTGGCTACAATTCCAGTAGCAATCATCTCTTGTTACGTTCTTTTTGTCTTTCTTTGCTTTTGCTTCAATATACGGATTTTCTCTATTAGTAACGCTCATTTGTAATCACTCACGCTAGCATTTTTATATGCTAACGTGAACGATAATTATCTTCAACGGGATTTTTCAACATATTATATAGAAAGACCGTTGTAAATATAAAACTTACGAAAAGCGTGTATTTATATGCGTATTAAGCGAATATGGAATATATGAATAAATTAAGTCATTATATTAAATTAGTTATTGTTCTATGTATGTTGGCTTTTCAATATTACTTTGGACACAGTTTGCAACTTTTTCGTAATTAAAGTTTTATTAATATACCAAAACATATATTATTATATAAAATAATTTTAATATATGAGTTTGAAATTTTTTACACCCTCAGATTTGGAAAAATATTACGATAAAAAATTTGGTAATATATCTCCAATAGACAAACCATTAGATAAATACATGGCTGGACATTCTAAAACAAAATGTAAAAAGTGCGGGAATAAGTTATCTGTTACATGTGGTTATTCCAAACAAAATTCAAGAAAAAATCCAATAGATGCATTTATTGATTATGCTTATTGTGATAGCTGTGAATTGGCTCATACAAGAGCTAGAAAAGTTGTTAATATTCCAAATAATGCATATGATTATCAATGTAATCATAAACGCATAGATGAACGAGAAGAATATCTTTGTAAACATTGTAATCAAAGACATTTATTTACGGTTCCTGATAGTGAATACAAAATATCTGAACCGGTACTTACATCATATGAAAGTATTACGGTACCATGTGAGTGTGGCGAAACGGTATATATGAATAATATTAAATTTCCTGATACAAAGAAATGTTCAAATTGTAGTCGAAATTATGAATTTAATGTATATGACGTAGATATGTAAATTAATTTTACTTTTTAATTGAATGTAATAATATCAACTTATTTAACGGATATGCGTATATAATTATATATGGTATCTATAAAAGATATTCCACACGAATGGGAATTAAAAAATGACAGTAATCAAAATATTAATACTGTAGCGGATTTAGAACGTATACTAATAAATGATATTACAAATAAAGTTTTTTATTATAATAATGAAAATAAAATTAAAATTATATACCGATGTTTGAGTAAAGATTGGTGGGTTATATCAATGAATGATGATACAGAAAATAAAATTTTTGATGATATACATAGTGCATTAAATAATTCAATAAAACGAATGGAATAGTTTAATTCTGTTACTAAATATATACTACACCCACATTTTTCCTCTTGCAATCCTATCAAAAATTTTTAATAAAAGAATATTATTTCGTTCCCATTTATCCGGTGTTACAGATATTAAATTTCCATTTAAATCTGATATTTTCTCAAGTTTACAATAATCTAGTTTATTTAAATTATTTTCAAAACCAATAAATAAACTATTCATAATTTTGTGAGATAT
>LFFM01003293.1_pt1 | contig 10245 bp, 12 predicted proteins | sample 643131 | NCBI WGS metagenome assembly LFFM01 (sample SAMN03777445, study PRJNA286221) | soda lake metagenome | biome: soda lake; feature: Kulunda steppe; material: water; isolation source: sample Tc-Br brine of Tanatar trona crystallizer | place: Russia: Kulunda steppe | collected 2011-07 | reverse complement strand
GGAGTTCACGTTCTTCCACTTCCTTGACAATCTTGACGACGAGATGGCGGGCCGCGGCGAACTAGAAGATAACATAGTTACAATCTCGTACTTCCCAAGCCGGTTTAATGAGGCATTAATGGAAGAAGACATTCAAGATTATCTTTACAGTGCCAAGAAACGTAAAAGGCTGATAGACAATCTAGGTGAAACAGGCTATAGTTCGGTCATGGAAGACCTGGAGATAGAGACGGAAGCCCAGTACGATAAAGACCTTGCACTAGAGAAACATCTCGAAGAGTTCATCGACCTCTGTCGAGCCCACGTAGTCATAGGCAGAGGCGATGGAAAGCTAACAGAAAACCAGCTGGAAAAAGGATGCAAATCCGTACTCAAACAACTAATCTACTTCAGAAAAGAGAACTACTTCAAAGAAGACCTCGACGCATTCCAAGAATTCCTGCAGGAAGAACTAGATAACCTGTCGCAGTTCCAACTAGACGGCTTCCCATTAGAAAACTCACTTGAAATCGAGATCGATCACTCAGACCTTGACAGCGGAGACATGATACCAAGATGACAGAGTTCTCACCAAACCAGGAGCAACAAGAACTGATCGAAAGCATAGATGGTATCTACAAAGTCGATGCAGGAGCAGGTACAGGCAAGACTTTCACGATAACTAGGAGATACGCTCATATACTGGAACAGGAAGAAGTTGAACCAGAGGATATTCTGCTTCTGACCTTCACAAATAATGCTGCCGAAGAGATGAAAGAGCGGATCATCAACCATTGCAGCTACGACATGAAAAACTTGCGTGAAGCACCGATATCCACGTTCCATAGTTTAGCGAAGAAAATAATTACTGAAAACGGGTTCGAAGCACCGAACTACCTAGGAATCGACGACAATATCACAAGTTCAACACGTTTGATTGAAAACGAGGTTCTGGAAAAACAGGAGTTCAGACAGTTCATAAACAACTTTATAGAGGAAAATCCTCGGTACAACAATCTCTACAGAGTTCTCTACGATTACAGCCAGCTTCTCAATCTGATTAAATCATTAGCAGCGAAAGGTGTAGTTCCGACGGAAGAAGACTGGTACCGTAACTCGGAAAAGTATCTGGATGGAGACTTCGAAGAGTTCCAGGATGTTTTCAAGGAGATGAACGAACCAGGACAAGGAGTTAGAGGTCCTACACAGTCCGAGTTCCTGAAGAAATCAAAAGGTATCTTTAAAAGGAAATGTCTGCCGGAAGACTCGCCAGGTTATACCGATGTGAAGGAGTCGAAACAGATCAGTCCTGAATACGTTGAAGAAGCTTTTAATGAAGACAGAGAAGAGCTTAAGCAGTTCATACATGATATCTACTTTGAATACTTGAAGCACTGTCTTTCACATAACTACTTGAACTTCAACTTCTTACTGGTCTTTGCGTACGCTCTTCTCTGTGAAGACGACGGACTACGTGAAGAGCTTAGTTTCAAGTACTCGATGATCGACGAGTTCCAGGATACTAGTGAGATCCAGTTCAAGGTTGCGATGCTTCTGTCCGAAGGCAGTATCGCAGTGGTTGGGGACTGGAAACAAAGCATTTACAGCTTCCAGTACGCTAATATTGACAATATACGAAAGTTCAGAGATAGACTGGAAAAGTACAAGGAAGAGCTTAACCAGGACCGAAACAGGATAAACTACTCTGTGGATAACGTAGAGAGAATAGATCTGAAACAGAACTATCGGTCTACGCAGAAAATACTGGATTTCTCTGAGGACAGTCTTACTCTGCCTGGGAAAGACGGTGAAGAAGTAGAAGAAACTGATATCGTCTCTCTAAAAACCAATAAAGAAGAATACAATACTTCGATAAGCAAGCTTAAGTCGGAGAACGAGGTAGAAGCAATACTACACAAGATCCAGGAAGTAGTTGGAAACCCTGATTACCGTTTAGAGGAAGGTCGTCCTAGATACAGAGATATTGCTGTTCTAACCCGTACCAGAAACTTCGGGCTGGAACTACAGAAGAAAGCCGAAGAATACGGTATTCCCGTTGCGTATGAAGGCGGAGTAGAACTGTTTAAGACCCGGCCAGCGATTCTACTTCTTGCCTGGCTCCGGATACTTAACTACAGAGAATCAAGCAAGGGCTGGGCAGTAGTACTAGAAGAAGCAGGTTATAACTTGGCAGAAGTAGAACACGTACTCGAAAAAGAAGAGTATCCTGAAGAGATGCTAGAGTTCAGATCAGAGCTTGAACAACTAGATGATGTATCAGCTGTAGCAAGGAAAGTATTCTCCAGATACGGAATCGAAAACGGTTTCTCCGACAAAGTTACACAAGTCCTTCAAGACACGTTTGACTCCAGCTACAAGAACCTTGGAGAACTAATCCAGTTTATAGAAGAAAGTATAGAAGAAGGAGAAACCTACGAAGTAGACGACTCCAAGCCAGAAGCGGTAACAGTACAGACCATACACTCGGCTAAAGGCCTGGAATACCCGATAGTATTTGTCTCAGACATAAACCAGAGACGTTTCCCTTCTAACCGAGGAAGTAATTCTCGGATTATCTACGAAGATCCTGTCGGACTGAGACAGAAGAAAACCTACTCAGAGGAAAACAGTTATCTCTACGACAACTGGAAATCTAGCCTGGTTTCAAAGACACTTACCGGAGACTACGATGAAGAACGCCGACTCATGTACGTGGCGATGACAAGAGCTGAACAACACCTCATCTTCACAGCAGAAACAGATAATGAAAGTCCATTCTTCGAACATCTTAATCTAGAGGTGGGGGAAATAAGTCCTGAACTAGAAAAGACAGAGTTCCATAGTGAGAAAGGAAAAGAGTTAGAAGTAGATAAACCGGAGAATAAGGCTCCAGTGAAGCGTTCAGTACACGCAGTAATGGAGCTAGATGAAACTGCTAGAGGCAGAGGGCCAGAATTCGGAATCAAAGTACACGAATTCGCTGAAAGATACGCGAAAGGGAAAGATGTAGAGCCTAGAAACGAGGATGAGGAACACGTCAAAGAGTTCATAGATTCTCTTGACGGAGAGTTAAGGACCGAGGTTCCAGTTAAGGTTCCTGTTGAGGAAGAGGGCCGAAAGATAGTATATCACGGAGTAATCGATCTAATCCATATCACTGAGAAAAAAGTACAGATAATCGATTGGAAGACAGATCTAACCAGGGAGAATCATCAGGAATACGAGAAACAGCTTGATATCTATGGAAAAGGGGTCAAGAGAATATCTAATAATAAAAATCTGATAAAAAATATTTTTTACACTCAAGGTTCATAGCTGAACAGCGTTCCAGTTATCTTTAGCATCTCTTAACTTCTGTTTATCTGATGAAACTTTCTCATAGGATGGAGTCTTATTCGCTCTCTCTTCCTGTTTCTTCCTGTACTTTTCCTCATCCAGCTCTTCCAGTATCTTCAGGTATTCCTCCTCGTGGCTATTCTTTATTTGTTTATATTTCAAGCCAGAACACTGTTTCAGTTTTATCTCATCAAGAATCACTCTTTCAAGAAATATCAGATCATTGATGTACTCTCTGTGACTATCTAATTCGAACTGTCTCTCCGAAATCCTCTCTTTTATGAATTCAGATTTTACCTCATCGTATGGCTTGGGTGGCAAATTAAGTCCTGTCATTGTAAGTAGTAATTTACTTGCCATAAATGTAAACTTTGATAAAATTATTTGCGTTTAATGAAAATATAGATGATTCCATCTGAAAAACTATCTAATGCTCTCACGAGAAAACGAAAGAAAACCGATAACACACAGCAGAGACTTTCAGACCTAACAGGCCTCAGCGTCACCCAGATAAGCAGGATCGAAAACAACGATACTAACTACAGCCACAAAAATGCTTACCAGCTATGGAAAACTCTCAAGGAACTAGAAAAAGATTATGAAACAGCACAGGACGTGATGAAAACACCTATAGAATGGGCCTCCCCACAGGATACAGTGCTTGAAGTCAAGAAGAAAATGAAAGAAAATGACTACTCCCAACTTCCCGTCAAAAAGAACGGCAAATATTTAGGCAGAATAAACACAGAGATACTGATGGATTTACACAGCCCAGATGAAGAAATAGCAGATCACCTAGGTCCAAGCTACTCCGAAGTAGGGCCAGATACACCTGCAGAATCAATAAAAAAGATAGTAAAAGACGACTCAGCAGTACTTGTAAAACAGAATGGAGAATACCTAGGTCTGGTCACTATTGCAGACATAATTTAAGTAAGAGTTGGGCTGAAATCTGATTCTATGGCACAGAAAGGGAATTACCTCGAAAATGAGGTTAAAGATATAGTCAATCCTGCAGGTTTAGACACTGAAGTTAGAAAAGTCATCAATGGATTTGAAATAGATGTTTATGCCGAGAGCGATGAGTTTAACCTTGGCTTTGAATGCAAGCACCATACAAATTCGTCCCCTGAAGTTTAGGAGATCCAAGCCAAGAAGACAGGAAGTTGAGGAAGACGAGAATTTCAATAAGGTATACCAGAACCTAGATAGCAGATACAGGAAAAAGTACGATGATGAAGAACTGGATGCATCAAGGAAGTTCTGCTAAGGTACATCCATTGCCTTCGGTTGTGAAGCAGTGTAGATACTATCTTGAGAAGAAATTGAATGAAGAAGATTAGTTATGTCGTTGTTTGCGACAAAGTAGAAGTAGTTAAACCCACTTTTAATTCGATTATTAGTTTTTTGAGTACACTCGACGATAATTCAATACTAATTCGCCTTCCCTTTCTTCTTTCTCAACCTCAAACACATCTCCTTCAGAAATGTTCTCCGACCTAACAATCTTAACTGGAATAGTGATGTCTAGTGATTCTGCTCCATGATGTATTCTCGCCTTGACAGTATCTGTCATAAATGAAAAATTCCTTTTGGGCACATTTTGTTCTTTCTGTACATATTGTACAGTTACTAGTTTTGACTTAATTTGCGGCTTGTATTTTGATGGTAGTACGCACTGAATTAAAAGAAAAATTTTGGGACAAAACTGGAATAAGAGGAGTAGATTTAGAAACCATAGACGAGGTAGCTCAAAAAGACGCTAACATCTTGAGGCCAATTGAAGGAGTTTGTTTTGAAACTTTATTCAAAAATGCTGTTGAAAATTTACCTGAGGATGTAGAAATAGAGTTAGGAGAAGGAGATGAAGATGTTGACATATACTTGGAAGATCAGGGCTTACAGCTAAAGACGCCAGCCACACACTCCTCTGGAAACGGAAAAATTTCCGTGAGTTTACACAAGACCCATGGAAGGGAGGAGAGGCCCTATAACTTATATGAAAAATCGGAGGAACCTTTTGATTTCCTCGTTGTGAAATGTCCTAAATCAGGAGTTTTGATAGTACCCTTAGACCAAATTCCAGAAGCAAGTAACTATGAAGAATATTTAGCGGATCCAGCAAAGTTTGATGAAGACTCCAAATGGAAAAATAGATGGGATCTCTTAGGCCTCTCGGACTACAAGGGAGAAAGCATAGAAAATAGAACTGTAAATGAAAAAAGCGAATTACCTCACCTGTCAGAAGTGACAGGTCTATCAGATGAAGATATAATTAGAACTCTGATCAAAGATCCCTACTTTAGAGCAACTATTATGGGTCTAAAAGGCAATCTAAAAGAAGATTGGTTCGTAGAGCAATTAGATGATAAACTTGATAGTGAAGTAAGAGAGGCTGAAGGTGCTTATCCTGATCATGATGTGGTGGTAGATAAGGGAGATAGAGAAATTCAAATTCAAGTTAAAGGAGTATCTCAGAATATGTGCGACTCAGAAAAAGGAAGAATGGGAGTAGAGGTTATGGGAACTCATAACAGGTTTCCAGAGAGAGGTTACAAGAGGGATGCCTTCGATTATGTCGCGGTAATAATAAAGGACGAGGATTTACCTAATTTAGAAGGAATTGATGAGGGACTTCACTTTGTAATTTTACCTTCTGCCGATCTACCAACTCATTATTTAGTTGGAAACGGTAAAGAAGATAAAGAAAATGGGTGGGCTAACCGGCGATGGAATAAAGAAGAATTTAGTAATGTCCTATATCCTAATATAAAATTAAAAGTAAGAAGTAATTTGGAAGGAGATATAGTCGCTGTCCCTAATTTAGATTCCTATGGCTCCTATAGAGGATACGATACAATACCTCAAGATTCGGAATTTAGGGATGCTGGGCCATTCAAACTTGATGAATTGCCAGATGACATATCAGATGCCAAAGTTGGTGATAATTAATTCGTGGCCCATCCTCCTATCCGAATTGTTTGAGTTAGCTGTATGGTATCTCCATTTTCTTGGATGTAAAACCGCCCAGTCATAATGTTGACGCACCCATTCACAGTCATCATAAGTCAGAATGAAGTCCTGATCCAAGCTTTTCAATCTCTGAGCTAATTTTTCATGATCCTCTTCAGTAAAAGAGTGTTTGTATGCTCTCTGCTGATCTGCCTCATAGTAAGGCGGATCCATATAGTAGAGAACCTTCTTACCTTCTGGATCAGTCTTAAGGACTTCATTATAGTCCTTTGAGGTTACTTTAGCTCCCTCCAACTTCTTACCTGCTTCACGGATTCTTTCATCCCATCTTTCTGGAGGGACACTTTTCTCATCGCTGTAACCCCAATTGGGCATATTCATTATTCCTGAATATGCCGTTCTGTTGATGTAAAAGTATCTTGCGGCAATTTCAAGCTCTTCGGAAGGATTACTTTCTTTTATTTCTTCAAATTTCTCCTTCGATGCTTCTACACCTTCAAGTCTTTCTATTAGGTTTTCTCTTTTATCTGGATCTTTCAACACGTTAACAGTGGTCATTAACTCCTCATCGAGATCATTTAACCAGTTATATTTCGACTTGGGTTTGGAGAAGAATATTGCCCCTCCTCCAAACATCGGTTCTCGATATTCATCGTGAGGTATTTTCTGCCAGAACGGCCTTAGATACTTTCTTGCCCTATATTTACTTCCCGGATATCTGAAAGGGGTTCTGGCTTCTTCATCATCTACATAATCTGAGGAAGCTTTCCAGTCAGGAGTGTTAATAGCTTGGGTTTCTGTCCCTTTATCCTCATCAAATCCTTCTAATTTCTTCTGTTTTGGAGCCTTAACAGGGAAATTAGTTATGACAAGTTCTTTGCCTTCCTTTCTTGACCCGCTGTCACTGTCTCCACCATCATCCTCAGAATTGCTCATCCTGTAAGTAAGTTCAAGAGGATAAATATATGCCCAATCATACAATTCCCGAACCCTCTCGTGATCTTCATAGCTGAGAATAAAGTTGAAAGGAGTATTTCTCAAGAGCTCAGCTAATTCTTCGTGATCTTCTTCTGTGAAATTATGTTTGTAGTAGTCAGGCCCATAATAAGGAGGGTCAAGGTACATTAAAACCGGTCTTTCTTCCGCTTGGGATTGTATTACCTCCTTGTAATCTTTATTGGTAATCTTGGCTTTCTCCAGTTTTTTACCAACGGATTTTATCCTCTCATCCCATCTCTCAGGAGGAACACTTCTACCTTCTCTATAGCCCCAAGAAGGGTTTTGCATCTTCCCACTAAAAGATGTTCTATTCAAATAGAAGTATTTGAAAGCTTTTTCAATTTTGTTCGATGGTTCCATGTCGCATACTTCAGAGTGTCTCTCTTTAGACGCTTCCTCGCCATCAATTTTATCTATGAGCTCTTTTCTCGTTTCTGGATCTGCTACGACCTTATATAGATTGATTAATTCTTCATCTACATCGTTAACCCAGTTCTCTCTCGCAGAGTCCTTGTCAAGAAAAACGGATCCTCCTCCTACGAAAGGTTCTCTATATTCTTTGTGATCTACTTGCTCCCAGTATTTTTTTAGGTGCTTTAAGGCATAATATTTTCCTCCCGGATATCTCAATAGTAAGTCTGGTCTTGCCATGTTTGTTCCTCTAAGTGTTATTCAATCTGTCACCTAAGGATTATATAGCCTGTCACTGACACCAAAATTATGGAACGAAAAGTATATATGAAAGTTTAATTTTCGGAAAAGATGTTGATTAATTTAGTTCAAGCAGATTACTGATAACTACGTAATAGCTCATGAACTATGCCATTTAGAGATTAATAATCATTCAGATCTTTTCTGAAACATCTTAGCTCAATAATTCCTAATTACAAAGAGAATGGTTAAGAAAAATGCAGGCCAGCTGACAATTTGATAATATTCTGAGGGTTCTCAATATGACGAGATATCGGAAAATAGGACGTGTTAACTTCGCAAAACAGCAAGATGTGATGAGAAACAAGAATTGGGGTGTTTACATCGGTAATGCTCGCAATATCAAAAACCCATTAGAAGCTCAAGTAAAATATGGAAACAATATTAAGAGACGTATCGGTACTTATGATGCAATTAGAGGAATCAAGCACGCTAAGAGTATAGCTGAAATTGCAATGGGCGTACCACCAGTTCAGGCTCTTGGCACATCAGGCGAGGTAGCTGACGCAATTCTTGATGTGGCTCAAAATGGATCTTCCAAGAATCCAAAAAACATCAATATCTATTAATTAATACCATTCTATTCTGAATCATCAGGAAACATTCTCTGGATATCTCTGATTGCCTCCCGATTCTTAATATACTCTTGTGCCTTTTTCCTAAACATATTTTGATGCATTTTTACAGTGAAATTTCAAATGCTCTGAATGCGGCGAAGTTATAGAATATGAGTTGAAGCCAAAAGAACACAACTGTAGCTCTTAGTGAAATCATGTTTCTGCTTTTTTGAACTCTTCTCGCATTACTGAGACGATATCCATGTGTTTGTCCTCTTCTGCTTGTTCCTGTTGTTTCTCGGTCTCAACCATTATACCTAATTCTTTCAGCATTTCTATATGGTTCTTAGGTATCTGTTGGGCTTGTTTCGCAGCCTTTAACAAGTCTCGTGGTGTTGCATCTTCATGGCTTATGGCTTGAGATAACAGGTTTTCTGCAAGTTTTTTGCTGTCTCTTATCTCAGTTTCTATCTGCCCTTTCAGATCGAACAGTTCTTGATCGCTGTAGACTCTTTTCAGGTTCTGGGCGAAATCACTGTCCAGATAGCGTTGAACTGTTTTCCTTGAAACATCCATCTCCTGGGCTATTTGTTCCTGTGTCTTATCTTCCATGTAGTATTTGATTACTGCTTCCTTGATGCGTTTCTCTTTTTGGTTCAGGCCTGATTTTTGAGACATTTTGAGACACCACATACTAATATAACGGCGTTATATTCTAATTAGTTTCGGTTAACTAAATGTAAAATATATTCAAAAGTCCTATATCCCTCAAGGCATGTGAACACATCTACATCCCTCCTGTCTTGGAAAAGGTTTCCTGTAAAGAATAAATTAATTTGAAATTAACACTCCAAAAATTATCTTAAATGATCTCTAACGATAAGATACTAATACTGCCTTTAGCTCTACTTCTCGCTATTGCTGTAGGTATTCCTCTTGCAAGTGAAAGAACAAGTGCTGCTTTACCCCTTATATCTGACTGTCCTTCAGCAATGTATAATTTTTTAACTTCTGACTTTAGCCCAGAATTAATAGAACACACATTAAAATGCACAATTGGTTTAGCTCTTTTTGCATTGATACCCGGAGCTATAGGAATATTTCTGCTTCTGATGAAAGATTAATTAAGACTGGAGGGGGTGAGGTCTGTTCGCAGGGGGGAAAGATCTATTAATTTATTTTAATAAAGATTATCTATGAAAGCTAAAATCTGCATACTTCTGGCCTCTCAATTTGCGGTTTTGGGCCTAGCTATTGCTTATTCTCCCCCTCAAATAATTGAGGTCAATGACAACTTTGGAAACATTTACGACATAGAAGAACAGACTAGTAGAGAAGGATTTGCCAGAGTAAGAAATCATGAACAAGAAATAGTTGTAACTGATGATACTGAAGTTGAACTATGCGTAACAGAAGTCGAACATGAAGAAGATAGCGAAAGGAGTCTCACCTATCATTTCTTCAATTATCTCTGATGTTGGATACCTTCCTACATCGTCCAAGAGTTCTTCTTTACCCGCTTTCTCAAATATCGGTACCCAAAGCCGGTCTGGATCTTCATTAAAACTTGAAATTATGATAGACTTGGAACTCTCTGGAGCATCAAATTCTATACTCCAGTCTGAAGTCCAATTACCTGCTTCTTCTGGGTTATCAAAAAGATGGTATAGGGTAACAAGCGTGTGAGATT
>LFFM01003292.1_pt1 | contig 10247 bp, 11 predicted proteins | sample 643131 | NCBI WGS metagenome assembly LFFM01 (sample SAMN03777445, study PRJNA286221) | soda lake metagenome | biome: soda lake; feature: Kulunda steppe; material: water; isolation source: sample Tc-Br brine of Tanatar trona crystallizer | place: Russia: Kulunda steppe | collected 2011-07 | reverse complement strand
GTGAGCGGACCTGTTCAACGATCACCTCTCCATCTTCGGTTTCCCGGAACAACACCTTCCCAGGCGCTTCGATCCCGAGCTTCTCGCGGAACCGTTTTGGGATGGTCGCCTGGCCGTGCTTAGTGACAGCGACAATCTCTTTTTCAGAGTTATTTGACTGTTCTGTCTTACTCATAGTTCATAATCAAATCTCGATCATAATCAGTGTTACTTCCCATTGACAAACAGTTGTTGCTCCTCTGTCAGGTGTTTTGGTCGGGTTGGCTCTGATGAATCGCTGTAAGGAAGCGGGATAGGTCGTCAAATCATATCGCTTGTCTGTGCTTGTGCCGACGTCGAGAGGACAGTAACACCGGTGCCAGCAGCACAGCAGCGAAGTAGCGTGCGTCGCGTCTGAGTTGTCATGGATTTCGTATAGCAGACGTAGCATAATTAATGGGATGGCATGCGCGTATGGGGCCTGTTTTTCAAAACCCGTCTAACCCGTTCGAGGTCACCTGGCAGACGAAGTCTATCGCTCGTCACGAGCCGATGATGGAGAACTACAAGGTCACGTCAAACGGGCGTCTGTTCAAGGAAGAGGCCGAGTATGAGCACGTTCCTGAGGAAGAGCGGCCTGGATACGACGAAGAGATTGGCGGGTTTGAAAATGAGGTCGAATGGAGGCGAGGAAGCAGAGAGAAAATCCACAAGGGTTGGTCAGATACAGAGTATCACGGGATATTCAAATTCCACCGAACCGTCGATGGCGACTACGTTAGCCTCGATGCGAAGTTCACAGACGGCCAGCTGGTAGAGATCACACCCAACGACTGATACGATTTCGAAAAAAGACGAGTCAAAATCATGAAAATCCAAGATGACTTCTCGATCTCGGTTGAAGAGTATCACGTCAGAATTGATGTCGAAGTCACGCAATCAATGGTTCCCACCCAAAGTGGCCGACCACGGTGGAAGCTCCATTACGATGAATATTGGGAGTGCGACGACTACTATTGTTCTACAGACCAATGGACTCATGCCATTGGCCTGTATACCAATGGGCGAGGATGGCCTCACTGACCGACGACGACCTCGATGGCGTGAGCGAGGGGCGAAAGTACCCTGACGGGACCGTCGTCCGCGTGTTTTGCATGCGGACAGACCGTGACGCGTACCCATCTGGGTGGGCCTACAAGCTCCACTACGGCGCGACGGAGCCGGACCCGCCCCGCACGCTTGACGATGGGACGATTCGTCGGTACGACAACTCGCACGAGGACACCAAAGGGCACGAACTACACGTCGCACCAGACCCCGACCCAGACAGCATCACGTTCCCCGGAATGGTCGAGCTCTGGGAACGGTTCTGGAGCGAGATCCCAAAATCCGAGTTCGAGGTCAAGTGAGGCCATCACACCACGGTGATACCCATGAACGATACCACGCCGCCGCTACACCCGATGGAGCGCGAACAGCTTCGGGCCGAATCAACCCTCGTCGTGACCGTGAAGTCATCCAGTGAGTTCCACGACGACGTCACCGACGGGATCGAGGCGCTCGAACAGGGGGACACGGTGGATTCCACGCCGATACTCTCGTTCACCAGCTACGATGATCTGATGGAGACGCTGACGCCACGCGTCCTCGATCTCATCGAAGCCATCCGTCAGGAAGAACCAACCAGCATCAACGAGACCGCACGGGTCGTTAGCCGAGACGTGAAGAACGTCCACGAGGAACTCAGTCGGCTCGCCCAGCTGGGCATCATCTTCTTCGAGGAAGACGGCCAGAGTAAGCGCCCGGTCGTCTGGTTCGACGAGCTCGTTATCAACCTCCCGTTCGATCCAGAGACTGGCGACACGGCGGCTGCCGCACCATCATGATAGGACGGTGGGTCCATGAGTAGTTCACGATCTGACCAGTCATGCGCGCGGAAGGGAACACCACCCTGCAAGTGTTCTGGCTGAAAAAGGTGTGACACCACCCTGCAAGTGTTCTGGCTGAAAAAGGTGTGACACCACCCTGCAAGTGTTCTGGCTGAAAAAGGTGTGACACCACCCTACAAGTGTTCTGGCTGAAAAAGGTGTGACACCACCCTACAAGTGTTCTTCCCGCCGATCACGTGAATTGCCAGATCTGTTGTTGGGCCTCGTCAGCCGGATCTGGTGGGGTAAATGAACTGGCTTCATCGGCTTTGTGGTGTTTCAGAATCTCCCAGACATTGTCCGGTAACGCTCCGCGGTAGTCGGATTTGGCAACGGCGTTCAGGATATCAGCCGGATCATCAGTCACCGCATACACAAATCGGCGGCCACCGCGGCGACCCTGGTTGTGGTCTTCCGATCGGACGAACCCCTGCATCGAGAGCTGATCGAGATACTCATAGAGTTTCCGCTCAGATCGCGGCGTGCTGCCAGCTGCCTCAGCAAGTGCTGAATACAGCGTGTAGATCCGTTTCGTACGGGGATCATGATCCGGTTCGATGATCGCAAGCGCCGTGGCGATATACGTGAGTGCCTGTTGGCGTGTGAGATCATTTTCAAACGATTCGAGAATCTCATCAGTTTCGATCGTCTCGGTTGCCTGCCGTGTGTGATCTTCGGTGACAGTGGTCATCCCAGCCATTCGTGCACACTCACCGGCTTTCTCGAGGATTTTGAGCCCCTGGCGAACGTCGCCACGCTCTTGGGCGGTAAACGCTGCTGCGAGTGGGATCACTTCATCAGTTAAGACGCCATCATGAAACGCGATATCCGCGTAGTAGCCAAGGATATCACGGAGCTCGTCGGCATCGTACGGGCCAAACTTGATTTCACGTTCACCAAGTGTGCTCTTGACTTTTGGTTCAAGTGAGTCGACGAATTTGAGATCGTTTGAGATGCCGATGAGCCCGATACACGCATCATCAATGGCTGCGTTCTCGCTTGCTTCAGCTCGGGGCAGGTCATACAAGAAGTCGTTGCGAGCCTCAGTTGGGATATTGTCGATCTCATCGAGGATGATCACCACGTTCCCCCCAACGGCTTCGATCTCTTCGTACAGAAACTGAAAGACGGTGTCAGTACTGTACCCACTTGTTGGCAGGTGGTTCTCTGGACTACGGAACTCGTTGACGAGTCGGCTCACAAGGCGGTATGCGGACCGATAGTTTCGGCAGTTGACAGGCCCGAGGATCTCAAGAGCAACGTCCTCTTCAGTAGTCTTCTCGATTAAGCGATCTCGGACCCACTTGGTGACGGCTGTTTTCCCGACGCCGGTCGGGCCGTAGACGAAGACGTTGTTCGGATCATGGCCAACGACGACATCTTGAAGCGCGTTCACGTAGCGGTCGATCTCCTCGTCGCGGTGGAAGATCGTCTCTGGGTCGAAACTGTCTTTCTTCAGCGGCTGTTTCGCCGCGAAGATCTCGTCTGACCCGTCGAACGGATTCTCGTCCGTCTGGACCATCTCATCTGTGTCTGTTTGCCAGTCAACATAAAATCATCGGACCACCCTGCAAGTGTTTCATCTGTTCTCACGGTGGATCGTCACCCCCCACACACACACACCACCGTGCAAGTGTTCTCGGTCTCCAAGGGAAGGGGGGGTGGGGGGCCGTCGTGAGCGTGATCGAGACGGTTTGTACCGGTCAAATCTACTCGCCGTCCCACGATTTCTGGACCTCGATGTCGACTGGAGCCCGTCTACTATACAACAACATTAAAAATGTTGTTGTTGTTGTTGTTGTTGCCGGTTCTCAAATAGTAGACAGACACTGTCGTACAGTGGTTTCAGACATCTCTCCGCAGACAATGACCGCACAGATGCTTTCTTTATATACTAAAGCGGAGTGAAAGTGAACGCAGACATCCACCCCACCTCCCCCCGGGGGGTACCCTCAACACCCCCAGAACACTTGCAGGGTGGTGTGTGTGTGTGGGCCTGTTTTGTGACCGTATCGCAGTTCTTGTACCAGTGGGTGCCTCCACCTCACGCCGCTGCCAGGCACACAATCGAAATCGTTTTTATTGGTGTCACAAAAGCACGCATGCCTCTCACGAGGCGTGAGTACCGGTTCGGTGACACACCGAACCTTTCGGTGACCTCAGACCCCTGAGAGGATACTTTATACCGTGTCAACTACTACCATGAGATAGTGCCCGCTCCGGGGGCTGGTGAAATACCCGAGGTGCGTCTTGCGTGAAGACGCACGTGTTACGTGTCCCGTCTGCCCGGAGACGGCAATATCCGGGCCATTTTGGGTAGGGCGGCTGGCTGTACAGCCAGCCCAGCTCGTTTTCTGACTCGAGTACCGAACAGCATCTACGGCTCTTCGTAATCCAATAAGTGCTTTCTGGGGCGGTCGGTTCTCACCGAGCGTCTGGCTGTGTCAGACGGTGCGCATTGCCTCGCCGATCCGACGCTCCGTAGGGGCTGCGAGATACGGTTCGATCGCCGAGTAATCACTCCAGCCGCCGATCGCCATCATGGTTCGGACATCGACCTGCCGCTCGACGAGATGATACGTCGCCCAGCTGCGCCGGAGGTCATGTGAGGAGACGTGTTCCCATCGCTCGTTGTCCGTCTCGGCTGCGATCTCGGCGGCTGCTTCTTTGACCCACCGGCGGACCGACGCTGTTGAGACGTCGACCCACGGATCGGTCTCGCTGAACTCGCGCTCGCGGGTGTACTTGTGAATGTCATCGGCGACCGCCTCTGGCACCCAGGCGTCTCGGATGGTTGGGTCACCACCTTTCGTGTTTTTCCCACGGACTTCGACCAACCAGATCTCACCCTCTTGTGACCATCGTAGATCTGTGGTGCGCGGATACGACACCTCATCTGCCCGCAAGCCACACCGGCCCATCAACTGGATCGCGATTTCACGCTCCCAGCCAGCGGCCCCGGCGACGCGTTCGAGACGATCGAGTTCGGCCGGCGATAACCAACACTTGACGACGGGTTCCGAATCGTCGAGTCGGACCATACGCGGATTGTACAGAGTACCCGTGTATAAGCGTCGGTGATCTGGCTGGCTCACGCGTCAGTGTGCCGGGTCTCGCGGGATTCGTACACGGGTTGTGGAACAAGGCGTGTATATCCTCGTGACTCGGTTCGTCTGGGATGTGTGTTATGAACAGTACGACTCGACAACCCCACTAGCAACGCCGAGATCAACGTTACAGATCGTCTCCTGGAAATCAACGCCGAACGCGAAGATGCTCACCGTTGATACGATCAGGACGGTCACTGCGACGAGCAAAATCGTTCCAATGACCGGTGAGACAGCACGCGTGTCATCACTCCACAGTTATGACATACACGCAGGTAACTATGTAGACACATAAATTTCCGTATTCATACACCAGCAGTCTTGATATCTCATGTGTGGGATGGTATCGGCGTATTTTCGTTCGCAAAGGTACTACCTTCGACAGGATGTACACTGAGAGCAGACGGGTCTTAGTATCCGAGGAAATCAGCCACCACAGTCGGCACCCAGATCCCAAGCACGAACCCCGCGTACCCGTCACCAACTAGCAGGCCAATCAGTCCCCCGAGTGCGGCGATCAATCCTTTGATGATGCCGGCGACCCGGCCAACGGAAACGTCCTGTCCAACAAGCACCGACAACAGGTCACCAATTACAATTCCAAGCGCACACGCAAGCATCCACGCCAGTTCGGGCGGCAGCGTCGCACTCGTGACGGCTGCCAGTCCCCCGGCCAGATACCCAACTGACTGCTCAAGAAGCCACCCGCCAACGCCGAACCCCGCAAGCACCGTGCCACGGACCAGTGCGTCCCGGATGCTCATACCATGTGCTGATTACACATACCATATATATTCACCGGCGGTGGCGGTGGCTTATTTCGCGGTCTCGGCTGTGTCGTCTAGTGACTCGGCCGACTCGTCGGTGGGCCTCTCAACACCGAGCGCGTCGACGGCCGCAGCCGAGATTGTCACACCCGCCGGTGATGCTGTCACCGCTTCACCCGTGACCTCCCGCAGCAGGGTCGCCAGATCCGCAAAGTACTGTGGCTCTCGATCAGTTTGGATCTGGCGGGTTGCCTTCTCGGGGTACGTGATTCCGCGTTCGAGAACCGTACAGCGCGCAACTGTGGCTTTGAGATCGTCTGGTGCTGCTGTGACCCACTCTGGAAGCCCCGTCACCGTCGTGGCGTTTTTATCACCGACTGGCATGCCAGCGACCGCCAGCGCTCGCCCAAGGACACTCGCCTGCCGTGTTGGGCGGTACTCATCTGCCTGTGTCGTACTGGCCCGGCTGATATGCGTGGCGTCACACCCGACCTCCGTGAGCGCATCCGTGATTGTCGCCTCCGTACGTGGGTCAGTGGGACTCCATGTCGGGACGTATGTCTCGGTGCGAAGCGATCCACAGACGTACCCACAGATGACCAGTACGGCGAGTGCGCGTGTTGTTGGTGTCCACCCGTCTGTGAGCCAGCCGTGCTCGCGTGCGACTTCGAGTGCACGAGCCGCATCCGGCTGTCCGTCGCCATCGACCCACGCGCGGAGTTCCCCTCGGGTGATACCCTCAAACGGGACCTCCGAGTCAGTGTTGATCGCGGTTGCGACCCGGTGGGCTCCCCAGTCGTCTGGATACGTCAGTGCGGTCTGATACAACTGGACCGCTGTCCATGGATCTTTGCTGGGATGCGTGTACGTTACGGTGAGTGCGCGGGGAGTGATGAGTCTTATGTGGCGTCTGCGGTGATGTGTCTGGGTGGGCGTCTCTTTTGCGCTGACGAGTGTGTGATGGTAATAAAAGGGTTGTGCGCGTCGAACATGAGGGCCGTTTAGAGCCCCTGTTGGTCACCTAGAGTGTTTTACTCGCTGTTGAAGTCGAAGTCTTCAACAAGACCGAAGCTCTCAGTCACCTCGATGCTCCGATCCAACAGGAACGAGTCACTCGGCTGGTGGACCACACGGATTCTCAGGTCCTCTCCTTCATCGACGTCGCCCGTATCCGTATCTATTACGTCTTCTGCTGTCTCTGCGTCACCGACGGAGAACCGACTATCGAACACGTCGTTTTCGTCCTCCTCTGGCTGGTCATCAGCGGTGACAATAACGGTTAGCGTCTCCGAACTAATTGAGTCACCACCGTCGTGTTCGATCGTTAAGTCCCCTGCGTCCTGATCAAGGTCTACACTCAACTGCGCTGTTGGCTGGTTGTCTCCAATCGAATCGCCCAATCCGAGGACAAAGGTCCCGATCACGGCCGCGAGAATCACGGTAATTGCAACCATGAGTATCACGCCGATGACTGGCGAGACACCTCGATCGTCGTTGTTGACTGCTGTGACTTGCTCGAACATGTGCTCTATCGACAGTTCATACTCACGCGGTAAGTATTTGCCCATTTAATTATCAATATCGATAGAAACAGCGACCAACGCTGCGGGCTGGCGTGGCTGACACCTCACTTTTGTCTCGTCTGGGAACCATATATGGGTCGATCTGGTGGGTGTCAGGTGGCCGCAAATCGCAGTCCTGAACGGCCTGACACCTCTGTGTGCGGGTGACGTGGCTGCGCTCGCGGCTGTCAGGGACTTCCTCTGTATCGCGTGGGCTGCCAACTCGCCGCTGTCACGGATGTATGTAGGCTTATGTATGAACCCTGCGAGCGGTCGTCATGGGCGATTCGGTAACGATTCTTCACGTTGATGATGATCCGGGATTTGCTGAGCTGACCGCGACGATGCTTGCGCGGATTCAGCCGGCATTCGAGGTGCAGACGTATACGGACCCGGAGACAGCCATTGACGCGCTGGAGGCGAATCCAGATGGTATTGACTGTCTCCTCGTCGATTACCAGCTGCCACAACTAACTGGCATCGAGTTTCTCGAGGCGGTCGAGACACGCTTTCCAAACCAGCTGTGGGCGAAAATCCTGTTTACTGGGGAGGGCAGCGAGGCCGTTGCCGCTGACGCGTTACACGCTGGCGCGACCAGTTATATCCAGAAAGGCGGGCAGACGGATGTCTTCGAGTATCTCGCAGAGCGAATCCAACACGATCACCAACTCACGCTTACCCGTGAGAACAGCGTTCGGTTTGACACGCTGACGGATGTGATCGATGATCCGGTGTACGTGCTTGACGAGACTGGCCAGTTCATCTATGTGAATGATGCCTTCATCGAGCTGACGGGCTATGACCGGGCGACGATCCTCGGCAGTGACCCGACACTGATTAAGCCATTATATAGTGCTGCTACCGCCGAAGCCCACCTGGCTCGACTGCTCTCGAGTACTGGTCCGTCGAGTGTGACCTTCGAGATCGAGATTGAAACAGCAGCCGGCGAGACAATCCCGTGTGCGGATCACATGGGTGTGTTGCCGTATTCAGGCGATGAATTCCGAGGCTCAATCGGGACGTTACGGGATATCTCCGAACAAAAAGCCCGTGAGGAAGCGATCCGAGAGGCAAAAGACCAGTATCAGACACTTGTTGAGCAGAACCTCGTTGGGTTGTATCTGGCTCGGGATGGAGAACTGCTGTATCACAATTCGCCGTTTGCGGAGTTGTTTGGGTACGACCCGGACACGACCGATCTCACCGGTCGGCGGCTGTCGTCGCTTCTCGCGCCGGCTGGCCGCCAACGACTCGCTGAGATGCTTGCTGACACCGAGGTTGGGGATCGTGAGTCGATTCGTGAACCATATGTTGGCCAGCACGTCGACGGTGAGACCGTTAATATCCAACTGCTCGCCCGCGGGATTGAGTTAGAAGGGTCCCCAGCTGTCATCGGGACTGTCATCGATGAGCAAGACCAATCGACAGCGACCCCACAGTTACAGGCTGAACGAAACCGACTCGCTGAGTTCGCGAGCGTGCTCGCACATGACCTGCGAAACCCACTCACAGTCGCACAGGGCCGTGCTGAGTTACTTGCCACCGAGATCGATATGCCCGAGCACCTTGAGCCGCTGACAGAGAGTCTCGATCGGATGGACGCGATTATTGATGATCTGCTGACGCTTGCGAAACACGGCGACACACTTGGTGAGACTGAACAAGTTGCGCTTGAGACGATTGCGACGGCCTGCTGGGAGACAGTTGCGACAGCAGACGCCACGCTGTCTATCGAAGACGCACAGTCGCTACACGCCGATTCAAGCCGGCTCAAACAACTGTTTGAAAACCTGTATCGCAACGCCATCGAGCACGGCGGTGACGATGTCACGATCACCGTTGGGACGCTTCCTGACGGGTTTTATATCGCTGATAATGGCCCTGGGATTGCGACTGCCGATCGCGACCAGATCTTCTCGCCGGGGTACACCACAGCCGAGGACGGGACCGGGTTTGGCCTCTCGATCGCCGATCAAGTCGTGCGCGCACACGGCTGGACGATCACCTGTGTCGAGAGTGCGACTGGTGGGGCCCGGTTTGAAATTACTGGCCTTGAGCCTTGACATCCCCCCCGCGCTAAACAGTAGCTGCCTCGACGAAAGTCTGGTTCGGCAACTACTGTGAACGGCGAGGCTTTCGCCTCGAATTTTTCGTAACAAGTAGACACAGTATCTCAAAGGTTCGGTTTTTGAGTCACCGAACCGGTACTCACGCTCCTTACGGAGCATTACTACCTTCGTGTGGGTGTTCAAAATGGCTTCGGTTATGGGGTTCGGAACGGGAAACCGCGTCCAGTAGCTGTTTCTAGGCGGTACCCCCGTCCTCAACTCGTCCGAGCCGTCGGTAACCTGCTCATACTTTACCAGAATTGAGGCGAGAATCCCCCTTCCTCAAGGAGCGAGTAGGGAGGGGATGAATCGCCGCACGCAGTACAAATGCCCGGGTTTGGTATTGGTGTCTCCGTCCTGGCACTATCTTGATACAGCGAGAGAATCCCGCCGTTCACGGCGTTGACGAGACGCTTCGCGTCTCGTTCGCACACCAGAACGCTCCGCGTTCTGGGGACGGGCGTGAATCGCGTGCGCTCCGGTAAGAAACCGCCACGTTACAACTGGTCCTGAGTCTCCAACGCTTCAAGACCTGCTTCTAGCACCTCTGTATAGGCTCCCGAGAGGTCCAAATCGTTTGCTTCTGCGTAGTCTTTGACTCGGCCACCGAGCGTGTGTGAAATGTCGATGTTTGGACGCATACGAAAAGACTTTAAGACTAAAGGTATAAATAATCTGTTGTCGTGAAGCGTGCCAACACGTTCGTTGTGCGACCGCTCACCGACGACGATGAGCAGGTGCTACGGGACTTGTTGGACGCTTCTGCCGCTCTCTGGAACGAGATCAATTACCAGCG
>LFFM01003291.1_pt1 | contig 10248 bp, 9 predicted proteins | sample 643131 | NCBI WGS metagenome assembly LFFM01 (sample SAMN03777445, study PRJNA286221) | soda lake metagenome | biome: soda lake; feature: Kulunda steppe; material: water; isolation source: sample Tc-Br brine of Tanatar trona crystallizer | place: Russia: Kulunda steppe | collected 2011-07 | reverse complement strand
CCTGTTAGAAGGGAAATAGCAAGGATTGCTCTTGAAAAATTAATTGCTGATGGTAGAATTCATCCTGCCAGAATAGAAGAAATGGTTGAAAAAGCTAAAGATGAGATTGGAGATAGGATTTATGATGTTGGAGAACAGGCTACTTTTGACACAGGAGTTCATGGTTTAAATAATGAAATAATTAAGTTGTTAGGGAAATTAAAATATCGAACAAGCTATGGGCAAAATGTATTGAAGCACTCAATTGAAGTCTGTCATTTAGCAGGGATGATGGCTGAAGAATTAGATGCTGATGTTAAAACTGCTAAAAGAGCTGGGTTATTACATGATTTAGGAAAAGCTGTAGATCATGAAGTTGAAGGACCTCATATTAAGATTGGTGTAGATTTAGCGAAAAAATATGGAGAAAATGAGGCTGTAGTACATGGGATTGCAGCTCACCATGGTGATATAGAAGCAGAATCAATAGAAGCGGTATTAGTTGCTGCTGCAGATGCTGTTTCTGCTGCTAGACCTGGTGCTAGAAGAGAGACTTTAGAGTCTTATATTAAGCGTTTAGAGAATCTTGAAGATATTGCAGATTCCTTTAATGGAGTTGAAAAAGCTTATGCAATTCAGGCTGGTAGAGAAGTAAGAATTATGGTGGAACCAAATGAAATTAACGATAATCGGTCTTCTAAATTGGCTTACGAAGTATCAAAAGAGATTGAAGAAGATCTTGAATATCCAGGCGAAATTAAGATAACTGTAATCAGACAGACTAGAGCTGTAGATTATGCAAAGTAAATAATAGATAATAAAGGTTCTTTTCCAATCAGGGAAGAGCCTTTATTTTTTTACATATAAGTTTTAGTCGGCAACAAATATTAATTTTATAATAATATAGATTGACATTTATAATTTAAAAGAGTATAATAAAAATATGATATGTTTAAACGATTAAATTACTATAAGGGGCTAACATATAATGGCAACAATAAAAGATATCGCTAAAAAAGCTGGAGTATCAGGAGCGACTGTATCTTATGCATTAAATGATAGTGCACAAATAAGTAAAGAAACTAAGCAAAAAATTTTAAAAATTGCTGAAGAAATGAATTACAAACCTAATAGTATAGCCAAGAGCTTAAGAACAAACAAAACTAAAACTATTGGAGTTATTGTTGAAGATATTGCAGAATTTACTACTCCAAGGATAATAGATGGCATAAATCAATTTGCAGAAAAGAGAGGTTATCATATTCTCTTAAAAAATTTGCGGTTGAATAAGAGAGTTGATTTTGATTTTTCTAGTATTCTGCAATATAAGGATAAAATTAATGAGCATATAGAAATTTTATTAAGCAAACAGATTGAGGGAATTATATATATAGGATTTTATATGAGAGATATCAGTAATATTATAAAAAAGTCTAAGAAACCAATAATTTATACTTATTGCTATAATACTAATGAAAACTCAGAATACTCAGTAAATTATGATGATCAATTAGCAGCTTATCAAGCTACTGAATATCTGATAAATAAAGGGCACAAAAAAGTTGGGGTAATAAATGGTATAGCGAATACTATTCCAACTAAGCAGCGATTTATCGGATATAAAAAAGCTCTTGTTAAAAATAATTTAAATTTTAAGTCATCTTATGTTAAACAAGGTGATTGGAGTTATGATTCAGGATATTCAAAAATGAAAGAATTTATAACAGAGTCTGAATTAACTACAGCGATTTTAGCTATGAATGATAATATGGCGATTGGTGCTATTGATGCAGCCAAAGATAATGGAATTAGTGTTCCGCAAGAATTATCTATAATGGGGTTTGATAATAAAGAATTTACTGCTTATTGTGAACCTAGAATAACTACAATGAATCTTCCTTTGAATGAGATGGGTAAAGAATCAATGAAAATATTAATCGATTTAATAAATGATGATATAAAAAATAAATCTTTAAAATTAAAGTGTGATTTAATAGAACGAGATTCTGTAGCAAAATTTGAGTGAGTTCTTAAATTTTTAGCTTAGATTTTTGTTAAAATATAAATTTTCTGAAAATTAATATTTTTCAATAAACTATTTTATTTAAAATTATTAATTTAATCGTTTAAATAAAAGTTAGGGAGGTGATTAAAATCGCGAATTGATTAATCAATCCATTATAACTGGGGGCTTGAAAAAGACTAATTTCTAAAAAATAAATTTAGGAGGGGTTTAAAGTGATTAAAAACAAAAAAACTATAATCTTTTTAACTTTGACATTGGTCTTTGTTTTTGCAGTAACGGCTAGTGGATTTTTCGGCTTTTTTCAAAGTGATGAAGAGGAAGAGGTTAAAACTTTATCAATTTGGACTCGTGATTATAGTGCTGATTTATTAGAAGAGTCAGTTGAAATGTTTAATGAAAAAGATAATGATATTGAAATTGAGATAACTTCTTTCCCAATAGAAAATTTTTCTGATCAATTTTCAGCAGCATTATCTGCTGGCTCAGAACCTGATATAGTATCATTGGATTTAGTATTAGCTCCTTATTACTCATCAGTTGGTGCCTTTTCAGATATTAGTGATAAGTTTGAATCATTAGAGTATAAAGATGAATTAATTGACTCTATGCTTCATTTAGGTCAGTATGAAGGGGCTCAGTATGCAGTTCCATTCAATGCTGATGTATCGGCTCTTATCTATAATAGAGATCATTTTAAAGAAGCTGGGTTGGACCCTGATGAACCTCCAGTTACTTGGGATGAATTAAGAGAATATGCAGATGAATTAACTACTGAAGATCGTTATGGATATGTTTATGCCGGTGGGGATCCAGGTGGTCATATGTTTACTGTTATGCCTTATGTTTGGGGCAATGGAGGTAGAGTTTTAAATGAAGATGGAACAGAATCTTTATTAAATTCTGATGAAGCAATTGAAGCGCTTGAAATGTTTACTGATTTAACCTTAGCAGATGAATCTACCCCATCTGGTGTAGCTAGTTATGGCTGGGAACAGTATGAAGAAGCTTTTACATCTGGCAAAGCTAGTATGATGGTAAATGGTAATTTTATTATCCCTGAACTTAATGATAATCATCCAGATAAGGATTATGGTGTAGCTTTAATTCCTAAAAATGAGGGTGGAGAGCACGCTTCTTTTGCTGGTGGAGAGGTAATTGCCATTACTGATGGAACTGATTATAAAGAAGAGGCATGGGAATTTATTGAGTTTAGTATGTCAGAGGAGATACAGATTGAAACTTGGGCTAAAAATGGAATAATGCCAGTAAGAGAAGATTTTTTTGCTAATGAATATTTTGAAGCGGAAGAGAGATATCAAGTTTTTGCTGAATCTTTAGCTTTTTCACATTCTCCTTATAGTGAGAGATATAATGAGATGTATGATCCGATTTTAAGTGCAATGCAAAATGCATTAATGGGAGAAATTACGCCAGAAGAAGCTTTTTATGATGCTGAAGAAGAGATCAATGATATTATTCAAAGATAACACTTTAAAACAAGAAGGAAAATATATTTTCCTTCTTGTTTAATTTTATAATCTGGGGGAGATAACTAATGGTTAGAAAATTAAAGGCTGGATTGTTGTTATTAAAAGATAAGATAATAATGGAATTTTCAAAATTTAAATTAAGTCATTTTATTTTTATTTTACCAGCAATAATTTTAAATCTTATATTCTTCCTGTATCCATTAGGCAAAGTCGGGTTTATGTCTTTACATGAATGGCCAATACTCGGAGATCAAATATTTATTGGTATAGATAATTATATCAATTTATTTCAAGATGAAATGTTTTGGAATTCATTAGGCTTTACTTTTAGGTATACATTAATGGTTACACCGCCAATATTTATTCTGGGTTTTATTTTAGCAATGTTAGTTAAAAAAGAGCTTCCCGGCACAACTTTTTTTAGATCTATTTATTTTTTACCGGTTGTGATTTCAATGGTGTCATCTAGTCTAATGTGGTTGTGGATTTATAATGACTTATATGGGATATTAAATTATTATCTTTTGCGGTTTGGGATTATTGAACAAGCAATTGTTTGGATGGGGCAGGCTAGAACTTCCTTACCAGCTATTACATTTATGATTGTATGGAAGATGACTGGTTTTACAATGGTAATTTTGCTTGCTGGATTACAATCTATCTCTGAAGAATTATATGAAGCTTCTGAGGTTGATGGTGCTAGTTTTTGGCAGCAAATTCGTTATATAACTTTACCATTATTAAAACCTACAATTGGTCTTGCTTTAGTTATTTCAGTTATTGGATCTGTTTTGGCCTTTGAACAGTTTTTAATAATGACAGGTGGAGGACCAGCCCAAAGTACTACAACAGCCGTTCATAGAATTTATAACATTTCTTTTGGTCATTTTCGTTTAGGATATGGAGCAGCGATGACAATAATTTTATTAATTATACTATTTGTTTTAAGTCTGCTACAAGTAAAGTTTACTTCAATTAAGTAGAACTCGAAAAATAAAAAAAGGTGGGCTGCGATTTGAAAAATTTAATTCAAAAAATTAATAATAATAAGTTAAGGTATTTAATTAATTTTTTTCTTAGTGTTTTATTCTTATCGCCTTTGTTTTGGACTCTTAGTACTTCATTGAAGAAAACAAGTGATATAACTACTTTTCCTCCAGAATGGATTCCTGTTAATATAGTTTTAGATCATTATAGAACTATTTTTAATTTTGACGGTGGGATTTTTACTCGTTATCTGTTTAATAGTGTCACTGTTACCTTATTTACAGTATTATTTGTAACTTTTATATCTTCATTGGCAGGTTATGCTTTTTCAAAGTTGGAAATCCCTTTTAAAAATGTTTTTAAATTTCTGATTTTATTAACATTAATGATTCCCTTTCATGCTTTATTGATTCCATTATACTCATTAATGAATACCTTTAATTTATTAGATACTCATCTTGCTTTAATTATTATTTATGTAACTTTTCAATTACCTTTTGGGGTTTTTATGATGAGTAATTCATTTAATGCAATTCATAATAGTTTGCGTGAATCTGCTATGTTAGATGGAGCAAGTGAATTTCAAACTTATTTAAAAGTTTTTTTGCCATTAGGATTACCTGGATTAGCAACTACAGCCGTATTTTCTGCTTATACTACATGGAATGATTTTATAATTGCCTTAGTCTTTACCACATCTAATGATATGAGGACTTTAAATGTTGGATTAACTAATTTAGCAATTGGTCAGTATGGTACTAATTGGGGGCTTTTATCTTCTGGTGCTGTTATAGCTATAATACCGATAATGCTATTGTATGTTTTCTTACAAAAATATTTTGTTGCCGGTTTAACAAGTGGTGCAGTCAAATAGACTTTTAAAAAATGAGTTTGAGTTAAGGTAGGGGGGTATTAAATTGCCAATTAATAAAAATAGAACTAATTTATTAAAAGATAAAAAATTAAATTTTTTACCTTTGGGTTCAATTGCTCCATTAGGTTGGTTAGAAAAACAATTAGAGATACAAGCCGAGGGATTAACAGGCAACATAGATGAATTTTGGGAAGATTTAGGAGCAAACAATAAATGGCTAGGTGGCGATGGGGAAAGTTGGGAACGGGCTCCTTACTATGCTGATGGTCTTATTCCCCTAGCATATATTTTGAACGATCGAAGATTAGAAAAGAAAGCAAGGATTTGGGTTGAGGCCTTTTTGAATTATCAGGATGAAGAAGGCTGGATAGGGCCAACAAATCAAGGCATAGAAGAGTTGAGTAAAGAAAAATTAGAATATGACCCTTGGCCAACTTTCATTGTTTTCAAAGTGCTAACTCAATATTATGAAGTATCTGAAGATGAGAGGGTTATTAAAGTTATGACTAAATGTTGCAAATACCTTAATCAGCATTTAGATGAAGAACCATTATCTTTATGGGCCAAATTTCGGTGGTCCGATTTAGTTTTAAGTATACATTGGCTCTATGAGCAAACTTCAGAAAAATGGTTACTTGATTTTGCAAATAAGGTATTTAGCCAGGGATATGACTGGAAGAATCATTTTAGTGACTTCAAATATAAAGATAAGAATACTGAAGTAAAGATGGAGACTCATGTTGTTAATAATGCAATGGGAATTAAAGCGCCTGGTATATGGTTTAGACAGTCAAAAGAAAATAGCGACAAAGATGCAGTATATGATGCCATAAAAAATTTAGATAAATTCCATGGGCAAGTAACAGGTGTTTTCACAGGTGATGAGCATTTATCAGGTAAGAATCCTTCACAAGGGACAGAACTTTGTTCTGTTGTTGAATATATGTTTTCATTGGAAAATTTAATTTCAATTTTTGGAGATACAACATTAATAGACCGGCTTGAAAAGATTGCTTTTAATGCTTTGCCTGCTACATTTAAGCCGAATATGTGGGCTCATCAATATGACCAACAAGCCAATCAAGTCATATGTAATATTGCTCAACGAAAATGGACTAATGGGCCGGATGCTAATATATTTGGGTTAGAACCGCATTTTGGTTGTTGCACTGCTAACATGCACCAAGGTTGGCCCAAATTTATTAAAAGTTTATGGATGAAGACAGAAGATAATACTTTAGTAGCAGGGGCGTATTCTCCTTGTAAAGTTACTACAACTATAGGTGATAGTGAAGTGACTATTATCGAAGAAACAGAGTATCCTTTTAAGGAGGAAATTAAGTTTAAAATTAAGAGTGAAAATTCTATTTCTTTTCCTCTACTTTTAAGGATACCAAGTTGGGCTAAAAATGCAAAAATAAAATTACCTGGAAATAAAATTGAATCTCCAAAACCAGGATCATTTCATAGGGTTAAACAAGAATGGGAACCTGATGACATAATAAAACTTCTATTACCAATGGAAGTTGAATCAGAACGACGTTATAGGGGGGCAGTTTCTATAAAACGTGGTCCATTAGTATATTCTTTGCGAATTGGTGAAGAATGGAAGTTGATTGATGGGGAAAAACCACATGCTGACTGGGAAGTGTATCCTACAACTTTGTGGAATTATGGTTTACATCTTAACTTAGATGATCTAAATGAATCTGTAGAAGTTAAGGTAAAGACTATAAAAGAAACTACTTTTTCTCCTGATAAACCACCTATTGAATTAAAGGTTAAAGGTAGTTATCTAAAAGATTGGAACTTAAAAGATAATTGGGCTCAAGCTATTCCTTTGAGTCCAATAAGATCAGATGAAAAATTAGAAGAGCTAACTTTAATACCTTATGGATGTAGTAATCTGCGTATAACTGAATTTCCATTATTAAGTGAATGAGAGTAAATAAATATATATAGTTTGATAAAGGGCTAGCCGTGAGGCTGGCCCTGATGTATTATTCAGATAAATTAGCGGCAAAAGTTTTTGCATGCTTTAAGTCATTTTGATTAGGCCTATTTTTACATTTTTTGGTCGTATGGCCTTACAATTTAGCTGTTGAGACATTGAATCAACAATTATTTTCGTATTGCCATGATAAATTGATTCATAAATTATGATAGATTTCATTTTTTTCAACTCCTTATGATTATTTTATTTTAATAAGATAAAAAAATACATATTCCTCAGAAAAGAAGTGAGAAAAGTCTTGTCGAGTAAACTATATGTTAAGTTTTTTAATAAAAACTTGCATATATTAAAAAAATAGCCTATAATAATTACATACTTAACATAAACATAACACAAAATATTAAAAATTACTCTTTGCCATTTTATTCAAAGAGATAAATATAAATAATAAGATTATAAGAATATCTTAAAAAGGAGTGGAAAAATGAAAAAGTTAACAAGTATTATTTTATCTATGTTGATTGTTGGATTATATGCTAGTCCCGTATTAGCAGCTGAAGGCCTGGCAGAAAGCAATGCAGTAGCAATAGATACAATTTGGGTTTTATTAGCGGCTGTTTTGGTCTTTTTTATGCAGGCAGGATTTGCTATGGTGGAGGCAGGTTTTACTCGGGCCAAAAACTCAGGGAATATTATTATGAAAAATTTAATGGACTTTTCTGCTGGGAGTTTAATTTATTGGTTTTGTGGTTTTGCCATCATGTTTGGTGCAGGAAATAGTTTTATTGGTACAGAGGGATTCTTTTTAAGCGGAGGGTTTGAACATTTAGGATTAGATATTCCAGTTAGTGCTTTTTGGATCTTTCAAGCCGTGTTTGCTGCTACAGCAGCTACAATAGTTTCAGGTGCTATGGCAGAAAGAACAAAATTTAGTGGGTATTTAATGTATAGTGTAGTTATTACCGGACTTATATATCCAGTAGTAGGAAAATGGATTTGGGGTGGTGGCTGGTTAGAGGAGTTAGGGATGATTGATTTTGCTGGTTCAACAGTTGTACACTCGGTAGGAGGTTGGGCAGCTTTAGCAGGTGCTATTGTATTAGGGCCAAGGATAGGTAAATTTAATAAAGATGGGTCAGCTAATGCAATGCCAGGACATAATTTATTAATGGCAGCTTTGGGAGTTTTTATTCTTTGGTTTGGGTGGTTTGGATTTAATGCAGGTAGTACAATTGCTGGAACTGATTTAAGTATAGCCGATATTGCTGTAACTACCAACTTAGCGGCAGCAGCAGGTGCTACCCTGTCAATGATAACTAGTTGGATTAAATATGGTAACGCTGATGTAAGCATGACTTTAAATGGTGCATTAGCTGGATTAGTAGGAATTACAGCTGGTACAGCTTCTGTTAGTAATTTAGGAGCAGTAATTATTGGTTCTTTAGCAGGAATAATAGTTATTTATGGAGTAGAAATAATAGATAAATTGCAGGTAGATGATCCAGTAGGAGCAATAGCAGTTCATGGTATTTGTGGTGCTTATGGAACTATGATGGTTGGCTTATTAGCAACAGATGGAGGTTTATTTTATGGTGGGGGAGTAGAATTATTAGGAATTCAATTATTAGGAATAGTTTCTGTAGCAGCTTGGACTCTTATTACAGCTTATACTCTATTTAGAGTGATAGATTCTATTATTGGATTAAGGGTTTCTGCAGCTGAAGAAAGAGAAGGACTAGATATAATTGAACATGGTTCTGTATCTTATCCTGATTTTGTAACACCAACATTAAAGAGTGTAGAAATTAATAATGAAGATATTTCAGCTGGGGGGAATTAATAATGAAAAAAGTAGAGTTTATTATTAGACCTGAAAAATTAGATGAGTTAATTATTGCTTGTGAAGAATTTGGAATTTCAGGTCTTAATATTAATCAAATAAGCGGTTATGGTCAGCAAAAGGGTAAGACTAAAGTTTATCGTGGTGTAAAGTATGAAGTAAAATTAAAGCAAAAATTAAAAGTGGAAACAGTAATTGCTGATGATAAAGTAGATGGGTTAATAAAAGCAGCAACTGAAGCTGTTAAAACTGGTGAAGTAGGAGATGGTAAAATATTTGTCTATGAAATTGAAGAAGCAGTTAGAATTAGAACTGGAGAAAGTGGAGATGGGGCAATATAAATAAAAAGTAGCTTAGTCAATTGACTAAGCTACTTTTTATTTATATCTTTTAAAATTTAGCTAAAATATTATTATTAACCAAAAGGGTTTGTTTTTATTTTATATAAGTATTAACTTAGCCAGTTGTCAGTTCTTAATTGTAAATTTTTAAAAAAAGGGGGCGTCTAAAATGGTTAAGTCTAAAACTCAAAGTCAGATTAAGAATGAAGATAAAGGAGTTAAATTATTAATTTCTATGTTGCTCCGTTATCCAATGATTGATTTATTAGATGTTGATTTAACTGAAAATCAAGTAATATTCAGCTTCTTTTTGCAAAAGGAAGAGGGAGTAGGTGATGAAATAAAAAAGAAACTTAAACTATTTAAAAGAAGTCTTAATTGTTTTAATCAACTAGAAGAATTAAGCAAAAAAGAATTTTCAATTAAAAGTATAGACTATAAAGAATTACTCAAAATAGATTTAGTGTATAAAGTTTTTTGCTTGACGCAAAAAAAATTAGACTTTATAATAAAGCTAATAACAGAAATATTTGAAAAAGAAATTCATCTTGATAAATTCAACTTGGCAAAACAGAATAGTTTTGAGTCATTAGATAATCTGTTAACAGTAATTGAAGCTGAGCAAGAAGAAAATTATGAGTTTACATATCTTGCTTTTAGAGAAGGGGATAAGATTAAAATTTTTAATAAAGCTAATTATATGAATTAATGATGAGATGGTAGGAGGAGCTAATGGATAGAAAAATACTTTTAATTG